>Ga0364893_10609_pt2 | contig 12111 bp, 7 predicted proteins | sample ExccelJu500001D3_FD_206943 | JGI IMG/M metagenome (GOLD analysis project Ga0364893, IMG submission 206943) | Enriched cells from Trout Bog Lake Hypolimnion, Wisconsin, USA - BchlTB.July16.5000.01.D3 | ecosystem: Environmental > Aquatic > Freshwater > Lake > Hypolimnion/Profundal zone | place: USA...
GTTCAGAGGATTCCCTGGGAGTTACCGAGGACACGGAAGTGATTTTGCCGACAACCCACGTTGTTTTCATCAATCAACCAAGGGTTGCTGACCTTCCGTTGCATGCCGCTTCCGTATCTAGTGACGGTAACACAGTTGTTGGCTACGTTGAAGATCGGAGTCGTGGATCGAGGGATGTGAGGTGGGCGCCGTGCAAGTGGTCCCAGAAGAAAGGACTAGAACGACTCGGCTTGGGTGAGGCCCTCAAGGGCCTTGCTACTCAGTGTTCTGCGGACGGAAGTGTCGTTATAGGGTCAGTGTGGCGGGATTCAACTGTTTGGACTGCAGTCTGGAGGAATGGAACCGAACCAAAGCTCATTTCAAAGGATTACAGCCTCTCCGACTCGGATGCAGGGGGCCCAAGTTTGTCTGGCGACGGCGTATGGGTTGTTGGAATGTCCAGACATCGTCCATTTAAATGGTCAGCGTCGACGGGTTTAGAGTTCCTTAAGCGACCTTCTGGAGAGTCCGCCGATGGTGCCGCAACCGGGATCAATTACAACGGGACCGTTATCGTCGGATACGTCATAGGTGCAGAGGTACCGCTCGCTCTACGACAGATTTCATATCGGACCGTGCTGCCAAAACATAGCTTCATTCCTTGCCTGTGGCAAGCCGGGCGCGGATCCAAATTGGTCAAATACGGTAATGAGAAGTGGGTTGACCCCCTTGCGGTGACTGGCGATGGAAATAGCTTCATCGCAAACGTGAAGTCCGCGAAAGGAGACTGGCCAGTCCAGTGGACAGCAAAAGATGGCTTTCAGCGCTTCGACGGAATTCATCAGAAACCAGCGCATTCCATACGAAGGATAGCCGAGGACGGAGGCATCTTCTACGGACTCTGCATCGATGAGAAGTACCCGAAGCGCCAGTTTCTGCGCACCGTCTGGTCAGATAATGGACCTACCGACCTGAAGGACTTTTTGCGATCGATTGGCGCAATAAGCCTGCTGAAACACGATTCCCTTGATATTCAGGGGATGTCGTACAAGTCAAAGGTGATCGTTGGGACTTATCAAGATCGGCAGAGCGTGAGCCATTCATGGATCGTTGACACGCGTTAATCCAGAATCGATTGGTCGGGGCGACGTGATTCGAAAGTGCGACCTCATGCTCCCAAACTGAATCTGAATAAACGTGGCAGTCCGAGTCTTCGCATGCAGAATCGTGCAGCACAAAATTCGATGAGTTCAACAGAGCATCTCAGCCTTCCACTTCCTGAGAACTCTGGAACCTGAAATCTTCGCCGAGGCTTTGGTGCAATCACTTTTGTGATGAACAATGGAACGGTTTTCATGGAAACCATGGCTGAAAATCGCATCCGGCGATAGAAGTGTCTTCGTTCGATCCGGCACGCGCCAACCAGGTATGCATCCACCGCTTTGAGCGTGAACTGGTGGCAACTGCGAACCGGAGATTAACTTCGACTATTCACATTGATTAACATGTGGGATCAAGAACCTTGGCGGAGGTTTACGCCAGAGATATGCATATCCTGAACCATCTGATCCAACCTGTAATCCTGGTGATAAATGCTGGGTCTAGCTTTCGTTTGCAAGGATATAGCTCGATGCTACTAATACAGTTGTCCCAGTTTGCCGGAATCGTGCACGTAACTTATCGTGGACCACACTTCCAAGAGGCAGTTCTCTTAGACCGCTATCTTGAAACGCAAGGGATTGTGCACGGCTTTACCTCTTCCGCCAGTGCAGATATTGGATTTGAATGCGACAAGATTGTGGCGAGGAAGGTCCATGATCAGTTTGAGAAGGAGTTTGGGCTTGTTACCACTCAGACTTGGCCCTCAGTTCTCTTGCCGGAGGAAAGGAAGGAATATGTCGTGAGTGGCGCGACCGGGGTTGGACAAGATTCTTGGTCAGGTATTGTAGACGACTCCCTGCTTCGGCATAGTTTTACTTACTAAATTGAAACGTGCAAATCCGAGAGAAGAGCTTGTAACGTGTCGCTATTCATTGAGACCTTGGATTCTGTCGAATGGCAAGCGCGTAGAAACGATCGATGCGCTGCTGACGCTGAGAGACGGCTCAGATGTTCACAACTTGAAATTTGTCTAAGGTCCTCAACAATAGGCTTGGTCCGCTGCTGCAGCTTTACCCAGCTCAACAGATCCGCCGCGAAATAGTCTCGCATGATCGAATTCCTCATTGTTCACCTCGCTATGCTGGGCTCACAACGGAGCCATGGACCCAATTTCGCGAAAGATCTCGGGAGAATGCGCGGTGTATTCGGTGGCGAAGTGACAAGCGGTATGCATCTTGGGGATTTTGCCTCAAAGCAATATTTCCCTACCGGCACAGGAAGTTTGAGGCTTACCGTCACATCTTCAAGGAGACCTGGATCTTCTGCTGGCGCTGTAAGTGACAGGGCCATCACACTTCGCTTAGAGACAAAGCGCGATGGCAGAATACGGAAAGTTTGGGAAATTCCAATTGATAGGTTCGCTCTTGTTGACCCGATCACGTTCCTTGACGTAAAAACCAAACAACCAGTACCAGTTCCGAAACGGATGCTCGCCCATGGTTCATTCCTTCGCGTACTTTGGTGCAGCGGATATAAAGTCCACGGGTTCGTTGACAAGGGAATTGAGGCGACGTTGACAGCTCGTTCCGGCTATGCGGGATATTCAGTGGTCCTTAAGAACGGCTTCTCATTCGGCTACTGGTATTTCGATGATCGGGGCGAATTTCAAAGCACAAAGACTGTAAGCATGCATGGAATCGCAGGCCCCTTCCGAGAGCGCTCAAGCGGCTTTCCTCAATTCGGCTTTCCCTACCCCATCTCGAACGAAGAAGTCGAAGATACCAGGAAATAATGTTAAGCAACAGCCGAGTAATGTGCTCGTAAGGTGGGTTCTAGATCATTCGTGGGGGCAGGCAACCTCTTCTGACACAACTTCATTGAGGTGAAAGTTTGTGTTAAGTTCGGAGGCTTTGGTGGGCCTGCCCGATTTGGAGGTTACCGGGATTTGTTATCGTGGTCGTACGGTATGCGTTTCGGTTCGCTACATCGGCATTCGTCGTTGTCCATTCTGCGATGGCCAGAATCTAAGGGATCGTGGTCGTCGAGTTCGCCGTGTTCGTCACGAGAGCATCGGCGATCGTCATTGTGAATTGGAGATAGAGAGCCGGAAGTGGCTTTGCCGTGGTTGCGGGAAGAGTTTTTGGCAGCGCTTTCCAGGGATTCTTCCTGGGAAGCGCTCAAGCGAGCCATTTCGGCGTTCGGTGGCAAACCAGCATCGTGACGGCATCAACCGTTCTTGTCTGAGCAAGCGTGAGAAGATTGGTAGTGCCACGGTTGGGCGGTGGTTTCACGACTGCCTGGGCCGTCTGCTCTGCGAGGTTAAGAACGCTCCTTGCCCGCGCGTGCTTGGCATCGACGAACACTTCTTTTCTCGAAAAGACGGGTATGCGACAACGCTGTGCGACTTAGGCAAGAACAAGGTCTACGACGTTGTCCTAGGACGAAGCGAAGCATCCCTGGAGGGTTATCTAACCCGTTTGAAGGGTAAGGATCTGGTCGAGGTCGTATGTATGGATCTCTCGAGCACGTATCGCGCCATCGTCAAGAAGCACTTCCCGAAGGCCAAGATCGTCGCCGATCGCTTTCACGTTATTCGCCTGGTGAATCACCATTTCTTGGCCACCTGGAAGATGCTGGATCCGGTCGGAGGCAAGAGCCGTGGTCTGCTGAGCCTTATGCGTCGGCATCGTGCCAACCTCAAATCTCCGGAACAAGCAGATCGGTTGGAGGCCTATCTGAGGGAAATGCCCGTGCTAAAGCTCATTTACGACTTCAAGCAAGATCTGTGTCGCATCCTGCTGCACAAGCACTGTAAGGCATACAAGTGCCGGGAACTCGCAAGGCAGTTCCTAAAGGCTGTGGACGAACTCGTCGATTCGAAACTCGAACCACTCGTCACCCTGGGAGAAACGCTTCGCTCATGGCAAGAGGAGATCGCCAGGATGTGGAGGTTCACCAAAAACAACGGAATCACTGAAGGGTTCCACAACAAGATGGAGTCACTCTCGCGACAAGCATACGGGTTTAGAAACTTCGAGAACTACAGACTAAGGGTCAGGGTAATGTGCTCCTAGGTCAGAACTGGAGCCTGCCCCCACGAATGGCGTAGAGCCGTAAGGTGTAGAGCCAGCTATCACCCCAGATTGGATCTATTGGTCGGGGCGACACGATTCGAACGTGCGACCTCATGCTCCCAAAGCACGCGCGCTACCAGCTGCGCCACGCCCCGACAGGCGATCCATAAGATACCCGTTTTCTGACGGTGGAAAATCAGAGATGCTGCCTATTTGGGCTTAACCGACTCCTTCACCAAAAACACCAAGATCGCAAGCGGGTCTCCTACCTTGGATGCCTTGTGGCAAGGGAGGCATTCCGGCTTCGACGCGACGAGCGGTCGCGCCTCCGCATAGGAGCTGAGGATCCGGCCCTGATAGGACGGCTTATCCTTGAGCGCGACGCATGCTTTTGCAGCAAATGCGCGAATCTCGTTCCGCTCGTGGGCGTCCGCACGACCCCCATACGGCCCGACATCCTTATGGAAAGTGAGCGCATCGGGCGAAAGTGGCTTACCGAAGTTGCTGAGCGCATAGAACCGGACCTCCGGTCGGCCGAGCCCAACGTGGGTATCGCGCGCCACGCCGTTATGGAGAATCAGCGCAGACGGAACTCGGCTCACGCCGAATGTCGGCGCGACCTTGATGATCTTCTTCTTGCCGTTCTTATCGACGATCGTCATATCATGCAACTGCGTCATCGAGAGGTCGTTGAGCGCGATCTGAAACCCGGAATGGAGTCTGTCGATCTCTTCCTTGGGCGATGGGGGCGTGTGGACTCTATGAAGCGGGTTCAGAAGATTCTGCTGGGCGATAGCCATCGCGAGCAGGGCCCAAGCGCCAATGGCGAAGTAAGTTCGAATCTGCATGGATTGTCCTTCCGATCCATTCTGACGTTTGCGCCGCGGCAAGGGTACGCAGGATTCACAGGTAAAATCCCCCCACGATGCCGACCCGCTCAAAGCGCCTCGACATGATCCCGCCCTACCTGTTTGCGGAGATCGCCCGCGTCAAAGCCGAGGCAATTGCCTCTGGCGCGGATATTATCGACCTCGGGATTGGAGACCCCGATCTGCCGACGCCTCAGCCCGTGATCGACGCCCTGTCGCGATCGGCCAACGACCCCGCCACCCACCGGTACGACGAAACCCCGCGCGGATGGACGTCGTTCCTCGAAGCCGCCGCCGATTGGTATGCACGCGAATTCGGCGTCCGACTCGACCCGAGCACCGATTTCGCCCAGCTTATCGGCAGTAAAGAGGGCCTTGCCCACCTCGCCTGGGCCTATATCGATCCCGGCGACATTTCGATCGTCCCGAACCCCGGATACACCGTCTACAAGGTCAACACACTGATGGCGGGCGGGGAAGTCTATGAGACTCCGCTCAAGTTCGAAAACGGGTTCCTGCCCGTCCTCGAAGACATCCCGAGCGACGTGGCCAAGCGAGCCAAGCTCTTCTACGTCTGCTATCCGCACAACCCGACTGGCGCGACCGCGACCCCCGAGTTCTATGCCGACGCCGTCAAGTTCTGCAAGGACCACGACATCCTCCTCGTCAACGACATGGCTTACGCCACCGTCGCCTACGATGGATACGTGAACCCGACGGTAATGCAGGTCGAAGGCGGAAAAGATGTCGCGATCGAGTTCCATTCGCTCAGCAAAATGTTCAACATGACCGGCTGGCGCCTTGGGTTCGCCCTTGGCAACACCGATGCCGTAAATAACCTGCAGCGCCTCAAGTCGAACATCGACAGCAAGCAGTTCCCGGCCATCGCCGAAGCCGGCGCCTACGCCCTCCAGAACGTTGACAACACCCACACGATCGCGATGTACCAGCGCCGCCGAGATCTCCTCTGCGATGGACTCAACAGCATCGGATGGAAGGTCACCAAACCCAAGTCCGCGTTCTACGTCTGGTCGCGCGTTCCCGCCCCCGGCATGTCAAGCGCCGAGTTCTGCAAAGAACTGCTCCAGCGAGCCCACATCGTCGCCATCCCCGGTAACGGTTACGGCGCCGAAGGCGAAGGCTGGGTCCGCATGGCCCTCACCCTCCAAGGCGACAAAGACGGAGAGCGCTTCAAAGAAGCCGTTCGAAGAATCGCCGAATCGGGCCTGATCCCATCCCCGGTAGCCTAGTCATTCCAAAGGGGCGCATTCGCGCCCCTGATCGGTTCGCAATCGACCGACCGGCAGGCTGGCACAAAACCCTGGAAGCAGTACGCCATCTTGTAGCCGCGGTATGGTTCGTGGCCGCGTGCCAACTACCGATTTCTACCTAAATTGGTGCGCATTCCTCCGGCCCGGACGCCGGCAGAAACCATCCGACGGCGACAAAACCCTCATAATGTTAGGCGGTCTGATGAAAGCCAATTCTTGACCAACTCAAGATTGAAAACCACCGAAGTGACCTACGAAAAAGCCCTCGCCTACATAGCCTCGCTTGAGCCCCGCGGCTGGCGCCTCGGACTCGATCGGATGCAAGAATTCGTGCGCCGCGCGGGCCTCGAGGACAGCGTCGGGCCCGCAACCGGACCCCAGTTCATCCAGGTCGCGGGAACCAACGGCAAGGGCTCGACTACCGCCTTCATCCAGAGCATGCTCGTCGAATCCGGATACCGCACTGGCGCCTACTACAGCCCGTACGTCGTGGATCCACGCGAGCGCGTGCAGTACGGTCGCGACCTGATCGCGAAGCAGGAACTCGCCGACGTCGTTTTCGAACTTCAGCCGGTCGTCGAGAGCTTCTCCGACAACGATTTCGGCGGCATCACCGAATTCGAGCTCAAGACGGCTATCGGGTTCCAGTACTGGAAGCAGAAGCGATGCGAGTGGGTTGCCCTCGAAGTCGGCCTTGGCGGACGCCTGGACGCAACCACCGTCGTCACACCAAGAGCGTGCGTCATCGTCAGCATCGGCCTGGATCACATGAGCATCCTCGGCGACACTCACGCCAAGATCGCAGGCGAAAAGGCGGGGATCATCAAGCAAGGTGTCCCCATCATCGTCGGCAGCATGCCGCCCGAAGCCGCAGAAGTGATCGAAAGGATCGCGGCCGACCTCGCGGCGCCGGTGTGGAAATGGAAGCGAGAGATATTCTGGAACGACGACGAGGGGTGCGTTCAGACTCCGAACGGAATCCATCGGAACTTGAGGCCCGGCATCCCTGGCGCCGCCCAAAAGCACAACCTATCGTTAGCGGTAGCCGCGATAGATGCGTCGGGAGCCTATCGGTGCGACGAAGCGCTTAGCAAAGGCGCCGAAACCGCCAGTATCCCCGGCCGTTTCCAGCAGATCCAATACAAGGGCCGGACCGTGCTTCTCGACGGCGCCCATAACCCCGATGCCGCCGCCGTGCTCGCTAAATCGCTCGACCGGCAGTTCGGAGCGCAGAAATATAGGCTCGTCACCAACATGCTCGCCGGCCACGAGCCCCATTCCTTCTATGAGATCCTGCGCGACCGGGTCCTAAGCGTCTACGTGGTTCCCGTCGATTTCCACCGCGCCACGCCGGTAGATACGATGGTAGGCAACCTCGAACTCCTGTTCCACACCGTAACCGGGTTCGATTCCCCCATGGCAGGCCTCGACGCTGCCGTCGAAGATGCCGCCGAAGGCGAAATCGTCCTCGTAACCGGAACGTTCTACCTCGTCGGCGAACTACTTAGGGTCCTCAACCCAAACCCCTAAAGGCTGTGGCCGCCTACCTAACGGGCGAGACTCCGCGGCTCATCACCTATTAATCGGCCCCGATCTCGGAATGCGACTCGGGAAAACGGCACGCAAAGACGCTAAGACGCAAAGGAACTGCCCGAACGCATAAGGTTGTTGGTTGGTCTAGAGCAAGTCCTTCCGTATGCTTGAGCCCAATCTTCGCGCCTTAGCGTCTTTGCGTGCAACAAGGCCGGAGGCGTGTCATCCCCCCATGAACTGGCAGTCGATTACCAAACCCCTAAAGGCTGAGGCCGCCTACCTAATAGGCGAGACTCCGCGGCTCATCACCTATTAATCGGCCCCAATCTCGGAATGCGACTCGGGAAAACGGCACGCAAAGACGCTAAGACGCAAAGGAACTGCCCGAACGCATAAGGTTGTAGGTTGCTCTAAAGCAAGTCCTTCCGTATGCTTGAGCCCAATCTTCGCGCCTTAGCGTCTTTGCGTGCAACAAGGCCGGAGGCGCGTCATCCCCCCATGAACTGGCAGTCGATTACCACGTCCTTGATGTCGGGTTTCTGGCGAAGCAATCGCCCAATGTGTTCGACTTCCAACCGGAGATCTTTGCATGCGACGCCTCGCATGATCCCGATCATCCCCTTGATGTAGAAAGTGCCATGCGTTACGCGCAAGTCTGCGCGCGAAATATCGATCCCTCGTTTTGTTAACTCGGTTCGTGCAACTCGAAGTCCACGGACGTCTTTGGCGTCGGCCATCGATTCACCACCCTTTCGTCCATTGTAGTCCACTATCTGCAGACCACCAAAAGAAACCGGGCCTGAGAGTCGAAACTCTCAGGCCCGGTCGGTGAAACCCGACTGAGGAACTTACTCCTCGGTCGTGTCGCCCTCGGCTGGTTCTTCAACCGTGAGCTTCTTCTTCTTCGGCGCAGGCACAGATGCCGCCTCCGATTCCGCAAGAGCAGCCGCCGCTGCAGCCTTCGCTTCGAACGCGTTGACCTCTCCCTGAGCCCGTGCCATTTCAGTGGACATGGAACCCTTCTTCGAGATCGAGATCGAGATCGCCAGGGCAGCAACCGCTACGAAGGTGATCAAGCAGAGCGTCGAATTAGGCAGCGGAAGGACGATCACTCCGGCGAGAAGCAGCGCGACCAAGTTCATAACCTTGATCAGCGGGTTCATAGCCGGGCCGGCAGTATCCTTGAACGGATCGCCGACGGTGTCGCAGACAACGCCCGCCTTGTGAGCGTCGGTGCCCTTTCCGCCGTACAGACCGTCTTCGATGAGCTTCTTCGCGTTATCCCACATTCCGCCCGAGTTCGCGAGCAACACAGCCATAAGCTGTCCGCTGGCGATGGCGCCTGCAAGGAATCCGCCAAGCGCTTCGGCGCCGACGAGGTTGTACATGTGGCCGCCGATGTTAACCGGTGGCTTGCCAATCGAGAAACCGAAGGCAACCGCAACCGGAAGACCGATGGCCAAGATTCCTGGGCCAAGCAGTTCTTTCTGAGCTGCGGCGGTAACGATCGCGACGCACCGTGCATAGTCCGGCTTGCTCGTGCCAGCCATGATGCCCGGATCTTCGCGGAACTGTCGTCGAACTTCGTTGATCAACTGGAAGGACGCGCGTCCAACTGCGTTGATCGTCGAAGCGGAGAACAGATAAGGAGCCGCGGCGCCGATCAACATACCGAGGAAGATCTCGGGAACGTCGAGTCGAAGACCGATTGTGTCGAGGTGAGCGCTCTCCAGATAGCTGTGGAACAGCGCGACGGCGGCGACGACGGCGGTTGTGATTGCAAACCCCTTCGTGAGAGCCTTGGTCGTGTTGCCTGCAGCATCCAGTCGGCCGACGGCCTTCATGCCGTACTCGTTGTCGTGTCCTTCGCCGCTCATCTCGTAAACGCCCTGGGCGTTGTCCGAGATCGGACCGAAGGTATCCATCGCAAGGACGTATCCCGTGGTCGTCAGCAAGCCGAGACCGACGAGAGCGATTCCGTAGAAGCTAAGGATGTAGCCGCCGAAAGTAGCCGGCGAGAACAGAAGCAGCGGAACCATCAGCGCGATGACGATCGCGAAGACCATGAATACGCTCGATTCACAAGCGTAGGCAAAGCCCTGGATAATCATCGGAGCCGGACCAGCGTTCGAGACGCCGGCAACTTCCTGAACTGGCTTCTTATGTGTGGACACATAGTAGTCGGTCAGGATCTCGATCATGAACGCCATCACGACGCCGAAGGCGATCGCAACTGCGAAGTACCACCAAGGCACCGTTGGAAGCTTCGACTCGGCGAACGTCATCGACTCCTTGGGAGGAGCGACGACTTTCTTTCCGGCGCCGGCATCGACGCCCATCTTGTCGATCTCGGCGTTGGTCAATCGAACGAAGTCGAATCCCTTGGACGGAACCTGGTCGACTCGATCTTTCATCTCCGAAGGAAGGCCGATAACGATATCGCCGTCCTTGTTCGCAAAGAGCGTGACCGGGAGCTTCTGCAGAACCGTCAACGAAGGCTTGGAGCCTGGCGTACTGTTCTGTGAATCGAAGTTCTTAACTTCCTCGTCGATCCGCTTCTCTTTGAGAGGGCCAAGCCATGCCGTGATGTCAAGGTGCTTGGCAGGAGTCGGAGGCGTTGCCGCTCGACCCGGGCTCGTCGGCGTAGGTGGCTGCTCGGGCATTCCTGGCTGAGCCGGAATGTCGCGAACCAAGTGATACTGAGCAACGATCAGTCGATCCTTGCCCTTGTCGCCGAATAGGGAAGCGACGGTGTATCGCTTCGGCGCGGCGCCCTGCTGCTGGTCTTCGGGGAAGTTCGGGAAGACCGCATAGTTCAGAACCGGGTTGTTCTTCGTGTCTGAGAAATCGGTGATGGCGGAATAGTCCTTAAGGGACTTGTCCTCGCCAACATCGACCTTCTTGACGTCGACCCAGTGAGTGATGAACGGGTCGGCCGCTTCCGTGAATCCAAGGGCTTGGACTCGAGGGTCGGCGACGAGGTCCTCTGCCTTGACCTTGTAGTAATCGGTCTTTTGCTTCGCGGCGATCTCGTCGCGAACGCCGACGATAACGTTGGCGTCGTTGCGAAGGATGTTATCGCGAGGAGTAAGGACGTTAGCGACGATCAACCTGCCGTCGCGTCCACCCATCATGGCCCAGGCCAAAACGAACGTTGCGACAACCGCGATGGTTGCCGACGTGTAGAAGCCCTTTCGGATGCAGGCGAGCGGATCGGCGTCGATGTCGTCGTTGCCCTTGACCGAGAGGATTCCGATGATCGAAGCGACGATACCGACGCCGCGTGCCATCAGAGCGAATAGGATCAAGCGCATCCAGGTCGTCTGGTCGAAGATCTGCGCTGTCGCGGCGCCAAGGATAATGGCTGCGACGAGCGTGACTTCGTACGATTCGAAGATGTCGGCGGCCATTCCCGCGCAGTCGCCAACGTTGTCGCCGACGTTGTCAGCGATCGTTGCCGGGTTTCGCGGGTCGTCCTCAGGGATGCCGGCTTCAACCTTACCAACAAGGTCGGCGCCTACGTCCGCTGCTTTGGTGAAGATGCCTCCACCGACACGCATGAACAACGCTGCAAGCGAACCACCGAAGCCAAAGCCGACCAGAAGGGTCATAGCCTTGTCGCCGGCGACCAACAGGATCAAGGTCGCGCCGATCAGACCCATGCCGACCGTGACCATGCCTGCGACTGCGCCGCTCTTGAATGCAACTTCAAGCGCACGCTTGTAGCTGGTGAGCGCCGCGTTTGCGGTTCGCATATTGCCGTCTACGGCCGTCAACATACCGGTGTAACCCGCTATGTACGAAGCCGCAACGCCGCCGATAAAACAGACGGCGATTTCAATTCCGGTTGTCGTTCCCGAACTCGAATAGAGAAGGAACAGTCCGATCGCCAAGACGACGACGAAGATCAACATCGTTCGGACTTGCTGAGCTAGGTACGCAAGCGCACCTTCTCGGATCGCTTTACCGACCGACTGCATTTTTTCGCTGCCGGGAGACTGCGCCATAACTACGGTTCGGAGATAGAATCCAAACCCTAGCGCTAGGAACCCTAATATGAGCGAGATGTAAAGTAGGGTTTTGTCGCCGGACGAGAACGCCAGCTTGACGTTATCTCCTTCGGCGGCAAAAGCCACAGTTGGAATAAGAGTGCCTAAGACTGCGAGAATAAGCAGTCCAATGGCTCGGCGCGATACCAGGGTACTAGCCTGCCGCATCGCTCGCTGGAGCAACATCATGTTGTGTTGAGAACCCCCTCAGGTGTTTCACGCTTCCGTGCTTGAT
>Ga0364893_10653_pt1 | contig 12108 bp, 12 predicted proteins | sample ExccelJu500001D3_FD_206943 | JGI IMG/M metagenome (GOLD analysis project Ga0364893, IMG submission 206943) | Enriched cells from Trout Bog Lake Hypolimnion, Wisconsin, USA - BchlTB.July16.5000.01.D3 | ecosystem: Environmental > Aquatic > Freshwater > Lake > Hypolimnion/Profundal zone | place: USA...
CTTGCCGCCGGCTTTTTCCTCATCCCAATCATTGGGTTAACTGCAGTATTTGGCTGGAAAACCCTTTACCCAGAACTGGCCTGGTTCTTTACCAAAGCCGCCTTCCTCACTTTTGGTGGAGCTTATGCAGTTTTGCCATACGTCTATCAAGGTGCAGTAGATCACTTTCACTGGTTGAGTGCAGGGCAAATGATGGATGGATTAGCTCTTGGAGAAACTACCCCTGGGCCACTCATCATGGTGGTCACTTATGTTGGCTACCTAGCTGGACATATTGGGCATTTGCTTGGATACGGCAATCCATTTTGGTACGGAGTGCTCGGCGCAACTATTGCAACTTGGTTTACCTTTTTGCCCTCCTTCTTTTTTATTCTGGTTGGCGGCCCGCTCATCGAGTCAACCCACGGCAAACTCAGCTTTACCGCACCATTGACTGCAATCAGTGCTGCAGTGGTTGGCGTCATCCTCAATCTGGGTTTATTTTTTGCTTATCATGTCTTTTTGCCACACGGTATTTCGGGGTCAATCTCCTGGCTCTCGCTTGCGATTTGTATCTTGGCTGGATTAGCCCTCTTTAAATTCAAAAGAGATGTCATGAGCGTGTTATTGGCTTGTGCATTCGCGGGCTTACTGAGTTATTTTGCATCAAGCCTAATGGGTGTTTAATCAAACCTTCACAAAAATATCAATCTTTATGAATCGACTTGATACCAGCATCAGTATTTGCACCAACTTTCTCTTTGTGCCTGGCACACACCCAGAGCGTTTTACTAAAGCACTCAATAGCGGGGCTGACGCCGTCATTATTGATCTAGAAGATGCGGTAGCCGCACAAGATAAAGATAGCGCTCGCAACGCCATTCGCACCGCCTGGCCAACATTTACCGAAGATGAAAAAAAACGTCTCATTATTCGCACTAATGCTCCCGGCACCCAGTTTTATTCTGCTGATCTCATTCTGGCGCAAGAACTTTCAGTAGTTTGTCTACTCATTCCAAAAGCTGAATCGCTGGATCAAATCAATGGAGCCGGTCAAATCCTGCCTAATACAGCGCTGATTCCAATGATTGAAACAGCGCTTGGCTTAGATCACCTAAAAGAGATTGCGAGCTCTAATCAAGTACTACGTCTAGCGCTTGGAAATCTAGATTTACAGGCTGACTTAGGCATGGTGTGTGATGCGCAAGAAACAGAATTGCAAACGGCCCGCTATCAGATCGTCCTGGCTTCCCGGCTTGCGCGTATTACCCCTCCAATTGATGGAGTAACGCCCTCCACTGATAATCTCGCACGCATTGAGGGAGATTCGCAGCGGGCTAAGCGCATGGGCTTTGGCGGCAAACTATGCATTCATCCCAATCAAATTCCCGCAGTAAAGGCGGCTTTTATGCCCACTAGCGAGGAAATTGAGTGGGCTCGTAAAGTAATCGCAGCAGATCAAGCCTCTCAGGGTGGTGCAGTGAAGTTGGATGGCCGCATGATTGACCGACCCGTTGTACTGCTTGCACAAAGAACGCTCGCTATTGCTGGTAAATACTGATCTTTTTCATCCTTAAAGCTGGCAAAATCAAGGCTTAGCTCAAGCCATATCTTGGGCTGTCTAATGAAGAATGAAGGCTTTTTGATGGGAATGGGATTATTGCGCAATTTTTTTCCGGTCCTCGGAGCGCTTGTGCTGACAATCTGCCCGCTCGGGAAGAATGCATTCGCTCAAACATACCCCAGTAAACCCATTACCTTAGTGGTTCCTTTTTCTGCAAGCGGTCCAACAGATACTGTTGCCCACTTCATTGCAGGCCCTATGGGCAAAGACTTAGGTCAAGAAATTCATATTGAAAATATAGCGGGAGATGGCGGCACCATTGGCGCATTACGGGTAGCACGCGCTGCACCAGACGGTTATGTCATTCTGATTAACCACATTGGCATGGCAACTGCACCTGCTCTTTACAAAAAACTCCCTTACGATCCACTGAAAGACTTTGAATACATTGGACAAGCGGTCGATGTGCCGATGGTCTTGCTGGGACGTAAAAACTTGCCACCAAATAATCTTAAAGAATTAGAGTCCTACATTAAGTCCAACAAAACGCATGTGACTATCGCCAATGCTGGTCAAGGAGCTGTTTCGCAGTTGTGCGGGCTTTTGTTTATGTCTCGCGAAGGAGTTGAGTTAACTAGCATCCCCTATCATGGAACTGCCCCAGCATTAACGGATCTATTGGGTGGCCAAGTGGACTTGCTATGTGATCAAACCACACAGGTTGGCCCCTATATTCAAAAGAATTTGGTCAAGGCTTACGGCGTAACAACGCCAACGCGCTTAAGCTCCCTACCAAACATCCCAACCCTACAAGAACAAGGTCTAAAAGGGTTTGAGATAGAGGCATGGATTGGCTTGTACGCACCCAAGGGTACGCCTACTGCAGTGATTGCCAAACTCAATAAGGCGCTTAGGTCAGCGCTAAATGATCCCGCTGTCAAAACGCGTTTAGCAGAATCCAATATTGAAATTGCTCCGATGAGTAAGGTCACGCCGGCAAGCTTAAAACAACACCTTGAATCCGAGATTAATAGGTGGGGTCCGATTATTCGCAATGCCGGCGCTTACGCTGAGTAAGCTCTACCCCGCTCTAAACAGAAAGCCTGATCTCGCTTTTTCGCGACGCCTCTGACTCCAGGCGAGCAATATAGAAATCATCGACCAAAGCGCTAAAAATGGATCAAGCACGTAGTCCCATAGATTCATTGACTCATGCCAATGCACTGACCAAGCTAGGAGCGCTAGTGCGAAGATCCATGTGCCCCTTACCCAGCCAGCAAGGCCACAAACAAGAGCAAAAATGAGTACTCCTGCCAATAAGGCGATTGAGCTATAACCCCATACATAGGGGTCAGTCATACCAAGCCCCAAGGCAAATGGATAGAAAGCGCATGCTGCGATGAGAGCAGTGATTTTAAATCCGAGCGGAATTGGCTTGGATGGTAGAACGCTAGACCATAGCAACAACATCGTCACAACACTCAGATCTCCCATCATGCCACGCACATATCCAGCTAAGGGCAACTCCATCGATAAACCTAAGGGCCAGAAAAATACATTTCCAATCAAGAAAGCCAGGAGGATGCGCACAAAGACAGGAAATTCAGTTTGAAAAACCCTTTGAGCAAGCAGCAGGATGAAGACTCCACATGTAAGCGACATCTCTAGAAGCGCAATCGTTTGCAGATGATTTGTCATTGCTTCAGCCCTTCGGTTTTGTCCTCTAGCAGAGCCATTTGATGCTGCGCATGCTCAAGCCAAGCGCCACTAAAGTAAATATGTCGGATTCTTTTTCGATCCCAGGTATAGACCAAATGCGCATCTCGACCATTTGCCGTCATTAAATAAGGATATGAAAATTCGCGACGTTGCAAATCAGGCAAGGCTTCATCATCCTCAACAGTTTGAATGATTGACCAATCACTATCTCTGCCATTATTCATCAGCAACACTAAGCGGTAGCGTCCTGTTTCTAAATTATTCAAGGCCATCAGACGAGTTCCATTGGCTAAGCTGATGACAGCCAATGCTGAATTGGGATTTGCGATTGGAAGATCAGAGCCGATCTGCCAATGACGCCCAGCGTCTTTAGTCACGCTAACCGGAACTTCCTTTACTTGGTCACTGCTGCGCGTTTGACGAAAATAAGCAGTTGCCTGCTCTTGACCATCAATCAAAATAGCTGGTTGAATAGCGCCTCTACCGGAACTCATTCGCCTGACATCAATCACCCTACTATCCTCAATGCGCAGTAATTCACCAAATCGACCAATCCATTCATGGTAGGCAGGCAATCCAATGCGGCCATCCTCAAATGCAATAGCCGGCGACTTCACTAAGGTGCTCAAGTTCACCAAAGGCGAGGTGATTAATCGCTCAGGCTTGCTCCAAGTGACGCCCTCATCATTGGATATCACACTAGAAATAGAGCTACCTGCCCAGCCTCCAATAGAGACGGTGACAAAAAATAACTGCAATCGCCCATCAGCCATACGAGCAGGTACAGGATTGCCTAATTTAGCGATGTAACGAGATAGCCCTCGTTCAGCGCGCACTCGATCCATCACTACAGTAGGTGCACTCCATGCGCCCTCTTTTGAATGAAAGACCGAGCTGGCAATCACTACATCGGGGGCCCCCTCTCGACTGCCTGCAAACCAAAATGCACGTATGGTTCCATCATTTAATGCAATTAATGAGGCCGCATGCACCGATGGAGCGCCAGTATCAGGCAACCAGTCAGCTTCAGGGGAAGAAATAGGCAACTTGGTTTTGGTCTGCTCTTCATTTGCAGATTGGCTTGCGACTTCGAAGGGTGGTTTAAATGAGGACCAAGCGGGTTGACTATCAATACGCAGATAAGCCAGTACCCCTGCAATCAATAAAAAGCACAAGGCGAGAATACGATTCATCGACAGGCATCCTTATCAGTGCTGAGATTGCCCATCCTTACTGGCGTAGAAACTAAATACTCATCCACAAATAGATGTTCGCCAACCTGTCCCATGATCATTGCCCTGATCTCAGAATCGGAATGACGCGCCCGCATTTCCATTCGCTTACCCACTAAAACACAAGTCTCGCAAATGACTGGTTCTGAGCCAAATGGAACTTGGACCGCTACCAAAGGATAAGTAGCTAGAAGTTCAGACACTTTGCTAGCATCTTGAGAGGGGTAGCCATGCAGTTGCGCGCCTGGCAACAATAAGCGGTACTCCTCGTCTTTTGCGCGGTAATCACATGGAATCCATACATCTTTTCCAGCAACCGCCTCAATCGTCTCTATCTTATAACGTCCGAGTGCAGCCTCTAACGGCGCAAGACTGCTGGTGAGTGCGCAGTACACCAGAAAGCAGCCCGCCAAAGCAAGTGACTTACATCTCTTCTGACTCAATAGACCCAGCAAGGTGAGCACAAGACTGATGGCCATCAAAGCCCAATGATCAAACGGATAAACCCAAGCTCCAGCATTGCCCAAAAACTGAGACAGCTGCAGATTGCCACCGATCCAGCACAGAACAACTAAAACAAGCAACTGCAATAAGAGCGCCAACCTGAAACCCCATAAGGGAAGTCGATCCCAATGCATGGCAATTAAAGCGGCAAATGCTGGCATCACTGGTAAGAGGTAACGTCCTGATCGCTGACTTGGCAAACTAAATACCAAGAAGAAAGCAAAGATCAACAAGAGCAGTAGACTAGCTTCCAGTGACATGAAGCGGCGTTCACGCCACATCTGCCCTAAGGTCGAAAGTAGCACAAATATAAACAAACCAGCATTTGCAAGAGTGGTAAGCGCCAACATCCAAATACTATCTCCACCTCGTAACAGATCGAGTATGTAATTGGAGCTACGGGCCTCGAACTTGCCAGCGTTCTCACCCAGCACAAACTCTCTCCAAATTGCCTCGGGATGAGGGTCGAGCACAAACCACAATGAAAACACCCCAAGAGCAAATACCGCAATCAGAAGCAGCTTGTATAAATCGCACTTTACTAAATCGCCTATTGACCATTCACGCCAGCGCCAGTAATACAAACCCAGGGCAAAAGATGCTGGGACGATATATGCAAAAGATTTGGATAACAGTGCCAAGCCAAAACAGAGGGCAGCAAATAAAGGGAAATACATTTTTGAATTGAATGCAGCCCTACCCCAATAGAGCAGCGCCATAAACGGCAGACTCAACCAAAACACTTCACCAGGATCAGTTAGAAAAGGTCGGCCATAGCGATAGCTTGAAAAAAAGGAGAGCCAGACTAAGGCCGCCAAAATCCCAGTTCGAGAATGAGCACTAAAACGCCGCACTGCCAGGAATAAGAAAAAAGCGGTGAGCGCGGTATAAAGCACACTGGGCCAACGTAAGTTAAAGAGGCTCCAACTCTCACCCCAATGGGTACTGGCAATCCCCTCCCAGAAAAGCAAAGGTGGCTTGGTATTTTTCAGCCCCTCCATCTCCGATTGCAATGGCAACCATTGCCCCGTTTGCGCCGTCATCCGCACAATATGCATATAGGGATACTCATCCCCATTCTTTGGCGCAAAGCGGCTATCCAAACCATATAGATAGGTAAAGATACTGAGCAATAAAATGAGAATTGCGCTGCGGCAGGTGAATGAACGTGTCATCCCGCTAGTTTATAGGGCTTGCAATGAATAGCTTAAAAATGGGTATTTTGAGATACTCTAGAGTGATGAGAACCCATCAACCCCACAAACAGATCAAGCCTGTTGCGCTAATCCTTTGGATTTTTGGTACTTTAAGTACCTGCGCCTATGGTCAATCAAACACTCCAACAGCGCTGTACCAACGCAGTCTAGCTGCTACCTGCGCCAATTGCCATGGCACTGATGGCAAGGGGGCGCCAAATGGTGGAATGCCTCTAATTAACCATCTCAGTAAAAAGCAAATGCTCGAGCAATTATTAGCCTATAAAGCAGGAGCGAAAGCGGGCACCATCATGCCTCAGCTTTGCAAGGGTTATACCGATGAGCAACTTGCTGCCATTGCACAGGAGTTAGGCAGTCATGAATAAGCGCCGAGAATTTCTAGGTCATGGCATAGGAATGCTTGGCCTCTTGGCTGGTGCTTCTGGGCCGGCACGCGCCAACTTGCAGAGCGCAGAGATTGTCGTGATTGGCGGAGGATATGGTGGGGCTACTGCGGCAAAATATCTACGGCTTTTCTCAAACAACACCGCACGGGTTACTTTGATAGAGCCCAATGCAGCTTTTATCTCATGCCCCCTCTCGAACCTGGTAGTAGGTGGCAGTAAAAACTTGGCTGAACTCACCATCTCTTATGCTAATTTAAGCAAGCGCCATGGCATCAAGATGATGCAAGATAGCGCGCTGCAGATTGATCCAGAAACAAAACGGATCAAACTCGTCTCGGGTCAAATCGTGCCCTATGACAAGTTGGTAATTTCCCCAGGCGTCAGTCTGTTAATGGATTCAATAGAGGGCTTAAGCAACGCCAATCGAGCTGGAGTGACATTGCAAGCCTGGAGGGCTGGTCCCGAAACTATTGCACTGCATAAACAACTGAGTGCCATGCGTGATGGCGGCGTCTTCGCCATTAGCGTTCCTGAGGCGCCCTATCGCTGCCCACCAGCACCATACGAGCGTGCCTGCCAAGTAGCAAGCTACCTTAAGCAACATAAACCCAAATCCAAAGTACTGATCTTGGACGCTAATCAAGATATCACCTCCAAAGGCGCCCTCTTTAGAAAAGTATGGGCACAGAATTACCCCGGGTTAATTGAATACCGACCCAATCAAAATGTCATTGCGGTAGACGCAAAAACAAAAACGATCAAACTTGAAATCGATGAAGATGTCAAAGCAGACGTGCTTAATCTCTTGCCTGCCATGAGTGCTGGCGATATTGCGGTTAAAACTGGTTTAGCAAATTCCAATGGACGCTGGGTCAATGTCAATTTTCTGAACTTCGAATCCACTGCGCAAAAAGATATCCATGTATTAGGCGATGCAATCCAAGTTGCCTATGCCATGCCAAAATCTGGCCATATGGCGAACCAGCATGCCAAGGTAGCCGCTGCTGCCATTATTGCCGAGCTCAATAACTGGGAAGTGAATCCTGCACCCGTTCTCACTAATGCGTGTTATAGCTTTGTCAGCCCAACCCAAGCAGTTCACGTGGCTAGCGTGCACCAATATAACGCTGCAGAGCAAACCTTTAAGCCTGTTCCAGGCGCTGGGGGACTCTCTTCAGAGCCCTCTCTTCTTGAGGGGGAGTATGGTTGGGGTTGGGCTCATAATATCTGGGCAGACACCCTTGCTTAATTTAGCAATATAAATAAAAAAGGAGCGCAAATGACACCCCGCTTACCAAAAGATGCTTCAAAACTTGAAGACGCGCTTGAGCGCCTGACTGTTCCCATCGGCAATTTATTTGTATCGTTATTTCATCGCATTGCTTTGTTTGGAATTGGCGCTGCAACTGTTTGGTCAGCAGCAGTGGCCTTTATCGGCATGGCCAATAAAGGCTCAGCCTCCATTGAAGATTTACTGCTTCTATTTATCTATCTTGAGATCGGCGCCATGGTTGGGATTTACTTCAAGACCAATCACATGCCAGTGCGTTTTTTGATTTACGTTGCCATTACTGCAGTAACGCGCTTAATTATCGATCTAGTGAACACCAGGCATGAGGCGGATATGGCCATCCTTTTTATGGGGCTCACCATTCTGATTTTGGCTCTCGCAAATGCGATAGTTCGCTATGCCTCATTCAAATACCCAAGTAAGTCTGGAGATAGTGATTAGACTGATGGGTTTTTAAATACCTTAGTCTGATAGGGGTGAACACCTCGATTCAGGCAGCTGCGTACGTAATCAATACTTGTACGCAAAGCGTAGTAATCACTCGACATGCTCTTAGATACCTCGATATTCAAAACTTGGTATTCCAGTAGATCGAGCTTTTTAAGATAAGCATCTCGATCAATCGGCCCCTCGTCCATAGTTAACTCTTGCTCGTACTGCTTGAGGGTGCTGTACATCCGAATGAGCTTATTTTGCATACGCTTCTTGCGAAAACTGGGTAATGCCATCAGGGCTGGATAGGCAAATACGAATAAAGGCAGCATGATAAATAGTAAGCGGTTAATCATTTCTGCCAACCAAAATGGGAGATAGTTCATGAGCCAAGGTGAGCCATTTTTCTCAAAGTGAACCGCTACCGGACTCTCGGGGAGCGTGGAGTTTTTAAATGCTGGAAACTCACCTCGCTTAGAAAAGAATGTGGCTTTGCCGTTGATGCTTTTTGCAGCCTCAATAAATAAGAATTGAATCGCCGGATGCATCCGATCGTCAATCAATAGATTGGTAGTCGTCGATAACAGCTTAATATCTTTATTTGGAAAATTACGGCTTAGACTAAAGGCGCCTTCTGGAACATTCAAAATGGTCAAGTAAGGCAATGCGCGTGCATAAGCCTCTGCCCGGGAAAAATTAGACAAGTGCAGTTCTGGGTCATTAATCAAGGCTTGCACATTGGGCGCCTCAAATGTATCTGCAATAAAGATGGCATCTATCTCCCCTTTTTTGATTGCTTGTACCCCTTGCTCTTCAGGCAAATATACAAAATGAGGTACCCGGTCCAAACCCGATGCCTTCAGCACCTGCATAGCTTGCGCATGGGAACTGCCACCCTCAACGCCAACTGAAATCACCACATTTTTTTTAAGTTCGCCTAGGGCTTTCATTGCCTGAGAATGAATATCTTTTACTTCGGGACCGCGATAGAAAAACCAAATCGGGTCATAAGTAATGGATCCCAAAGATTCGATGCCCTCTACTCCGCTCGGATCATAGACGCCAGCTTGGACAAAAGCAGCCTGCACGGGATCCTTGCGATCAACTAAGAGCGCAATATTTTCTTGAGCACCTTTAGTTGCTTTGAGCTCTAACTTAACACCCTGCTTAGCAAAAAATTCTGCATACTTTTTTCCGAGGATTTCATAGGAGCCTCCAGGCGCGCCGGTTGCCATGACAACATGCCTAGGAGGTGGAGGATCCGCGTACCACCAGGCAAACATCAGTGCGAGCAAAATAAATAGAAGGATTGGCCAGGTCTCTTTTAAAAAAACAAGAAAATCGGACCAATATTCCTGAACCATCTCATGTAAACCTAAAAAGGTTTCTTTGGTGTTTTTCTTAAAACTTCCCATGGCTTTGCACCCAGCAAATATGTCAAAAGCCAATGATAATGTGCTTATAAACTTATGAACTAATCGATCAGGAGAAATGATGATCCAAATCCGTAAATCTCAAGAACGCGGCTATGCAGACCACGGCTGGCTCAAAAGCTTCCATTCCTTCTCGTTTGCTGGATACCATGACCCCCGATTCATGGGCTGGGGTAATTTGCGCGTGATTAATGAAGATCGTGTAGCGCCAGGCATGGGCTTTGGTAAGCACGGCCACCGCAATATGGAAATCATTAGCTATGTTCTTTCTGGCGAGTTGGCTCACGAAGACAGTATGGGCAATGTCAAAGGTATACCCCCCGGTGATGTTCAGCGTATGAGTGCCGGTACTGGCGTCACCCACAGTGAATTCAACTATGCGAAAGACCAAACAACCCACTTTCTACAAATCTGGATTGAACCCAATACCCTTGAAATTCCGCCGAGCTATGAGCAAAAAACCGTCCCCGTTGAGGATAAGCAAGGCAAACTGCGTTTAGTTGCCGCTCCAGATGGTGCGAATGGCTCAGTAAAAATACATGCAGATGCCAAAATGTATGCGGGCCTATTTAACGGTACGCAAACTGCAGAACTGAAGCTCAATCCCGCAAACAAGGCTTACGCCCACCTCATTCGGGGCACACTCGATATCAATGGCCAGCAGCTGTCAGCGGGTGATGCTCTCCTCATTGAAAATGAGAGCCATATCAGTCTGAGTCAGGGTCGAGATGCTGAAGTCCTGGTGTTTGACTTAAGCAGTTAAAGCGCGACCGAACTAAGGCTAATGGGAGTTAGAATTAAGAACATTGGCTCATTTGGAACTTCGTCAGAATTATGAAATTCAAGGACTATTACGAAACGCTTGGCGTTGCACGTGGCGCCACCGAAGCAGAAATCAAAACCGCTTACCGCAAACTTGCTCGTAAATATCATCCGGACGTGAATAAAGCAGCAGACGCAGAAGAGAAATTTAAAGAACTGGGCGAGGCCTACGCTGTCTTGAAGGATACAGAGAAGCGCGCTGCTTACGATCGCATGGGTGCCAACTGGAAGAACGGTCAAGATTTTCAGGCGCCACCAAACTGGAATGATGGTTTTGAATTCACTGAAGGTGGTGGCTATAACCCAGGTTATGGCGGCGGTTACGAAGGCGATCAGAGCGAATTCTTTGAATCCCTATTTGGTAGAGGCAGGCATCGCGCTGGCGGGAGAGCAAGCCAGGGAAATACCGGTCAAGGTATGCACTTTAAAGGCCAAGATCACCACGCCAAAATTTCAATTGATTTAGCGGATGCCTATAACGGCGCCAAGCGCACGATTGCCTTGCATATGCCCACTCTAGATGCCAGTGGACATGTCAGCACCCAAGAGCGCAAACTAGATGTCAGCATTCCAAAAGGGATTAAGGCCGGCCAAAACCTGCGCTTAAGCGGTCAAGGAGGCCCAGGCGTTGGCGAAGGTGGCGCAGGAGATCTCTATTTAGAAATTGATTTTCTTCCCAACCGCCTTTATCGCGTCGATGGTAAAGATGTCTATCTTGATTTGCCTTTAGCTCCCTGGGAAGCTGCACTGGGTACAACCGTTAATGTGCCAATTCCATCTGGCTCAACCTTGGAATTGAAAATTCCTGCTGGGACTGCGGCAGGTCGGAAGATGCGCTTAAAGGAAAAAGGTATTCCAAGCAAAGAGCCGGGTGATTTTTATGTTGTGCCAACAATTTCTTTACCCAATGCAGAAACCGATGCTCAAAAAAATGCTTACAAAGCCTTTGAGCAGGCTTTCGACTTCAACCCCAGGGCAAACTTGAAGGGATGACTGTAATGACACAAACTAATATGACATGGATTGAAGGCGCCGTTGTTGAAACGGAGATTCACATGACTATTGTTGAGCTCGCGCAAGCCTCAAGAACCCCTGAAGATCTCATCATGGCCTGGGTCTCTGAGGGTGTATTGAGTCCAGCAGGATCATCCCCTCAAGAGTGGCGCTTTGGGGGAGACTCACTCAAGCGCGCAAGAATAGCAGCGCACCTCACACATGATCTGGATCTAAATACACCTGGGGTAGCCCTCGCCCTAGATCTCTTGGAAGAAATCTCTCAATTACGCAAGCGCTTGCAGCGTGAGAACCTAGGTTAGTCCGACTTGGATTCGAATCTTCTTAAAAAACCAGCTCAAAATGCTGGCGACATCAGTTTATTTTCCGCCACAGCATTAGGCATTGGCGGCATGATGGGTGCTGGCCTCTACTCTCTTTTGGGATTGGCAAGCGTCCATGCTGGCACCCATGTTCCGCTAGCGTTTTTCATCGGCGCAATTGCTGCCTCCTTTTCGGTGTACTCTTACGCAAAA
>Ga0364893_10533_pt1 | contig 12028 bp, 10 predicted proteins | sample ExccelJu500001D3_FD_206943 | JGI IMG/M metagenome (GOLD analysis project Ga0364893, IMG submission 206943) | Enriched cells from Trout Bog Lake Hypolimnion, Wisconsin, USA - BchlTB.July16.5000.01.D3 | ecosystem: Environmental > Aquatic > Freshwater > Lake > Hypolimnion/Profundal zone | place: USA...
ACTAGAGTATTCTCCTTCCGTGTTCTCGCGCACTACAAAGAAATCAATATCACCAGGCTTGCGATTAGCCAATGGACATGGAACGCCTGGCAACAAACGCACCGGACGCAAATTGACATACTGGTCAAAACCGCGACGGAACTGAATTAAGCTGCCCCATAAAGAAACGTGGTCGGGCAAAATATCTGGCATGCCAACAGCGCCAAAGAAAATCGCATCGTATTGCATCAAGATATCAAACCAATCATCCGGCATCATCTTGCCGTGCTTGAGATAGTAGTCACAGCTAGCAAAATCAAAGTGATCAAATTGCATGCCGATACCAAATTTACGGTTAGCCGCTTCTAGCGCGCGTACACCTTCAGGCATTACCTCTTTACCAATACCGTCTCCAGGAATAACGGCAATTTTGGGATTCTTAAATATTTTTTGGGCGTTCATTTTTTGTCTCAAGAAGTTATTTTTATAGGGCTTAAAGGGTAATTTTACCTAGGAATACTCAGCTAATAGCTCTGCGAATCTGGTCTGGTGCAACTTTTTGTCCCTTACCAACTGAGTCACTGTCGTATTCGGTGGTGTTTTCAATGGTTTCCGGGGCATCCTCTTGCATACGGGTATTGTCTTTTGGGCAGATCGGCGCCCCATAACTAGCCCATTTTTTCAATAAAGTGACCTCATATCCACATTGAGCGCATTTCGCTTTGCTTCTGCTGGCATTGCTTGGCCTAGGCGGTGGAAAAACAATTGCCTGATGCGGGTATGGACCAAGCTCTTGACTAATCATCATGAGCCTTACCGTAAGCTCCTCAGTCGCATGAGCCATGCGAGCGGGGCCCTCAAGACCAACTGTCTGAGCAATACCCTTGAAATCTTCACCATGGCCACTAAAGCAATCATCCACTGCATGGCATAGCTCGTGAACCAATGTATCCAGTAATTGCACGGGATCGTCAATTTTGGGTGAGATAAAAATCTCATTCACACCTCCCCCAGAGCGCTCCCTAGGCCAGCATTGGCCCAAAGTTGTTCTGGGGCTACTTGATGCAGGAAACCCACAAGACACCCTCACAGGCGGAATGGCATAGCCTGCCTTTGAAAATACCGGCTCAAGATGTTTAACGGCATCTTCCAGCCATGCTTCACGTACAGAATGTTGCTTCATTTTTATTCAGATATAAGAAAGATTAAAAACGGTAAATTGCGATCATACGCCACCAAAAGTAGAATGGACGGATGAAAGATCTGGAAAGCCTGAGTGCATCCCAAGCAGCAAAAGCCCTCGCTCAACGCGAGATCAAAGCGAGCGATTTATTACTCTCCTGCCTGGATCGAATTGGACAGCGCGAGAGCATTGTTAAGGCCTGGGTAAGCCTAGGCAAGGAAAATGCCCTTGCACGCGCCAAAGCTCTTGATAAGGGCGCTATTAGGGGGATTCTGCATGGTCTACCCATCGGAATCAAAGATCTCTTTGATACCTATGACCTTCCTACGGGATATGGCTCCCCAATTTATGCAAAACATTACCCCACCAGCGATGCAGTTTCGGTAGCTCTGATGCGCCAAGCTGGAGGCATTATTCTGGGAAAGACGGTCAGCACAGAGTTTGCCTCCTTTAAGAGCGGGCCAACAAGCAACCCACATGACGATCAACATACGCCAGGGGGTTCTTCTAGTGGTTCTGCAGCCGCAGTGGCTGATTTTATGGTGCCTTTAGCCACTGGCAGTCAAACTGCTGGCTCCATTATTCGTCCTGCGTCATTTTGTGGGGTTGTGGGATACAAGCCGAGCTATGGAAAGATCAGTGTTGCCGGAGTAAAAAGTTTAGCCCCGTCCTTAGATACCTTGGGGTGCTTTGGACGAACCGTCGAGGATGTTGCACTCGGTGTTGCCGCTATGAGTGGTGATTTAGATCTTGCCACCATCGAGAACTTGCACAATAAGCCGCGCATTGCCATTTGCAAAACTGCAGACTGGGGATTAGCAAGCAAAGAAGTTGCTAGCGCATTAGCTCTAGCCCGCTTTAGTGCTGAGACCATCGCCAAAGGAAAAGTAAGCGACTTAGCCTTACCGCCTCATCTTGATGGGCTTAGAGAAATACAAACTCGCATCATGCTAAATGAAATGTCTCGTAGCCTTGCATTTGAACGTGAGCACTTTTCAAAAAAAATGAGCCCGCAAATTAACCAGCAAATTATTGATGGCTCGCAAATTAACTATTCACAATACGCAACTGATTTATTGGAAGCTAAGGCTGCGAGTTCATATATCTCTGAGTTATTTGCAGATCAACTGGATCTCATTATTGCCCCCAGCGCAATTGGTGAAGCCCCCCTTCTGAAGGAAGGCACAGGAGATCCTGTGTTCTGCAGAATTTGGACTCTATTGGGACTGCCCTGTATCAATCTGAATATGGCAAGCGGACCCAATGGTTTGCCATTGGGCATTCAACTGATTGCGGGTCCGGGAAAAGATCGTTTCTTATTAAGTGCTGCAAGAGCGCTTGCAAAAACGTTACCTGATCCCGTCTTGCGAGATCAGGCTTAATTTTTTTACTGCTTGCTCCAATTAGTCGAGCGTAATGTTTGCGGACTTAATCACTTTATTCCAGTAAGGCAATTCTTTCTTTACTAATGCCTCGGTTGCAGCTGGATTTTGGTAACGCAATTCGACCCCTGCTGCATCGGCACGCTCCTTTACCTCAGGCATAGCCAAACTCTTCTTCACTGAGTCCGTTAATTTTGCAACAATTGGTGCTGGTGTTCCGGCAGGCGCAAATAGCCCTACCCAAGACTCCAATTGAAATGAAGGTAAGCCTGCCTCTGCAGTAGTCGGCACATTAGGCATACCAGGGTGACGATTTTTACCAGTGACTGCTAGACCTTTGAGCTTGCCACTTTGCACGTGCTGCATCACTGAGGGTGGTGTTGAGATAAAAACCTGTACTTGCCCTGCCAGCACATCCTGAATTGCTGGGCCAGAACCTTTGTAGGGAACATGAACCATATCCACTCCAGTAATCTGCTTAAACATTTCAGTACCGATATGAGAAACCGAGCCATTGCCTTGTGAGGCGTAATTTAATTTACCTGGATTGGCTTTCGCATAGGCAATAAATTCTTTTAAGTTGTTGACTGGAACTGAAGGGTGAACTGCAATGACATTAGTAGAGACTGTCAGCAAAGCAATTGGTGAAAAATCCTTAATTGGATCCCATGGCAGTTTATCCATCAAAGCCGGATTACCAACGTGATATCCCGAATAAGAAATCAATAAGGTGTAGCCATCTGGCTTTGCCTTGGCAACGTATTGGTAAGCAGTATTACCGCTAGCGCCTGGCTTATTGTCGACTACGATTGCTTGACCGATAACACGAGTTAAAGGCTCGCTTAATAAGCGCGCTGAGGTATCGACCAAGCCACCGGGTGGGTTAGGGACAACTAGGACAATCGGCCTGTCCGGAAAGCTATCGGCTTTTGCAACATTCAATAATGTAACTAATCCAAATAGGATAAGAGCACTGCATACACGCTGAAATAAAGTCATCCTCATCTCCAAATCTTTTGATAGATTTTTATCGCTGTCCAACTTTAACGCTACCAAAAACAGCTTGCGCCTCTCTTGGCAAACAGCGCCAGTAGCGCTCATTGGCATTCACGGTACCCTCAAGTGCAGCAGCGGCCTCCCAACCCCAGCGTGGCTTGTACAGGAAAGCTCGGGCCAAGGCAATGAAGTCTGCATCTCCTGCTTGCAAAATTGCCTCTGCCTGATGTGGATCTGTAATCAGGCCAACCGCCATCGTTGGTAAGCCCGATTGATCTTTAACAATCTTGGCGAAAGGAACCTGGTAGTTAGGCCCAATGACGATTTTCTGGTTTGGTGAAATTCCACCAGAAGATATATGAACAAAGTCGCAACCTAAGGGTTTGAGCTGTTCAGCAAAGTTAGCTGTCTCCTCTGGCGTCCAGCCACCCTCCACCCAGTCGCTTGCAGAAATGCGGATGCCGAGTACACCCTTGTATGCTGCTCTAACTGCCGTAAACAATTCCAGTGGGAAACGAATTCGATTTTCAAATGAGCCGCCATATTCATCGGTACGTTGATTTGCAATGGGCGATAAAAATTGATGCAGCAAGTAGCCATGGGCACCATGGAGCTCAATTCCATCCAAGCCAATACGATCCGCGCGTTTAGCCGCCATGACAAATGCTTCTATTAAATCTTTTAATTCTGCTTTGGTGAGCTCATGCGGCAAGCGCTCGCCTTCAAGCTGCGGAATAGCTGACGGCGCTGCAGTTTCCCATCCACCTTGATCAACCGACAGCAGTTGACCGCCATTCCATGGCGTTGCACTTGAAGCCTTGCGACCGGCATGTGCCAACTGAATAAACACAGGGGTAGCTGGCGCTAATTTGCGTGCACGGCTTAATTTATCCTGGAGAGCCGCTTCAGTGCGGTCGTCCCATAAACCAAGGCAGGCAGGCGTAATTCGAGCCTCAGGAGTAACGCCTGTAGCCTCAATAATGAATAGAGCAGCTCCACTATTGAGAAGATTTCCCCAGTGCATGAGGTGCCAATCAGTCGCTTCCCCGTTATCGGCGGAATATTGGCACATCGGGGCCACTACGATGCGATTAGCGAGCTCTAATGGCCCACGAGGGGAATTGAGGGTGTAGGGTGAGAACAGGATGCTCATAGAAATGCCTTAAAAGTCAGAAAAAGGGATAAAAACACAATATGCAGCCTAAAGCGATAAAATAGTAAAAATAGAATAAACGAGACAGCGAAGTCGTGCAGGCCCATGGTCTAGCGACTTTAATTACCCCTAAAACTACCATCATCCCTACTGAAGACTATGAACGCACCCCAAGCCTTTGAATCAAAAGAAGATATCGGCCACTTTGTTGGCGGCTCCGTTATCAATCCTAAAGACGGTCGCTTTGCCGATGTCTTTAACCCAACCAAGGGTGCGGTAGCCCGTAAGGTTGCCTTAGCCAGTAAAACAGAGGTTGATGCAGCCGTAGCCGTTGCACAAAAAGCTTTTGAGACTTGGGGTCTCACCAGTCCACTGCGTCGTGCTCGCATCATGTTTAAGTACTTAGAGCTTCTGAATGCCAATCGCGACGAATTGGCTGCCATCATTACTGCTGAACATGGCAAGGTATTTACTGATGCGCAAGGTGAAGTCACTCGCGGTATAGAGATTGTGGAGTTTGCAACAGGCATCCCAGAATTACTTAAAGGTGATTACACCGAGCAAGTTTCTACTGATATTGATAACTGGGTCATGCGCCAACCTTTGGGAGTGGTTGCTGGTATCACCCCATTTAACTTTCCAGTAATGGTTCCTATGTGGATGTTCCCAGTTGCCATTGCCTGCGGTAATACTTTCATCCTCAAACCGAGCCCAACTGATCCCTCCGCTTCGCTGTTTATGGCTAAATTGCTAAAAGAAGCCGGTCTTCCAGATGGCGTATTTAACGTGGTGCAAGGCGATAAAGAGGCAGTAGATGCCTTGATTGAGAACCCAGATGTTAAGGCAGTTAGCTTCGTCGGCTCAACCCCGATTGCAAACTACATCTATGAGCGTTGTGCCCACTTTGGCAAACGATCACAAGCCCTGGGTGGCGCTAAAAACCATATGGTTATCATGCCGGATGCTGATATTGATAAAGCAATTGATGCTCTTGTTGGCGCTGCCTATGGCTCCGCTGGAGAGCGCTGCATGGCAATCTCAGTTGCCGTTTTGGTCGGTGATGTTGCTGAAAAAATCATGCCTAAACTTATTGAGCGCACTAAGACGCTCAAAGTTAAGAACGGTATGGAGCTTGACGCTGAAATGGGCCCGATTGTTACCAAAGCTGCATTAGACCGTATTACCGGTTACATCGATAGCGGCGTTGCCTCTGGCGCAAAATTATTAGTAGATGGTCGCGGTCATAAAGTTGCTGGATATGAAAATGGGTTCTTCTTGGGTGGCACACTGTTTGACAACGTGACTCCTGATATGAAGATTTACCTCGAAGAAATCTTTGGACCAGTTCTTTCCTGTTTACGCGTTGCGAACTTTACTGAAGCACTCAATTTGGTGAACTCTTGCGAATTTGGTAATGGCGTAGCCTGCTTTACTAGCGATGGCAATATTGCCCGTGAATTTGCGCGCCGTGTACAAGTAGGCATGGTTGGTATTAACGTACCTATTCCAGTACCGATGGCATGGCATGGCTTTGGCGGATGGAAGAAATCACTCTTTGGTGACATGCATGCATATGGCAAAGAAGGCGTTCGCTTCTACACCAAGCAAAAGAGCGTCATGCAACGCTGGCCTGAGAGTATTGCTAAGGGTGCGGAGTTTGTCATGCCCACCTCCAAGTAAGAGACTGGCGCTTAATTAAAAATAGCGACCTTCGGATCGCTATTTTTTTTGCTATTTACTTCAGAATTTACTGCAAGGTGTTTTTGAATGCTGGCATGAGTGGCACAGCCAATACATCAATACCCTCTTCTCTGAGGGACTCCGCCTCATCCAAGGTGGTCTGACCACGAATACTACGCTCAGGGGCTTCTTTGTAATGGATCTTACGAGCTTCTTCTGCAAAGGAAGCGCCGACATCTTCAGATTTACCCATCAACTCACGCATCCCTTTTAAGAAGGCTGCTTGTACTTGCGCCTCTAGGCGTGAATGATCATTACCCGTTAAGGCAACCACCTCCCCACTAGTAGCGCCAATATTTTCATTAGGCGGAGCAATCGCTAAAGAGGATGACTTTGCAATTCTGGGGGCAGAAGGCATGCGGGTGATTTCGGTGCTGTCGCACACTGGGCAGGCGAGCATACCTTTGTCTTGCTGGGCAAGACAATCCTCTTCAGAGGCAAACCATCCCTCAAAGTGGTGATCTAAGGGGCAAGCGAGGTTGTAGACTTTCATATGACCTATATAAGGGCAAAAATGCCAAATTCAATAGGTCTATTTTAATGGGAATTGCAAAACACCCTATTTGAGGGGGTGAGGACTCGCCAATCCACGTCTATACCGATCCAACCAATAGGCGGATATGGTCGTTTTAACATCCGTAATCTCACCAGCCTCAACCCAGGCAATTAATTGCTCCAAAGGCTCTGCAAAGACATCCAAAAACTCTTCATCATCTAGCTTGTTCGGTCCAGGAGTTAGCTCTTGCGCCAAGTAGATATCTATAAATTCAGTTGAATATGAAATCACTGGGTGAATTCGACGTATGAAACTCCACTTCTGAGCGGTGTACCCAGTTTCTTCTTCCAGCTCACGCTGAGCGCACAGCAAAGGATCTTCACCGATCTCTAACTTACCCGCCGGAATTTCAATACACGCCTTGGCTATTGGATACCGATACTGACGCTCAAGCAACACCCTGCCATCATCCAAGAGAGCAAGCACAGCAACAGCACCGGGATGGGTTAAATATTCTCGCGCAGCAATATGACCATCAGGAAGGCGCACTTGATCACGCTTCATATTTAAGAAGATACCGCCGTAAATATCCTCACCTGAAATGCGATCTTCACGCAAGTGGGCATCCCCTGCCGGCATATCTTTAAATGATTTTTCGATCATAGCGTCTTTCTATTTAGTTACCTTCATTTAAATGAAGATCGTACAAAAGATCCATGTCATTTAAATGTCATCACTGAACATTAAACAATAAGGGCTCCCTGAGGAGCCCTTATTTACAGTACCGGTAAATTTATGAGCCCAATAAGGTGCGGCGCATTGCATCGAGACAAACACTCATTAATGCAGCTGGAACAATGCCAATAGCCAAAACCAAGATGGTGTTTAAACTCAATAGACCTTTAGCAAAACCAGAGCCAGAAACAGTCACTTCATGGCTTGGCTCATCAAAATACATCACTTTCACTACTCTGAGGTAGTAGAAAGCACCAACTAAAGACGCCATTACGGCGATGATGGCCAAGAAAGTATGCTCGGCATCTACCAAGGCTTCCAAAACACCCAATTTAGCTGCAAAGCCTACGGTTGGAGGAATGCCAGCTAAGGAGAACATCATTACCAAACCAATAAATGCAAACCAAGGATGTTTCTTATTCAATCCTTTAAGACCATCTAGAGTTTCGCAGTCATATCCTTTGCGTGACAGAGCCATCAACAATCCAAAGCTACCTAATGTAGTGAGCACATAAGTAATGGCGTAAAACATCGAAGCGCTAAAGGCGTGATCATCAAATACAGACAGCATGCCCAAGAGCACAAAACCCATTTGTGCAATTGCTGAGTAAGCAAGCATGCGCTTAATATTCGTTTGGGCAATCGCAGTAACGTTACCAACAACTAATGATAGGACGGCTAACAAGACTAACATCGGCTGCCAATCGCCCATCAATGGCAACAAAGTATTTACCAGTAAGCGGAATAACAATGCAAAAGCCGCTAATTTTGGAGCGCCAGCGATCATCAAAGTCACTGCTGTTGGCGCACCTTGATAAACATCCGGCACCCACATATGAAAAGGGACAACCCCCAACTTAAATGCCAAGCCAGCCACAATAAATACCAAACCAAAAGCCATCACCAAGTGATTTACACGGGGATCGGCAACTGTTTTAAAGATTTCAATTAAATCTAGAGAGCCAGTAACGCCGTATAACATCGACATACCGTACAACAAGAAACCAGAAGCTAAAGCGCCCAAGATGAAATACTTAATGCCGGCCTCAACACTTTTCTCGCTGCTGTGGCGCATAGCCACCAGAGCATACATCGGCAAAGCCATCAACTCCAAGCCAAGATAAAGCGTTAGCAGATTTGCACCAGAAATCAACACCATCTGACCCAATAAAGCCAACAAGATTAAGACGATAAAGTCTGGACGGAATAGACCCCGATCAGATAAATACTGCTTGGAGTAAATCAAGCTTACTAAGACAGCTCCACATGAACAGGCCTTGAGCAAATTAGACAAAGGGTCTGACTGAAACAAACCATTCATAGCAACAAGGGATACGTCACCTAAACGGCCAACGAATGCGAAGATCAGATAGATTAACAAGATCAATGAGAAAAAATACACAAAACCGACACCGCGGGGAGTGTGAAAGATATCTTGCTCAACGCCAGGAGTTGAAGTGGATTTTTCAGGTACAAAAACACTCGCCACCAACAATAAGCAAGTGGCAATTAGGAGAACGAGTTCCGGCAGGATGGCGTATAGGTCGAATGCTTGCATTTGCTTTTACTCAGAGTTTGCTAACAGCAACATGCTGCAGCAGATTGATCACGGCTGGATGAATAATGTCTGTAAATGGTTTTGGATAAACGCCCATACCAATGACACAGATTGTTAAAACGGCCATCATGAAGTACTCGCGGCCATTGAGATCTTTGAGTTCTTCTACGTGCGCATTATTGATGGTGCCAAAGAAAACCCGCTTTACCATCCACAAAGAATAAGCGGCGCCCAGAATCAAAGCCGTAGCAGCCAAGATGCCAATCACAAAGTCGTAATCAACGGCGGCTAAGATCACCATAAACTCACCAACGAAACCAGATGTAGCAGGTAAGCCGCAATTAGCCATTGCCATTAGCACTGCAAAGGCAGTGAATGCTGGCATGCGATGCACCACTCCGCCGTAATCAGCGATTTGACGTGTATGCATACGGTCATAAAGAACGCCGATAGACAAGAACATGGCACCAGCAACAAAGCCATGGGAGATCATTTGGACAATGCCGCCCTCGATGCCAAGCGGACTGAAGAGGAAGAAGCCGAGTGTTACAAAGCCCATATGAGCTACTGATGAATAAGCCACTAGCTTTTTCATATCTTTTTGAACCAAAGCCACTGCACCAACATAGATCACAGCAACCAAGGATAGGAAAATAACAAATGGGCCTAAGTATTGGCTGGCATCTGGAGCAATCGGTAAAGAGAAGCGCAAAAAGCCATAAGCACCCAACTTCAACATAATGGCGGCCAAGACTACAGAGCCGCCTGTTGGCGCCTCAACGTGAACGTCTGGCAACCAAGTATGCAAAGGCCACATTGGGACCTTGACGGCAAATGCCATAAAGAATGCAGCAAACAACAAAATTTGTTCAACAATATCTAGGCGGGCATTTTGCCAAGCCAAAATATCAAAGGTATTAGTAACGTTATATAGATAGAGCATTGCAACTAAAGTCAGCAATGAGCCAAGCAAGGTATACAAAAAGAATTTGAACGCTGCATATATGCGGTTATGTCCGCCCCATACACCAATAATGATGTACATCGGAATCAAGGTTGCTTCAAAGAATACATAGAACAACAAAGCATCTAACGCAGCAAATACGCCAATCATCAATCCAGACAGGATCATGAATGAAGCCATGTATTGCGAAACCTTAGTATCAATTACTTCCCAAGCTGCAATGACAACGATGATGTTGACAAATGCAGTTAGAACAATAAACCATACAGAAATACCATCAATGCCAAGATGGTAGTTGATGTCATAACGGGGAATCCAGCTCACCTTCTCTACAAACTGCATGCCGGCATTAGCAACATCAAAGTTCAATATCAATGGAAGTGTGGCAATAAAACCAATTACCGCCCCAAAGAGCGATAACCAGCGTACACCGGCAGATGGCTTCTCAGACCCATAAAACAAAATAATGAGTCCAAAGACGATTGGGGTCCAGATTGCGTAAGAAAGAATCATAGTGGCTACTTAAGTAACAAAGGCCTATCGAACAAAAGGCAGGTAAGCATACAAAACCCAGGCCAACAATACCGCTAGCCCTGCAATCATTGCAAACGCATAGTGATACACATAACCGGATTGCAAATGGCGAATGACACCAGCGAAGCGCCCTACTGAATATGCGCTACCGTTAACCAAAAAACCATCGATGATCTTTTGATCACCACGATGCCACAAGAAGCCACCAATCCAAAGGAGTCCTTTGGCAAATACTGCTTGGTTGAAATCATCCAAATAGTATTTGTTGTCAAACAATTTTTTAATTGGGGCAAAAGCTTCAGCCACTTTAGCTGGTAGTTTGGGAGCCCAAAGATAACCAATAGCAGCAGTCAGCACACCAAGTACAACAAGACCTAATACCGGTGAAGTAAAGGCATGAATCGCCATCTCTACTGGACCGTGGAATTCTTCTGCTAACTCCTTCATTACTGGATGACGAGCCAAGTCGATAAAGATCGAATCGCCAAAGTAAGTTCCAAATAAAAGTGGTGAAATGGTGTAGAAACCAATAATCACTGATGGGATTGCCAAGAGAATCAGTGGCAATGTCACCACCAATGGAGATTCATGAGGTTTTTGACCGGGAGCTAAACCGTGATGAGCGTGATCGTCACCCTGCTCCGCATGATCATGATGGTGATCATGCGAATCTGCATGACCCCAACGGGCTTTTCCATGGAATACCCAGAAGTAAAGACGGAATGAATACAAAGCGGTTACGAATACGCTAGCCATAACTGCAAAGTAAGCGAATCCAGAGCCAGGAATATGACTTGCTGCAACAGCCTCAATAATGGAATCCTTTGAATAGAAGCCAGAGAAGAATGGTGTACCGATCAAAGCTAGATTACCAAGCAACATCATCAAACAAGTAATCGGCATGTATTTCCATAAACCACCCATCTTGCGCATATCTTGCTCGTGATGCATGCCTAAGATTACGCTACCGGCTGCAAGAAATAGCAGCGCCTTGAAGAATGCATGAGTCATTAAGTGAAAGATTGCTACTGGATATGCAGAAACACCTAAAGCTACAGTCATATAACCCAACTGTGACAATGTGGAATAGGCAACGACCCGCTTGATGTCGTTTTGCACAATACCCAAGAAACCCATGAACAATGCTGTGATCGAGCCAATCACCAAGATAAAACTTAACGCTACATCAGAGAGCTCAAACAATGGTGACATACGTGACACCATGAAGATGCCGGCAGTAACCATAGTTGCAGCGTGAATCAATGCAGAAATTGGCGTTGGGCCTTCCATAGAGTCCGGCAACCAAAC
>Ga0364893_10302_pt4 | contig 11887 bp, 17 predicted proteins | sample ExccelJu500001D3_FD_206943 | JGI IMG/M metagenome (GOLD analysis project Ga0364893, IMG submission 206943) | Enriched cells from Trout Bog Lake Hypolimnion, Wisconsin, USA - BchlTB.July16.5000.01.D3 | ecosystem: Environmental > Aquatic > Freshwater > Lake > Hypolimnion/Profundal zone | place: USA...
CTTGGTTAGCTGGCATAAAACACTTTATCGCTGAAGACCGGTTGGCATTATGTTATTTAGATTTGGCATTTCCGGAATGCGCGTTCAGTAGGCCTATTGGCATCGTGGACCGATCCGGTATGCGTTTGCTCACATGGCATTGATGTGTTGATGAATCCGAGCCACCAGCGCATCGAAATTGGGCTGACCTTGGTAGTACAACGCTTGCGTTTTACGGTATTCCAGAGCGAAGCGTTCGCGTTCTGCAGAATCCGCAAGCACAAAAGCCGGGTTTCGGGAGATTACCTGCTCGTCTCCACCCCGAAAGCGCTGCGCCTTACGTTCCTGGTAGGCAGGCTCCCGCATAAACGCCAGCACTTCATTCATACCAAGAAGGCAGTACACGTCGTAGTAATGCCGCAGGAAATTGCCTGGAAATGCCTGGACCTCGCCCAGGCGACGGTACTTGGTGGAGATTGTCTGGAGCTTCTCAACGAAGGTGTGCGTCGGTGCGTAGCACGGTACGCCCAATGCTCGGTTGTCGAACACGTCGACGCCACGATCTCTGGCCACCTCCAGCGCCCAAGAGGAGATGGTGACTGGCCGATTGGGCGCAGTGTCATCAAACCCCAACTCCAGCAAGATGCCGTCCTTGACGCCTTTCAATGTCGATGCACGCGGACTGTAAGTGAGGCGGATTCCGGCGCTGCGCAATTTATCGTCGTCGAATTGGGTATCTCGCTCGACGCTATCGACGCCTGGAATGACGATGCTTGCGGCAAGCTGGTCATAGTAGGCACGCCGCGATGCCACGTGCGCCGGCTTGTCCTGGTTGCGCCCTGTCTTCACATTCATGTCGACGGGCGGCTCGATGCGGATATCGATGTCTTCGGAGAACCGATGGATGACGCCGAAGCCCTTGGACAGAGAAGTGCCGCCCTTCAGTTCGAACTTGAACCCCTGGGCCTGCAAGCCCCAAAGGCAATGCATGATCCAGTAGTCCTTCTCGACCAGCGTAGGATCTACGCTGCGCTCGTCTGCGACGAGCAAAAGAACCTGGTCGAAATCCCGCCGTTCGTGCAGGAAATCAGCCATCCATCCACTCCTGCAAGCGCTTACGTGTCGCCATGCTGCCAAATCTGTCAACCGCGTGTCGCAGGCGGACGGAATCGAAAGACGGTAGCTTGCTGCGGGCCTGGCGCAGAACCGCATCACGGTCCTCCGCCAGCTCTTCCAGGTTATTCAGCAGGTCGATATACAGAAACTCAGGCGTCAACGTCTTTGGGAACCGGGGCTTCATGCGAAAGTCGAATTGCCGGTTGCCGAGCCGGAAGACACCATGGCGCTTGTGGTTGTAGACCAGCGTACGGTTGTATAGCTGGGTGGTGCCTAGTCCTACTGCGTTATAGGCCGAAGGAGAGAACACCAGGAAGTCCTTGTCGCGAAGGAATCCACTCACCACCTGCTCATCACCGGGCGGGAGTGGACCAAAACTGGACTGTTTCGGAGCGTGGTAAAGCCCCTGGGCGAGCTTCTTCAGCTTTCCATGGGCGACAAGCTCGCGCAGGTGCCTGTCTACCGCGGTAGACAGGCGCGCAAGATCCTCCCGCCGATAGACGCGCCCGGGCTGCAGTTCCTCCGCGAGATGTGCAGCGCCGCTCCGGAGGGATTGTTGGCGGGGCACAATGGTGATAGGCATGATGTTTATCTCATTGAGAATTCATGCACTTTAACACTTCTTGCCATCCGCCTAGGAGCCGAGTGCTCGCGGTCGAAATACGCCCAAGCGTGCCGCTGACAATCGGCTCAGTCTCCGTAAGCCGCCTGACGAACGAAGACATCCGTTCGCGATGACGATTCATAAACGGCAAGCCAAAGCTTCGAATTCGCCCATACCGTGGTGGTTCTGTCTGAAATCTGCGACGAGATCCTCACGCGCGAACTGGGTAACACCGGGATCACCCGTGCCAGACAGTTTTTGACCCTGGTGAAACCACGCCCGGGCTTGTTGAGCGTGCAATAGGGGAAACGTCTCGTTCAGCCGATGGGATTGCATCTTCAGCAATGCCTGATTTTCTGATTCCCCTCCAATTCCAATTTTCGAGCCCGTTTCCAGCCTTAGAGCAGCCTTTGGGCATGCTTTGGTCCTGTTTCTCCTGAACTACTGCCCTTCATGCGCAGCGGTGTGCTCGATCGCGTGAGTGAGCAAAGGCCCGCGTCAGCTCTTGACGGGCGAGGCGCAACCGCACTGGCTGACGTTGCTGGGCTTGGGGCCGCTGCAGCCGCGGCACGCCTTAGCCGGCGCGGGCCGCTCATCTCTACGTCTGCGCCCGCATCTCGCATTTTCAGAAATCGCACCACGTGAGCGAGGCCGGCACCGTCGCGCCTGTGTTACCTGAAAACAGCGGCTTTGGACCACGCCTCCCCGGCTGTGGCCACCAATTCAGATCGTTGCGTTTTGTGGCGTTCAAGCTCGGCGGCGAATTCGCTCGCATGGGCATCGGATTGGGTCGGATCAGCCTGCAGTGCCCGCAATTGGCCCGCCAGCGAGGCTTGTACCGACAGCGCCTGAGCCGGCCTTGCGTCTTTGTCGACGGCGCTGGCGCGCATCTCGGCCAGTACCTGCATCAGCACGTCGACGCGCAGCCGAGCTTCGATCAGTTCGCTGCGCGCTCCTTAGGCCACCGCTTTGGCGTTCCCTTGGAGCGTCACGACCGCGTCCGCCACCAGTCGATTGATCTCCCGCCCAATGGTGGCCAAGTCGCCACCGCCCAGGATGGCGCTCACCTTGCGCCGTGCACACGATCTTGCGAGATCGAGCGAAGAATCTCAATATGCCATTGCTGGCTTTTCGGAGATCGATGCCTCAATGCAATTCGTTTGAACGCGTGACATGTCGCCGACAGGTGGCACCAAGTCGTGTACAGACTCAAAGCTGCACGGGTCCCAGGCTGCCGACAGCGATAGTCTGTACGCCGAGGCAGGAATTGCCAAATTAAAGGGTGGCAGTGAGGAATTTTCCCATGAGCGCCAGCGTCTACGCTTCCGAAGCCAGGCCAGCATCCCGCTGAGTGTGGCCAACCCACCAGGTCTCTTCCCATGTCTTCACCTTTGCAAGCTATCGAAGTACTCAAACTCCAGCTGATCGCCTATGCATGCTGTTGCCTAGCTTCGGTCCACAGCATGGCACAGTCGAGCACTGATCCATCGATCCAGCCAGGCGAGGTCATACAGTCTCTGGAGCGGACGTTTGGTGTCCATCCGGGCGAGCGCAGGAACCACATCAAGGGTACGTGCGCCCAGGGTGTGTTTGTAGGCAAGGCAGCTGGGTCCGAATTAAGCCGTTCAGCCTTGTTCTCGGGTGAAGCCGTTCCCGTGATCGCGCGGTTTTCTTTGGCCGGGGGCAACCCAAATCTGCCGGACAGCGCACGCAACGCCAGAGGTTTGGCATTGGAGTTTCGACTTCCTAGCGGTGAACGCCAGCACATGACAATGCTCAATACCCCTGTTTTTGGGGCGGACCGCCCAGAGACGTTCAATGACCTCATCTTGGCAAGTCAACCCGACCCAGCAACAGGCAAGCCTGACCCGGTCAAGATTGCCACCGCGATTGCAAGCCATCCTGACGCGCTCGCTCAGACTGAATTTCTGGCGCACAACCTGCCTCCAGCCAATTTTGCCAACGCTACGTTTTACAGCATTCACACCTTCAAGTTTGTGGACGCGGCCAACGTCAGTCACTTGGTGAAATGGCGCTTCGTGCCTCATGATGGTGGCAGACCACTCAGCCCAGCTGAATTGGCAGTGGCTCCGCATGACTTTCTCCAGCACAGGCTGATAGATCGCGCTGCCATGGGGCCCGTCAAATGGGATATGTGGGTATATCAGAGCGAACCTGGCGACGTCCCGGCCAACGCTTCGATAGCTTGGCCGGAATCGCGGCAGCATCGGGTGGCGGGAACCCTCAGCATTACGGCGGCGTCGCCCCAAAAGGGAGCCGAGTGCGAAAGGATTAACTTCGATCCGTTGGTCATGGCGGACGGGATTGAGCCAACCAATGACCCAATCCTGTTGTTCCGATCCCCTGCATATGCCATTTCTTTCAGCAAGCGATTGACCGGGCAGTGAAACATTTTCGGCCAAAGCCCAAGGAGCGATAGTTGCAAGGCTTAATCAAGCAACTGGAGCCTATGATCCCGGCATTGCGCGGCTACGCACGGGCCTTACTGTGCGACGCACATGACGCCGATGATTTGGTTCAAGATTGCCTGGAACGTGTTATCACCAAATGGTCCGACCGGCGCGACGAAGCCAGCACCCGCCAATGGGTGTTCGCTATCGCACACAACCTCGCCATGGATGCATTGCGGCGCCGTAAAAGACGCGGTGCACTGGTATCCATAGAGAATCTGGACGTGCCGGAGCTTCGTGTCGACGCACCACAGGAAATGCATATGCAAGGGCTGGAGATGATTCGGGCTTTCAACGCACTGTCAGACGAACAACGCAGCGTGGTATTGCTGGTATCAGTGCACGACATGTCGTATGCAGAGGTGGCGACCATGCTGGGCATTCCTGTGGGTACGGTCATGTCACGGTTATCGAGAGGGCGCGCGCGCTTGCTGGATTGGATGAACTGCTCGGCTCGCCCAAGCCCTTCCGGACAGATCGGTGCAGCGCTGCGGAGGGTCAAGTAAATGACGACCCTACGCCCTGACCTATTGCCTGTCTCGGACGAGCATCTAAATGCCTACATCGATGATCAGCTTGAGCCGACGCAGCGTCGCCAATTGGAAGAATACTTGCTCGACCACCCGCTGCAAGCTCAGCGAGTTACACAGCTTAAGGTTCAGCGTGACCAATTGCGAGCCATCTTCTTGCGGCTCAACAACGACGCGTTACCAGACCGGCTCGATATTCGCCAACTGGTTCGTGCCAAGACTAACTCTCGTCTGAATTCCTGGCGCTTGGTGGCATCCGTGGCACTGGCCTTTTGCATTGGCGGTTACTCGGGCTGGAGCCTTAAAGGTGGGCCTGAGGCCAACCCGGGCACGCCAGGCATCGCGGCGTTATCCAAAGAAGCCATGGAAAGTTACGCGGTGTTTGCTTCAGACCCACTTCGGCCAGTGGAAATGGGCGCGCATCAACAGAACGAGTTCGTTCGCTGGATATCTGATCGACTTCACCGCCCGGTCCTGGTACCAGACCTCGGTGCCTCGGGCTATCTGTTCATTGGTGGTCGATTGGTACCCACCGGGCATGGCCCAGCGGCCCTGTTTGTTTACGAGAACGCCCACGGTCTGCGACTTTCCATGCTGGTCCGTCCGATGAAAGTGCAGATGAACACACCCATGCAGGAGGAAAGTAACGGCGGCGTGGCTGGCTACACCTGGGCCGATCGCGGGATGGGCTACAGCGTGTTGGGAAGAGAGCCGGCTTCTACGATCCACCCCTTGGCCGACGAAATTCGTCGGCAAACTCGTATAGGTTGAACGTGGCTGCCGCCAAGCGATCGAGACGCGGCAGGCTGAAGCTCCAATCACCCGTTTGACCATGTAGAAAGGAATGCCTGGGCGGGGAGAAATTATGCTCTTTTGGGGCTCCCCGGAGGAGGCACATCGCGTTCAGATGGCGGCCAACGCGTTCCACGCGGCGAGAGAGTCCATGTAGTCTCTCCAGTGTGCAATCTTTCGATTATCAATTTTTATGATTGAACAAAAGCGATTATTGTACTCAACTCCAGTTGCGAGAATCGTTCCATGAACCTCATACTCAATCACCACCACCCGTCTATTGTCGGCTTCATGCGTAACTAAGTTATTCGAAGAATGAATCCTAATGTGCCTACCGTACGCACGGAATTTTTCCATGAGAGCCTCCCTCCCCTCTATGACTCGTGGCCATCCGGGGAATTCGTATAAAACCTCATAGACGATATTTTTGGTGACACAGTCAAAAAAATGCACCCCGTCTACCAGATCCCCAAGCGCACTTCGAACTAGATCGAAGTAAGGGTCAACCGGATTAAAGATGGCATAGCTTTCATTTGGCATGTTTAATTTCCTTATTGAAGGGTAAATGGAAGTTATTGGAAGCAATTTGTCTATGGCGAGGAAATGATATGTTGCATAAAAATTTCAAATTATGATTTTAGGAGTTCAACTCTCATCGCCGTGGCTGTGAAGTTTCAGGTAATAAATGGGTTTGCAGCATTAAACCATGTCTACCGTAAGTGGTACGCATTGACCTCAGAGCTGTAAATTATTAGATCGCCAGCGCCTATGACGAAGGGGCGACAGTGATCGAAAATAGTCGCTCCGGCGACGCCTTAACGCCAGGATTGAGCCGTATTTGCGGCAAATTCCTCGAACCGAATGGGTGCCCTGCCGGTCACGCTAAGTACGTCATCATTTGGTTTTGCCCCTTGACCATTTGCGATAGTGATTGTGAGCGCACGCAGCACATCACCATAATCGGCAGGCACGCCGGCCTGAGTCATCGCATTAATCCACTCGTTGCGATTTATATCCCGGTACGTAACCTTGTGACCGACTGCGTTGGTGATGAGCCCGGCCGCTTCCTCGAAGGTCAGACTTTCTGGCCCAGTTGGAGCATAGGAACGCCCTGCGTGTCGCGCGGGATCAATAAGGGTCGCTACGGCGACAGATGCGATGTCCCAGGCATTCACAAAGGCTTCGGCCCCGGTCCCGCATGGCACGACTATTTCATCGTGCACGGGTTTTAGAAATGTCTCGCTGAAGTTCTGCATGAACCAGGCAGGACGCAGAATCGAGTGCGAAAGTGACCTACGTCGAGCAAGATCAAGTTCCACTGAGCGTGGCGCGGCTTCGACCGGCGCGTTTTCAACCCCATAGGCGCTGAGATAGGTTACGTTTCGGACCCCGGCTTGTTCCGCCTCGTCAAGGAATCGTGAGACCATGCCCGCGAAGTTGACGCTCATCGCCGGGGAAACGAGGTACACACCTGAGACTTCTCGCAAGGCAGCCTTAAACGTCGTTGGATCGCTCCAGTCAAAGTGAACATCCGCGCCATTGCGAGCTGCCCTACGAACGGAGACTCCTCGATGGGCCAATCCCGCGGCAACCCGCAACCCTGTCTTTCCGGTGGCGCCCAGGACGAGGACACGGTTTTTGGTAGATTCATTTGACATCATGCTGATCCTGACAATTTCGTGGAAGCATGATTGTTGGCTACATTGGCGAGACCATCAATAATTGCCACGCTCAATTCTTTGTGTGATACGCTCATTGCATGGACGTATTGCAGGAACATCTGGTTAGGGCCCGTGCATCTGGGGGCGTGTTCGCTCGGTCCACGGCGGTCGCGCCATGGGGCCTTCGGTTCCCCGGATCAATCCAGCTCGCCGTTCACGCAATGATTCAGGGCCACGCTTGGTTATGGACGGAGGGCAGTGACAGCGTCCTGGAGCTCAAGCCTGGCGATCTAGCGCTCGTTCGTGGAGGTTCTGAGCATTTCATCGCCCACGAACCGGGCGGCAAATGCGTATTGCCAGAGGAATTTCAATCTTTGCACGCGCAGGATGACACGAAGCTGGATACGAGGACCGCAGTATTTCTCTGCGGAGCGTATCGCTTCACAGGGGACATTGGCGCCGGACTGGTCAGTGCACTTCCGGCCGTGCTCTCCATTCCGTCAGGCATCGAAAATCCCATCCACGGGGTGGTCGCGCTCCTCTCCAGGGAGCTCGCTCTGGGCCAACCGGGCCGTCAGACAATCCTGGACAGATTGTTGGATGTATTGGTCGTGCTAGGTCTAAGAACTGGCCTCACACGAAGTTCGACGGCCCCCGCTTGGTTCCGAGCCGCATCAGATCCGCGTATATCTCGGGCCATACAGGTGATGCATGAAGACACAAGAACGCCATGGACTGTTGATCAATTGGCGAAGCTCAGCAATATGTCGCGAGCCACGTTTGCCCGCGTTTTCCAGGAAGTCCTTGGTGAAGCACCGATGCGCTACCTCTCGAACTGGCGCATGACTGTTGCGCGCGACCTTTTGCGGTCACAAGAGGTTTCACTCGCTGACGTAGCCGAGCGGGTGGGATACTCGTCCCTGTACGCTTTCAGCACGGCGTTCCGGCGCCATCATGGCCAGCCGCCAGGTGGATGGCGCCGGTCTGTTCTGGGTGCCCCCGATATTGGTCTCACTTCTTGCAAACCACGTTGATGAACGGGAAAGAATCGCCTCCAGGCATCGCCTCATCAATCTCGCGGAACTCGATCAACCCATGCGGACCAAACTCCCGCTCCACCGAGGCGGGGTCGTAGAAAAACATTTGCAGGTTTGGTGCTCTCTCGTACCAATCATCGCCCAACCTCGCCCCCTGCCCGTACATGGGCGCCTTTTTCGAGATGACGGTGAAGATCATGTATCCACCTGGCGCCAGCTGTCTGTAACAGTCTCGGATGAGCTTCGCGCGCCCGTTGGTATCCAAGAGATAAACAAGCCCGTAGCAGAAGACACCGTCGTACTGCGTGTCGTCATATGGCATGCTTTCCACGGAACCATGGTAAATGGGGATTTGGAGCCCGAGTTTTGATCGGGCAAGCGCTATCGCCGTGTCAGAAATCTCGATTCCAGTGACTGACATGCCGTGATCGAGGAACACTCTTGCGTTCCTACCGTACCCAATGCCCGGTATCAGGACGTTCTTGACGCCCATCCGGGCGAACCTGTCGCTCGCAAAGATGGCAGAACTGGTCGGGCCGACACCCCACATCAGCTGCTTCTCAGCGAAGGCGGTTTCCCAGAACTCAGTCATTTTGCACACGCCCTCTATCTTGGTGGTGAATGTTTCTAGGCACTATTCGTCTCCTTATTATGGGGTTCGCCGTCGACCGCGGGCCAGATGGAAAAGTCCTCACCCAGCCCCAGGAGCCTCAGCGCACCAAGACGTGAAAGCAGCAGTTCCACCGCAGTCCAGAATGACTTTTCAGGAGCGGCAATTGCGACCAGGGCCATAAGGCAGTCTAGCGCCTCCTTCCGATCATCAACGGCTGTTAGTGAAGAGCCGTAGAGCACGGTCCAAGCGTCAGACGGCGTTATCTTCGAAAATCGTATGCCACCAACGACCAACGTTCCCCCTTTCTGAACGAACGTGTCAGCTCTGCTGCACCGTGTGTAGCAGGAACTGGAGCACTCCAGGTCTTCCATTGATCTACATCATTTGTGTAATGCTATTGTGTGATGCCACAAATTGTCAATGAGGCGCGAATTCATTGGGATTGCTCTTCTCTATCCCGTCATGCCAAACAACAGCGACGGTCCAAAGCACCTGTGACTTCACATTTAGACGGCAAGGCCGCCGACGGTTGCAGCCAGCCCGGTGAATTCCATGCATTGCTGCACCGCGTGGGTATCTTGCCAACAGATTGCCCTCAGATATTACGCCGACGGCAACGAAGCTCTGCACCGGCTCCACTCTTTGTGCCTTGGCCATCACGTCCACCGCCACACCACCTCAAGCACGAGCAAGGCAAAAGCGGACACACACGGCCGGTTACTTGCCGGATCTGCGCATAGGCGCTAGGCGCTGGCAATTGGTCGCAGCCAAACACGCGGCAGCAACTGATCGATATCGCGGTCCATTTGCAGGGGCGCGTGTGAGCGCATCCTCGAGATATACGAGCGGGTCATGACTATTGAGCTTGGACAACTGAATCAAACTTGTGATGGCTGCGGAGCGCTGGACCGCCAGTGGGCTCCAGGCGAATTACCAGTTGCGACGTCATGTTGCCCACGTACGGATTTTCAGCTCATTACGATTGAGAAGTGGCCCGACAAATTTGGACAGCGTGATAACTTGAAATTTTGGGCTCAATGCCAAGCTGAAACAGGCTTGTCGTAGGAGTCACTGAGATGAGTAAAGCATCCGGACGGCGCACGCGCCGCACCCATAGTCCTGAGTTCAAAGCCAAGGTTGCCGTGGCCGCCTTGCGTGAGGACAAGACCCTGGCCGAACTGAGCCAGCAGTTTGAGGTGCATCCCCAGCAGATCACTGACTGGAAGCGCCAACTGCTGGAGCACGCCAGCGAGGTGTTCGGCAGCGCCAAGCACCAGACAGCGCCGGTCGATCTGGCCCCGCTGCACGAAAAAATCGGCAGGCAGGCGCTGGAGTTGGATTTTTTAAACAGCGCGCTCACAAAGGCGGGCTTGCTGAGCGCAGAGCGATGATAGACCGCAGTCACCAGCTGACTATCACGGCACAGGCGCGGTTGCTGGATATGAGCCGCAGTTCGGTGTATTACCTGCCCAGACCACCAAGTGCGGCGGACCTGGCGCTGATGCGTTCCATTGATGAATTGCATCTAGAGTACCCCTTCATGGGGGCGCGTCAGCTCAGTCGTCAAATGGCGCGCCAGGGCTTGAAAGTCGGGCGGCTGCATGTGCGTACGCTCATGATCAAGATGGGCATTGAGGCGCTGGCGCCACAACCTGGCACCAGCAAGCGCCACCCGCAGAACAAGGTATACCCCTACTTGCTGCGCCGGCTCGCCATCGAGCGCAGCAATCAGGTCTGGGCTCTTGATACGACCTACATTCCCATGGCCCGAGGCTTCGTCTACCTCACGGCGGTGGTGGATGTCTACAGTCGGCGCATCCTGGCGCACCGTGTGGCCATCACGCTGGAGGCCCTGCATGCTGCAGACGTGCTGCGAGAAGCCCTCGCGCATTTCGGCAAGCCAGAGATTGTCAACACAGACCAGGGTAGCCAATTCACAGCCGACGACTTCGTCGACGTGGTCCATGACTCGGGAGCCAAGTTGTCCATGGATGGCAAAGGCGCTTGGCGCGACAACGTCTTCGTCGAGCGGGTTTGGCGTTCCATCAAATACGAGCGCGTCTACCTCAGAGCCTACGACGGTGTAAGCCAGGCACGCGCCGACATCGCAGATTACATCGATTGGTACAACGGCACCCGTGGCCATTCCAGCCACGACGGACTGACACCAGAACAGGCTTATATCGATGGCCTCCCGAGATTGCCAGAGGCTGCCTAAAATGCTTCCATGGTGCGCCCCGAGTTGCCCACCGCGTCGTGCGTTCGTCGCAAGCGACGCCCGCCGCCGTGGACAACTCTGCACCTTTACAACCCGCCCAGGTTTCAGTTATCTCTCGGGGACAACTGTTCAGACAAACCGAGCCACTTCTGTGGCAGCGCCGCCATCCACAACCTTGGTGCTGGCCGGGCTCAACGTCACCGGCTCACCACCACCGGGCTCAGTGAATTGCCGCATACATGATGCCTTCCTGTGTAGCGTCAATGGCTGAAAATTCAACCACTACCTTCCCCTGTTTGGCCACCAATATTCTGTCCGACAAGGCCATCACCTCTGGAAGATAGGACGATATGACGACTACGGCCTTCCCTGCGTCGGCCAACCGGTTGATCTCGGCGTGGATCTCGGCAATGGCGCCAACGTCCACCCCTCTGGTCGGTTCATCAAAGATGATGACGTCCGGCTCCTGAACCAATGACTTGGCAATCACAACCTTTTGCTGGTTACCGCCCGAGAGCTCAATTACCTTTACGTCCTTGCTTATAGCGCGCACATTTAGAAGCTTGGTCCAATGCTCACCTACCGCGTTTTGTTTCGACGCTGAAACAACGCCGAATACGTTCTTGGATTTCCCGAGAAGGCCCATGTACATGTTCTTGGCGATCGACATGGTTTCGAAGAATCCTTCCACTTTACGGTCTTCCGTGATGTAGGCTATTCCATCCTGAACGGCTTGACGCGGCACGCGGTACCGCACCGGTTTTCCGCGCAGCACCACTTCGCCGCCGTGGAAAAAGTCCCGTTTGATCAGACCCGCAACCACCTTGAAGGTCTCGGTCCGTCCGGCGCCGACCAAGCCAAAAACG
>Ga0364893_10664_pt1 | contig 11788 bp, 13 predicted proteins | sample ExccelJu500001D3_FD_206943 | JGI IMG/M metagenome (GOLD analysis project Ga0364893, IMG submission 206943) | Enriched cells from Trout Bog Lake Hypolimnion, Wisconsin, USA - BchlTB.July16.5000.01.D3 | ecosystem: Environmental > Aquatic > Freshwater > Lake > Hypolimnion/Profundal zone | place: USA...
CAAAATCTCACCAGAATCATTCTCAAGGCAATTCAGAATGCCTTGAAGACCATTCATGGCCATCCAAGGGCAGTGAGCACAGCTCTTACAGGTTGCGCTATTGCCTGCAGTAGGCGCTTCAATCAATATCTTCTGGGGTGCCAATTGGCGCATGCGATGCAAGATGCCATTATCGGTTGCCACAATGTATTCAGAGGCATTACCTTCAACAACCGCCTTAATCATGGCAGAAGTTGAGCCAACGACATCCGCTAAGTCCACGACAGCCTGGGGTGATTCGGGATGAACTAGCACCATCGCATGCGGATGCTTTGCTTTTAAGGTTGCTAATTCCTCGGCTCGGAATTCGTCATGGACGATACAGGCACCATTCCAAAGCAGCATGTCTGCACCAGTTTGTTCCTGAATGTATCTACCCAAGTGACGATCGGGTGCCCACAGAATTTTCTGACCTTCCAGCTTGAGTTGATGCACGATCGCTAAGGCGCAAGAACTGGTGACCATCCAATCGGCTTGGGCTTTGACAGCAGCACTGGTATTGGCATAGACCACTACGACTCGATCAGGATGTTTGGCTCGAAAAGCAGCAAACTCATCAGCGGGGCAGCCTAAGTCGAGTGAGCAAGTGGCGTCTAAGTCGGGCATGAAGACACGTTTCTCGGGGCTGAGAATCTTGGCAGTCTCACCCATAAAGCGTACGCCAGCGACAATCAAATTCTTGGCCGAATGGTTCTTACCAAAACGGGCCATCTCTAAGGAATCGGCTACATAACCACCAGTGGCCAGCGCCAGATCTTGAATATCCCCATCGACGTAATAGTGGGCTACTAGAGCGGCATCTTTTTGTACTAACAGTTGCTGAATTTTCTCCATCACAGCTGCTTTATGGGCGCCTTCCAATTGAGGAGGGGTCTTTGCCCAAGCCTGAGCAATACAGGTTGCCCCAGAGGCATCCTGCTGGGGGTAATCAAAGGAAATTGGGGTGTCAATCACGTTAGACATGCAGCAATCTTAACCCGCCTGCCGTACCAAGGCATTGAATGGAGCAGGGGGAGCTAAAAAAATCAAAAACTTCAAGAGCGCGGCTGTAGGATAGAGCCTATGAAAGCACTGCTAGCCCTTTACTTTTTCATGATTGCGATCATTCAGCTCGGCATGTTTGCGGGGATTTATAACTATTCCCGATCGCAAAAAGTGATCCAGGCTAGTCAATTTTGGCTTGGTTCTTTATTGGTGAGCTCTATCGGCCTGCTGATATTTGGTGTGGGTATTTTGGGTGTCGAGGATATTTCGAAGACGGCGGGTATTTTTACTGTGGCAAATACCTTCTTCTTTACCTCGAGTCTTCTGCAAACTGGATTTTGTATTTCTTTTAATCGAGCTATTGATAAAAAGAGTCAAATTTTCGGGGTGATTGCTGTATTGCTTTTTATTGTCGTATTCGACTGGTTACGACGGATTGGCAATTTTGAAATCCGAACCCTTTTCATGGTGTGTTTGGTATCTATCTTTTACAGCATTCAAATCTGGCAAGTCCGCCAATATCGACGTCAGAATCAATCAAAGCAATTAAGTTACCTTCAGTATGTGACCGTTGCTGAACTATTCTTTGCAGTGGGGCGCATTGCAGCCCTGATGATTAGCGGTTTTGGCATGAAAAGCGTAGATCAGCTTCCACAACTTCTTATCCTATTTACTCTAGGGCAGTTGGTGATGAACACGCTCTCCTATATCGCGATTGCAGGATATCAGTCTGAGAAAGTCTCTTACGCAAAAGCCAAGAGTGATGCAGATAAAGAGAATTCAGAAAAGAAGCTTGCTGAAATCTCCGAGTTGCTGAAAGAAAAAGAGCGCTTGATTTATGGTTTGATGAAAGCCAATAAGACGGCAGCTACTGGTGCCTTATCAGCCTCGATTGCGCATGAACTCAATCAACCGCTTGGTGCCTCCAATCTCAATATTCAGTACCTGAAGATGAAGTTAGAGAAGGGAGTACTCAATCCTGAACTGGGTAGAGAGATTTTGGACTCACTAGAAGAAGACAACCAACGCGCAGCCACCATTGTCAAATCCTTGAGATCTATCTTCACCGAGGGAGAAGTGCAGGCTCAACACCTCCAGTTGAGTAGTCTGATAAGCAGGGTACTTGACATTGTGAAGCCAGAACTCAAGGCAAAGAATATCCAGATTCAGTTACGCGTGGATGAGGGTCTAGTTATTGAAGCTAACCCATCCGAGATTGAACAAGTTTTACTGAACCTCATTAACAATGCGATCCAGGCTCTCGCGAATTCTGGCCGCTTAGCACGCAGGATTTCTATTGAAGCCGTTCAAATAGGTGATGGAGCAGAGCTGAGCGTGACTGATAACGGTGATGGAGTAGACCCTGAATATCAACCCCACCTGTTTGAACTTTTGAGTACTACAAAGCAGACCGGAATGGGCCTAGGCTTATGGCTTTGCAAACATATCATCACTCGCTATGGGGGCACGATTCGTTATGAAGACGCCCTGGGCGGGGGAGCGCGGTTTACTCTGCAATTCCCCTGAATTAGGGCTTTTCTAAATCCGCCTCTAGGTATTTTTTCACTAAGTCTTGCATTGAAGTGACCTGCATTTTTTCGATCACTCTGGCTTTGTGAACTTTGATCGTTGCCTTCGAGATGCCTAGTTGCTCCGCAATCTCTTTATTCAAGAAACCCTTCACTAGTAGTGCAGAGACTTCCTTCTCTCTGGGGGTCAGTAAGGCATAGTTTTTCTTGGTTTCAATCTCTTTTGTAAGACTCTTGAGCTGCCGCTGATCAAACTTCAATGCTTCATTAATCGCTTGAAGTAATTCTTCTAAATTAAAAGGCTTGAATAAGAAATCAACCGCACCATTTTTAAGGGCCTGCACAATTTGATGGGGATGACTCTGACCACTAATAAAAATGATGGGTGTTTTACGTCCCAAGCTCAGTAATTCTTTTTGTAACTCCAAGCCAGTAATGTCTGGCATTTGCATATCGAGCAGAATGACGGCAGGAGCAAGTGGTAAAGATTTCTCTAAGAAGTCGGTTGCGCTGGGGTACTCCTGAACCTGATAACCCACCTCACCCAGCATTCTTGCTAGGGAAGTGCGCATCGACTCATCATCGTCTATGAGGTAGATGTGACCAGTGTCAGACATTAATATGCAAAAGTAATAAATTCATAAGTTGGAATGTAATAAATCCATAGTGAGAAGGATATTAGCTTAAGGGTCAACATTCATTCTACTTACTCGATAAATATTTAAATTACTATTAATTTCAATAACTTAGATAATGTATTACCGTGTTCTTATATGATTAACTATTTGTCTATGGCCATAAAATTTAAACAATCAATGTTTGTGGTGCTAATCATATGTGTTTTATTTTCACTGCCTACATTTGCTCAGATTGATGCTGGCGCTCTTCAACAAAGCCTAGAACAACAGTTACCCCCATCCACTTCTCTACCTTTGCCTAGTGTCAGAAAAGATGAGGGAGTTATTCCAAGGCAATCGCCGATGGCGTATTCGCAAGCAGTTGTTAAGGCATTCGTTCTAGAGGGGGCAAAGACTCTTCCTGACTCAGAGATACAGTCCCAACTTAAACCTTGGCTAGGTACCACAGTTGATTTTCAAAATCTGCAAAATGCATGTCATGCTATTGAGATTTTTTATAGGAATAATGGATATAGAATGAAGGCAATATTGTTGCCTCAAAAAATTGTGGGTGGTGTAGTAAAAATTCAAGTGGTAGAAGAGAAGTAACATTCAAAAATAAAGGGTCGCCTTGTATTTAATAGTCATTCGATCATTAATTGCCACTGTCCTATTGATAGGGCTCTCTGTTGCCTATGCCAACGACAAAATCGCCTATCAAAACTGGGCAGTTGAGATTGGTCCTGAGACTACCGAGGCATATACTGCTAACGAATCTGCTTCAACCTTTGGTTTGTTCTGTGGCGGGACTACTTGCGTGTTCTATCTCAAGCCCAATCTGAACTGCGTACCCAATACCAAGAACTCCGTACTCATGAATACCGGAATTACCTCGGCTGCTCTTGGCATGCAATGTACCCAGATCGGTCAATACTATTTCCAGATTCTTGATCCCTTTGATGTAGTGCTTAATGCCTTGAAGGCAGGCGACAGTATTGGATTCGCAGTAGCACTGCAGGGTGGGGCATTCTCAGTTACCCGCTTTAGTTTGCAAGGCGCGTTGCCTGCGATTCAGAAAGCAATTGATGAAGCCGCCAGAAAGAAAATGCAGCCAGCCCCCAATCAACAGATGGTTCCCCAGAATCGTCCCGGCTTTAAAGACATCACGCTATGAGCATCAAGCAATTTAATGCCACCTATCTAGCGCCAGATGATCGGCTACTTTTCCGGTTTAATACACTGGAAGATACCGAGTTTCGCTTTTGGCTGACACGCCGTGTAACACTTTTTATTCTGGCGGCCACCTCTCATCTGATTGTGAAAAACCTCGAGCAAACCCATTCACCAGAAGCGGCCAAAGCCATTGCCGATTTTGAAAAAGAGGCTGTCCAGGTGAGTAAGGCAGGCGCTGGAGTAGAGGGTCAAGACACATCAAATGACCAATACCAGCCAGGTGGTAAATATCCCCTTGGTGCAGATCCTTTGCTAGTCATGGATGTGAAGTGCACTCTAGAGAAGCAAGGTCTTGAGGATTTGCTCTCCATGGATTTAGTACTGCCAGGTGGCGCCAATATCAATCTCAAATTGGCAGGCCCAAGCCTTCAAGCAATGTGTGTGTTGCTCAATCAACTACGTGAGCATGCCTCATGGGGTGAAGTACCGCAGGTGGTAGACGTAGCAATCTCGGGCTCAAACGCCGAAACAGATGCTCCAAAGGCCAATAAGCCCTTAATGCACTAACAATTCCTAAAAGCCATGAAATAAACGATCAATGGCATTGATTACGATGTGTTGCTGATCCTTTAGTGTGCCAACTTCTTTTTTAAGAAATTTCGTTGGTACGGCAGCCATTCGTGGGGTATCCAGCGTGAATTCCTTGCCTTTAATGAAGAAGCTAGGCATTAGATCCTGAGTAGACCTTATATTTTTATAAACCCCGCCTTTTCGAAGAGGAATCACTACTCGAGTATTGAGGCCGCTAAGTAAGTCTGTTTGAACATCCAGAACGAATGGCGTTGTTTTAGTGTGATCTTCAGAGTTTTCGTAAATACTAAATCTTGCCATTAGAAAGTTCTCCACTTCTCAAGTGGCAGACCCTCAGATTCAGTTATTTGATTGTATTCATTAATAAACTCGATATTCTCTGCGTTCCAGCGGCGCTCTTTTTCTTGTTTCACCAGAGATTCTAAGAATACATCGCAAGCCTTGGAAATATTGATGCCCAGCTTTTTTGCTTCAGCCAGAACTTCAACATTCAGAGTGAGGTTGGTCGCTTTTTTAGCTGTGCGGCGCTGGGTATGGATAGAGTTTTGAGTGATCATGGCTCTATTATATGCATAATTTATACACAATTAATATGCGCATAAATGATAGGGGTATTTAAAGGATGCTTAAAAAGGCAGCTTGGCACCAGGTTTAGCGGCCAAGAGCACAGCCTTAAACTCCCCCTGAATACGGGTAATCGCCTCCTCGGTATCTGCCTCAAACCGCATCACCACTACAGGGGTGGTGTTTGATGGTCTAGCAAGACCAAAGCCATCAGCGTATTCAACTCTGACGCCATCAATAGTATTGATGGATTCTGAGGTGGGGAACTTAGCATTCGCTTTGATGATCTCGAGCAATTCAAATGGCTCACCTTCGGCACAAGCCAATTGCAACTCAGGGGTGCAAATTGCGTTGGGGAGATCATTCAATGTCTTGTTAGGATCTTTCTCTTTAGAGAGAATCTCCAGTAGACGAGCTCCAGTATAGAGGCCGTCATCAAATCCAAACCAACGATCTTTGAAGAAAATATGACCACTCATCTCACCAGCCAGTGGGGCACCTGTTTCTTTGAGTTTGGCTTTCACTAAAGAGTGACCCGTTTTCCACATCAATGGCTCGCCACCATGCTCTTTGACCCACTTGCCTAAATTGCGAGTGCATTTGACATCATAAATAATCTGAGCACCCGGATTTCTGGAGAGGACATCTTTAGCAAATAGCATCATCTGGCGGTCAGGGAAAATGACTTGACCATCTTTTGTAACGACACCTAAGCGGTCGGCGTCACCATCAAAGGCAAGACCAAGTTCATTGTCAGTAGTTTGTAGATTCCGAATGAGGTCTTGCAGATTCTCAATATGAGCAGGATCGGGATGGTGGTTGGGAAACTTCCCATCAACCTCACAAAAAAGTTCTTGGACTTCACAGCCCAAAGCTCTGAAGAGTTGGCCTGCAAATGCACCGCCTACACCGTTACCGCAATCCACAGCAATTTTCATGGGACGTGCGAGTTTGACATCGCTGGTAATGCGCTCGAGGTACATTGGAAAAATATCAAACTCACTGCGACTTCCTTGGCCGGTCACAAATTGTTGGTTCTCAATACGCTTGCGCAGTATCTGAATCTGCTCACCGTAAATCGCGGCGCCACCCAGAACCATCTTGAAGCCGTTGTAATTTGGTGGGTTATGACTACCGGTAATCATCACGCCGGACTTGGGTTTCTTGCCATTGAGAGTCTGGTTGGCGGCAAAGTAGACCATTGGTGTAGCTACCATGCCGAGGTCGATGACATTCATGCCGGTCGATAACAGGCCTTCCGTTAAAGCAGTAATCAAGCTAGGGCCAGACAGACGACCATCACGACCAATCACAACTTCAGTCTCGCCCAGTTCGCGCATCTCTGTCCCGAGCGCTTGGCCTATCAGTTTTGCAATAGATGGATCTAGAGTCTGATCAATAATGCCGCGAATGTCATAGGCTTTGAAGATGGAAGGAGAGAGTTGCACTTGATTTCCTAGTGATATTAGTGGGAGATCTCAATGATCGAATTGAGTCCTTCACAAGCCTCTTGAAAAAGGGCAGGTGGTAGAGTTTTCCAAGGGTGAGGTCTTGCGGAGCGTTGGCGCCAATCAAAGGATTTAGGTTGATGCGTCAAAATATAGACTGGCTCGCCGCGGCCAACAGAATACTTAATGGCAAACGGATTAGTTTCATTGGATTTTGCATGCGTCATCGGTAGGCCAATAACAATCCCAGTTTTTTCGTTAAATGCTTTTGGTGAAATAACTAGCATTGGGTGCTCTTCTTTCATTTCCTTGCCTGCTTGTGGATTAAAGTTGATCCAGATCATGTCTCTGCGTTCAGGCACCCAAGCTTTTAATTTTTCTACCATTAAATGATTTCTTTCCCTATGGATTTTGATGGCATTACCTCACCGCCATGTTGCTCAGGGTCAAACGCTTTGAGCTTTTGACTGAGGCTGAGTTTAGGTTTGCCAACAATACGAAGTAACACTCCGTTCTTGACCACCTCTACGGAAATTGGGACACCTTGGGAAAAATGAGCTGCTTTAGCCACTGGGGAGGTAATCCTAACCCCTAAGCCGTTACCCCATTCCTGCACTGTTTGCTCAACTTTGAGAGCTGGAGCCATATTTATCTCCTCAATAATGTTTATACAAGTTTAAACAATAGCGCAAATAAAGTCAATGCAATTGGGTATTTGACTCTCAAGGCTTAAGAGTTCAGAAAATGAATACGTGCCATAGTCACGGAATCAATACTATCGCCTGCTGTCAAGGCGTCTGAGCCACCAGCAAGCGCCTGTTCAATGGGCTTGGCTAGAACCTTACCAAGTTCTACGCCGGGCTGATCAAAGCTATTGATATTCCAGAGGGCACCAAGAGTAACGGTGCGGTTTTCATAAAGCGCAAGTAGGGCGCCAAGATAGAAGGCATTGAGCTCGGGTAGTAATAAGAGGTTACTTGGGCGCTTACCGGGGTAGACCTCATTGGGATTGTGAGCATCTTTGCCGTTAGCTAGAGCTTGGGCTTGTGCCAAACAATTAGAAAGCAGAATGCGATGATGGGCAGCCGCTTCCGGTCGATCACTCATCGGTTTGCGCACAGCAATGAAGTCAATCGGAATGGTCTCCGTACCCTGATGAAAGAGTTGAAAGTAGGAGTGCTGTGCATTACTACCAGAGCTACCAAATACTACCGGCGATGAAAACTGTACAGGCTTGCCATCACGACCAACACGCTTGCCATTACTTTCCATATCGAGTTGCTGTAACCATTTTGGAAACCAATCTAGCGCATCAGCATAGGGAATGACGGCAAAAGATTTAATGTCATGGACCTGTTGCTGATGTAATAGCGCTAAGGCCATGATGACGGGAAGATTCTCTTGGAGGGGTGCACTCTTAAAATGTAAATCCATTGCATGCGCACCTGCCAAGAAGTCTTGGAAGGTTTTAAAGCCATATTGCAGGGCAATCGGCAGACCCACCGCCGACCAAACGGAGTAGCGACCACCTACCCAATCCCAGAAAGGGTAGATATTGTCTTCTTCAACACCAAAGGCTTTGGCGGCGGCGACATTGGCGGTGACAGCAAATAAGGAGTGCGCAATCTGACCGCTGGTGCAATCATTATCTTTGAGCCAATTGACTACTGCCTTGGCATTCATAGTGGTTTCTAGTGTCGTAAAGGACTTGGAAACAATAATGACGCGAGTGCTATTGGGCTGAGCGCGTTGCAAAATGCGCGCTAATTCCGCAGTATCAATATTGGATAAAAAGTGCATCCGCATGCCACGACTCTGAAGTCCGGGAACATGCGATAGGGCCTCAATTGCTAAGCGCGGACCAAAGTCAGAGCCTCCAATTCCAATATGAATGACATCAGTAACCCCGACCCATTGATTGCAGAGGGAATCAATCCGACGCCAGACATCACTCACTGCTGGCATGACATCTTTACCATCCAGCAACACAGGAGTTTTAGATAAATTCCGCAGGGCAGAGTGTAGGGCGGCCCGATTCTCGCTGGCATTGACATGTTTGCCTGCAAAGAGATCAGCGATAAATTGCTCTAAGCCAGACTTGTGCGCCTGAGCAAATAGGCTTTCCCAAGCCTGCGTATCAATGCCTTGATAGGCTGTATCTAGAATGACATCTACGGCAGTGTGGATGGGATGTGCAGCGGGTTTAGAGGACATTTATAGATTTTATCAATATGGGGTGGCAACCCCCTAAATGCCTGAAAATACGGGGATTTAGGGAAGATTGAGCAAAAGTTCTTTATAATTTGGCACTTCACTGCAATGGAAGAGTGGCAGAGCGGTTGAATGCACCAGTCTTGAAAACTGGCGAGGATGAAAGTCCTCCGTGAGTTCGAATCTCACCTCTTCCGCCAACACCATTAGCACTGCATACAGCGTTACCAGGACCACATGAATACATTCACTCTGCGTTGTTCAATCATCTCGGTATTGACCGGTTTGCTATTGATAGCACTGCCTAGCTATGCGCAAAATACCGTGATGCCCGCTTTGTCTCCTGAAGAATTACAACAGTTCAATTCTCAGCCCTTATCGCCAAAAATTTCAGTGCCTGAATTAGATGGGACGCAAGCTGGCCCAACACGCAATTCTCGAATGAAGAATCCAATGAAGTCTGGCACGCAGTCCTCTGGCGAACAAGAAGCAGAAATCCTTGGGGGTGATGGTGACAATACCCCTGCGACACCACAAATTACGAAGAGTTTTTAAGCTTTAAACGCTCCACCCTCGGTCAACTTAGCTAACTCCTCTTTCTCAATCCCCAATTCCGCTAGTAACTCTGAGGTGTGCTCGCCTAAGAGTGGAGGATGCCTACTGACTTGTTGGGGTGTTTCAGAAAGTTTGACTGCAAAACCAATATTCGGAATACTGCCCTCAACCGGGTGATCAATCTCAATTCGCATTTGTCGATGTTTGCCATGTTCACTATCAAAGGCTTGCGGATAGGTATTGATGGGTCCCGCAGGAATACCTTCGGCCAGTAATTGATCGACCCAATCTGCAGCAGTTTTGGTGATAAAAGTTTTTTCGAGCTCTTTTACTAAGATCAGCCGATTTGCCAGTCGCAAAGGATTAGTTCTAAAGCGTTCATCTTCTATCAGCTCTGGCCTGCCAATCTTTTCGCACAGCAGTGACCATAATTTTTGATTGGTGGCGCCCATCACAAAATAACCATCAGAAGCTTGCATAGCTTGGTAGGGTGCGCTCATATGATTAGCAGTACCAAGTTTGTAGGGCTCTACTCCAGTACCCCAGTACTGCGAGGTATCCCAAATCGAGAATGCCAAAGCAGAATCAAATAGAGAGGCATCAATAAATTGACCCTCGCCCGATTTTGTTTTGCCAATATAAGCGGACAAAATGCCATAAGCAGCAAAGAGAGCGCAACCGATATCAGCAACCGGCACTCCAGCTTTTACAGGCGGGCCGTCGGGATAGCCGGTCACACTCATGACTCCAGACATGGCTTGAGCCATTAAATCAAAGCCAGGTCGATCAGCCCATGGGCCGGTTTGTCCAAAGCCGGAGATGCTGGCATAGACCAAGCCAGGATTGATCTTCTTAAGGGTTGAGTAATCCACGCCCAATTTCTTCATCACTCCGGGGCGATAGTTTTCTACCAAGATATCGGCAGTCTTTACTAGGCGAAAGAAAATCTCCTTGCCAGCTTCCGTTTTGAGATTGAGGGTGACGCTACGCTTATTGCGATTCATATTCAGAAAGCCCATGCTATCTGAACCCTTCATCTTGAAGCCCATCGAGCCCCGCGTTTGATCGCCGGTGCCAGGAGGCTCAATTTTGATGACATCGGCCCCTAAGTCAGCCAAGAGCATGCAGCAGTAAGGACCAGCCATCACTTGGCTGACATCGAGGACTCGGACGCCGGCAAGGGGGAGGGGCTTATTTGTAGGTGTTTGCATTACTGTCTCAGATGTTTTTATTTGTATAGAATGACTTGAGTAATCATAACCACAAAAAGATCAAATCCTCGGAGACGGTATGCGCCTTACATTCATTCTGCAAAAATTGCTTCAGACCCTCGTCCACTGTGCCTTGCTTGGCTTGGTATTCTCGCCCTTTGCGGTGGGCGCTGAATCAGTCTATCCCTCCAAGCCCATTCGCCTGATTGTAGGTTTTGCACCTGGCGGCGGGACTGATATTGTGGCGCGCGCGATTGCTCCCAAAATGGGTGAAATACTAGGTACTAGCGTGATTGTTGAAAATCGCTCAGGTGCAGCTGGGACTATTGGCGCTGATATGGTTGCTAAGTCAAGCCCCGATGGTTATACGCTTTTAGTGGGGCACTCCAACTCCAATGCGATCGCTCCATTTGTATTGCCTAATGTGCAGTACAACGCAGCAAAAGATTTCACACCCATTACTTATTTAGGGTATGTCCCCAATGTATTAGTAGTGAATGCCTCTCTGCCAGTCAACTCTGTTGCGCAGCTTATTGCCCTAGCGAAAGCCAATCCAGGTCAGATGACTTACGGCTCTTCTGGTATTGGTAGCACCCAACATTTGGCAGGGGCATTGTTTGCCAAGATTGCCGGTATTTCCATGAATCATGTCCCCTATAAAGGCAGCGGTCAAGCCATCATTGATTTACTCGGCGGTCAGATCACGATGAACTTTGATACCTTGCCACCAAACCTTCAGCAAATTAAAGATGGCAGTCTTAAAGCCTTAGCAATCTCCACCCCAAAACGTTTGGCCATTTTGCCTAATGTACCCACCTTCAATGAGGTCGGTATTGTTGGCTTCGATGTCACAAACTGGTATTCCA
>Ga0364893_10619_pt1 | contig 11620 bp, 10 predicted proteins | sample ExccelJu500001D3_FD_206943 | JGI IMG/M metagenome (GOLD analysis project Ga0364893, IMG submission 206943) | Enriched cells from Trout Bog Lake Hypolimnion, Wisconsin, USA - BchlTB.July16.5000.01.D3 | ecosystem: Environmental > Aquatic > Freshwater > Lake > Hypolimnion/Profundal zone | place: USA...
CGGAGTAGTTGCTTTGAAGTGCTCAGCTGGCTTGAATATTGCATCGAATGTTTAAGGCAATGGAGGTTGAACGTCACGGAGGCTCTTTCACGAAGCATGAGGGATGCAAGCGGAGCGGGAGATGCGAATGGCTCAAATATACGAAAATAAATGCGCGCGATTACTTTCTTACGAACGCTAGGCCCGGAAGAGCTGATGCGTTACCACCAAGTGGTATCACATGCCGAGTTGGTTCGCAGCCATCTGGATGTGCTCGTGTGGCTGCAGGGCGATATGCAGCAGTTTTTGCCGCACGAAATCATGATCGCGGCATGGGGAAACTTCAGCACCGGCGTGGTGCAGCATGACGTTATCTCTGCCATGCCCGGCGTGCGTTCTCTCGCATCCAACGCCGTCATACTGACCCCCTTGCTGGTGAATCTGTTCGAGCGCTGGGCCAATCTGGGCAAGATGCCGCTTACCATCAACTCTGGCGAAGAAGGCTTTTGTTTGCACAACTTGCACCTGGAAAGCGCACTTGGCAAGGGGCTGCAAACCATGCGTTCGGCCGTCGTCCATTGCATTTGCGACGCGCGCGGCAGCCACGACTGTATGTACGTCAGCTTTAGCACCAAGGCGCTGGGCGATGCGTCCCTGCGCGGCGCGATGTCGGTGGTGTTGCCGTATATTGATGTTGCGCTGCGTCAGATTCAGCACCTGCCCCACCAACTTGTCACTGCGCATGTGGGCGCGACCGCCAGTGCCGACACCAGGGTGGTTCAGCAACTGGCCGAAGCGCACGACCTTACTGAGCGTGAGCTGCAAATTCTCAATTGGGTGGCAAAGGGTAAGACCAATCCCGAAATCGGTGCCATCCTGGTTATCAGTGCCTTCACGGTAAAAAATCATATACAGCGCATGTTCAAAAAACTGAATGTCACGAATCGCGCTCAGGCCGTGGCCAAGTTCAATACGCTAGTCAGCCATGCATAGGGCCAGGCTCATCTCCAGAGCCACCGCTGCAGGCGGCCTGGAGCGCTCGGGTCAGGGCCCACTGGGTAAAGACAACCTGCTGAGCCTGCTGGAGCTGGTGCTGAGTCCATTCACTATCGTCGGCACACTGTGGGGAGTGACTCTGTTTTACGAGGGTGAGCTGCTGCCCCCCTACCTTATCTTGTCGATCATCGTGTTTGCGCTCACCTTTCCAGGTCAGCCGCGCTTGCAAAGCAAATTTGGCAAAGTGGTGCTCGAGATCGCGAGGAACTGGGTCTGGGTTGCCGGCTTGCTGGCACTCACGGCCTATGCCACAGGCTATCAACACGAGTTCAATCACAATGCACTGGTTACCTGGTTGTTGCTGGCACCCGTGGCAGAGCTGGGCAGTCACTTCGCCCTGCGCCTGGTTGCACCGTTTCTGCTCAGCATGCAAGGCTCCAAGATGCGCGCCATCATTGTGGGCATGAACGGGCAGGGAGTCGCCCTGGCTGAGCGCTTGCAGGACACCCAACTTTCCCACATCGAACTGTGCGGCTTTGTGGACAGCCGCATCGACTCACGGCTGGCGGGTGAGCAAGATCGCATGTTGCTGGGCAATATGTCGCAGCTGGCCGACATCGTGCGTGCCCAACGCATACAGGTCATTTACCTGTCCTTGCCCATGGCAGCGCAGCCGCGCATTCTCGCCATTCTGGACGACCTGAAGGACACCACGGCCTCTATTTATTTTGTGCCCGACATGTTTTTCACCGACCTGATCCAGGGCCATGTGAGCAGCGTGTGTGGCTTGCCCGTTATCTCGGTATGCGAGACACCCTTCGTGGGCGTCGATGGTTTTTTCAAGCGCGGCAGCGATGTCCTGTTCTCTGTGCTGATACTTCTGTTGATCGTCCCCTTGATGGTGGCGATTGCCATCGCGGTCAAGTGGACATCGCCTGGCCCCGTCATCTTCAAACAGCGCCGCTACGGCCTGGACGGCGAAGAGATCCTGGTCTATAAATTTCGCTCCATGACCGTCACCGAAGACGGCGGCTCCATCACGCAGGCCACCAAGGGGGACAACCGCATTACCCCGCTAGGTGCCTTTTTGCGCAAGACATCGCTGGATGAGTTGCCGCAGTTCATCAACGTGCTGCAGGGCCGCATGAGCATCGTCGGGCCGCGCCCGCACGCTGTAGCGCACAACGAGCTGTACCGCAAACTCATCAAGGGCTATGCCGTGCGCCACAAGGTGCGTCCTGGCATTACCGGCTGGGCGCAGGTCAACGGCTTTAGAGGTGAGACCGATACCTTGGACAAAATGCAGGGTCGCATTGACTACGATTTGGACTACTTGCGACACTGGTCACTGCGGCTGGATGTGCACATCATCCTGCGCACCGTCAAGCTTGTCACCAAGGATCAAGCAGCTTATTAATCGATGAACCATAACTTCGATAAAAACTGAATTCATACTTTGTTACTAAATTTCCGAGTATTTCATAGGCATCGTCTTTTGATAATAGGATGATGCATGATCTGAAGCTCGGTTGAACAAGGATTCGAAAGCCGCACGGATGCCAAAGAATAGAACTTTTTATGGAAATTGGTGGAGCCGGTGCTGGCTACTATTGGCACTGGCCTGTGGTCTTACAGCTCACGCGGTCACTCCTGAAATAACCTTTGGCGCGCCATCACCGCAATCCGCGTACATTCACAAAGTCCCATTCGATAAACGGGCTGCGGCCCTTGCGACTGCTTTAGGTAAGCCCATGCGCCTGCTTGTTGGCCTAGGGACTACAGATCTCGCATTGATTCAGGCTCAGGGACTCAAGCCTGATATCTACGACCAATACATCAACGGCGTAGGGCCTGATTCATGGCCGAATTGGAACCAGCCCCGAGGATCCTATATCGGCGTGGTTGCCAGGAATGCGGATGCCATCGGCGCGGTGCCCATGTTTACCTTATATCAAATGGCGACGCGTGGCGATGGCGACTTGTCCGGTTTGAGCGACCCGGCCTTCATGCGCCAGTATTGGGACAATGTGCGCTTGTTATTCACGCAATTACGTTCCTACCGCAAGCCTGCCCTGGTAAATTTAGAGCCGGACTTTTGGGGTTACGCCCAGCGCAGGGCGCCTGACCCAATGCGTTTGTTGGTGTATGTTGGGGCATCCAATCCCGATTGTGGCAACTTACCGGGTGATATGACGGGCATGGCCCGGTGCCTGGTGCAAATGGCGCGTACCCAGGCGCCCAATGCGCTGCTAGGTTTTCCACCATCGGGCTTTGGTGACCTGGCTGCCACAGAATTGGCATACATGAAGCAAATTGGTGCGGGAACTGCGGATTTCGTGGTGATGCAAACACTGGACCGTGATGCGGGGTGCTTTGAGGCCGCCTATACAGGCGACCATGCCATGTGTACACGGCCTACCCATGTTCCTTATTACTGGGATGAAGCTAACCGAACGAGCCCTAACTTCAATGAGCACTTCGCGATGGCGCGGCGTTATTTTGAGGGACTGCAGCTGCCCTTGCTCTGGTGGCAAACGCCCCTCGGCGTGCCCAGTGAAGCACTAGGCGGCAAGGCGAGGTCCTTCCGCGATAACCGGACGCATTACTTTTTGACTCACTCCGCCGAAATAGTTGGGGCTGGCGGTTTTGGCGTTGTGTTCAGCGCGGGACAAAAAAGCCAGACGACGATTGAAACCGATGGCGGTCAGTTCAAGCGGCTTTCCACCCAGTACTTTAGTCATCCAGCAGCGCTTCCCTGACTGCAGCGCATCATCAGCGACAGTGCGAGAAGGTCAATGAGATCTCAGATCCTTCACGCACCATGGTGCGTAGCCAGGTGAGCTGCTGTTGCACGCGCAGCCCAGGCATGCCCTATGCGCCGGAACGGGGTTTCCACCCAACGCCACGAAACGATGGACAAGGCTAGGGAAAGGGGAATACCCATCGCCAATTGCATGAGCGGTGTGGACTGCGGAAACCAGTTGAAAAAGGCCACCCGTACCAGCCAGTGATAGAGATACAGGGAATAGCTAATCTTGCCAAGATAAACCGGCACTCTTGCAGCCAGGCAGCTATTCACGATTCTGGACGCCAGACCTTGCCCAGCAAAAGTGGTTGAAAATATTAGATAAAGAGCCAGGCCCTGCAGGCTGTAGCGCAAGGTCTCCCGGAAATAAACATCGCGTAACGCCAGCGTCAACACCATCAGGGCCAGGCCTGTACAAAGACCACCCGTACCGGAGATGCGGTCCATTACGCGCGTCAGCCTTGGCGATTTCCACTGGTTTTCCATTGCCACCGACAACATGCAACCAAATAGAATGGAGTCAATGCGGGTGTCGGTGGCTTTAAAGGTCCTGTAGGTCTGGCTGTCCTGTATGGAGTTGCCAAGGACGAGGTAATCTAGTGCCAGATACATTCGCCAAGTCAGAATCGCAAGGACCGCCCCGCCAAGCCATGCAAGCGGCCACTGCGAACGACGTTGCAACACCGCCAATAGCACCGGAAATACAAGATAAAAGTGTTCCTCGACAGCTAGGGACCAAAGTACAGATAAGGGGCTGTGGTAACTTTCTGCCGGGAGTCCACCCCATCCGAAATAGATTTCCCAATAATTGGCAAAATAGAACACTGCTGACAGGTTATCCAGCCACGGTATCGGCTGATCCAACAGGCGCATAAAAATATTGGATAGCATCACGAAAACCAGCAGCGCAGGAGCCAGACGAAAAAATCGCCGAATATAAAACGCTTGATAGGTTATGGATTTGGTTTGAAATTCACGCAGCATTAAGCGTGTAATAATAAAACCAGATATGAAGAAGAAGATCGTTACGCCCAAGCCACCTGGTACCCAATGGCCAAGCCCGAAATGGGAAATCACCACCAATGCAACCGACAGGCCCCTCAAGCCGTCGAGCGCGGGTAGATACCCATCGGTTGATACATCACGTGAAACAGTTTTTAACATGAGTGCTCAAATCTACATGAGTTGTCAGTGCCGGTCCAACTTGACGAGTTTTTGACTTCATTCCTAATTGGCTTTTCTGGAGCGGCTGCACCACATACGCCACATTAGCGGAAAGAACTTGGTGTCTCGCAGCAAGTAACGTCGCCATAATGTGACTGGGTGCGTTATCAGGCGGAAGAGCCATTCAAGCCCGGCATGTTGCATCCAGATAGGTGCCCGCTTTTTCAAACCCAGCGCAAATGCCATGGCGCTACCGACGCAAAGCACCAGTCCCGCATCGATCTCATTACGGAAATTGAGTGACCATAGACATTGCTTCGGAAAACCAAGGCATACAAAAACAATATCCGCATGTACTGAGTTGACCCAGTCTAGCGTCGCTTTGGCAGTGGGCGAGCGGTAGTCAAAACCCATAGGCGGGGAGTAAATGCTGACCTTGAGATTGGGAAACACTGAAGCAAAGCGAGCTGCCAATAGTTCCTCTTGGCCAGGTGTTCCCCCTACCATTGCCACCCGCCAGTTGAGTCGTTCACTTTGCTTACACAGGGCTACAAAAATGTCTGCCCCCGTTATGCGTTCGGGTAGACGGTCACCGAGAAGGCGGCTGGCCCAAACCAGAGGCATGCCGTCAGCAAATGTAAAGTCCGCTGTTGCGTATAACGCCCGTAGTTTTGGGTCTTCGTTGAGCGAGATTACATGATCAACATTGGGAGTGACAACCACTTTGGCTGGACGCAGCGGAACCTGTTCGCTCAGCAGATCTACCGACTCCTGAAAATTGGTAGAGTTGATGTGCAAGCCAAACAGTTCGACGGTTTTGAGTACAGTGTTTGGCATGATTGTTTTTATCAATTTCGCGATGGTTCCCATCCTGCAGCCATCTGAAAGACCCTAGTTCTCCAAGAAAAATGGTTGCATTGCATGATAATTGCATTTGTTGGTAACATCTGGCATATAGCAATGATTTTTTTTCTACAAACGGTGACGGCGACCTGCGAACATGCTGAGGTTCTGGCTTGCGGGTGCCAGCCAGCAAGCGAACCTTTGCCATGAAGATTTCAGTTATTGCTGCGCACGAACTTGATGCAAGTCAGTTTGCTCAATGGTCTGCTATCCAGCATGCAGATGTGAATCTACGCAGTCCCTACTACCGACCGGAATTTACACAATGGGTTGCGCGTGCCAGAAGGAAAAATCCAATTTTTGTTGCTGTCATTGAAGCTGAAAATGGTAAACAAGGTTTTTTTCCTTTTGAGCGGTCCACGTGGGGTCGCCTTCTGCCGGTTGGCGGTGGGTTTAATGACTACCATGGAATCGTCGCTAGCAGTATCGAATTGAGTGTTGAACGGCTGTTGAGTGCCTGCCGCGGACGGTATTTCAGCTTTAACCATTTGCCGATGACGCAGCCTGCATTCGCGCCTTACGTTCGTGCGCATAGCGCCTCACCAGTGATGGAATTGCACGGTGGATGGGATGCATATATTCAACGATTGTGTGCTGCTCAAAACACCAAATCCCCAGGTATATTAAGTACTGTTCGACAGTCCGAGCGGCGACTCTTTAGGGATAAAGGTCCCTTACGCTTTGAAGTGAGTGAGCCGTCTGCTCAGGTGCTGGATTGGATCATGCGCACCAAGTCCGAGCAGTGGAAGCGCACCGGAGGCAATGGAGTCGACGCTTTTTCTCCACCATGGGTGCGTCAGCTTTTGGCATCGAGTCTGGAACTGACGGACAAAGGCTTCAGGGGGGCTATTTGTAGCCTTTATGCGGGTGATTCATTGATCGCGGCGCATCTGGGACTTCGTAGCCATACGACGCTGCACTGGTGGTTTCCTGTGTATGACGTTGCCTATGCGTACTACCAGCCGGGGCTTGTCATGCTGAAACATATGGCCGAGCAGGCGCAGTCTCAGGGAATAGAGCTCATCGATCTGGGGCGGGGCACGCAAGAGTACAAAATGCGTTTAAAAACGGATCTGATTCCGCTTGGTGAAGGGGCCGTATCCCGGCCGGCTTGCATTGCACAGGCAGTCGCTCAGGCCAAGAATTTCAAGGCGAGAGTGAAGGCAAATTCGCAGTTCATCCGGATCAGAACCGCACTGGATTTAGGCCATTCGTGCGCCAAATCTGCCGACAAAACCTGAGTTTCTTTTACCAGGGAAGCAGCTTGCGAAAATGTGTCTTTAGCTCGGCCATTTGCCAATCCTGCAGGTAGTGGATGAATGCGGGGTTGTTATAGCGGGCAACACCTTGCGCGGCTGCCTTGATGTAGCCCACGATGATGAGAACGCCGCCTATGACAAAGGGCCTCTCCCGCATCCGGAAGATGGAAGATGCCAGTGCGTAGAGTGGGTGGTAGCCCATGAAATAAATGCCACGTCCCAGGCGCAAACGACCTCGGTACACATTTTTGTCGGATGAGCCCATGAGCCGGTGGTGAATCAGGCGTGCTTGCGGCGCATCAAAACTCTTGGTATGCCAGCCCAACATGCGTGCAGAGTGGACATCAATGCCGTCCCACAGCACTTCTTCAATAAAGCCCCCAATTTCTTGGAATGCAGTCCACCGATAGAGCTTGAATTGACCTGCTACATGCTCGTCAATGCAAAACTCCTCAATAAAACCATTTCCTTCAGGACGAAAAACCTTGCCTGATACGGCTGCCAGTTTGGGATCAGCTTCAAAGGCTTTGAGCATGATTTCCAGGTATCGCGGTCCAAAGGACATGTCGCCGTCGAGCTTGGCGACAAATTCATGGTTCGTAGTGATACTTTGGGAAAGACCGAATTTGAAAGCTGCAATCACCCCGCCACCGAGTTTGCGAAACCCCCGGTCTTGCATCCTCACCAAACGGATGAAGGGATATTGATCGGCATAACGTTGCACGATGGCCGCAGTGTTGTCTTTAGATCCGTCGTCAACAATCACCCACTCGACAGGGCGTACCGTTTGGGCCACGACAGATTGCAGTGTCTTCTCAATGAGCGCAGCCTCATCCCTTACCGGTGAAATGATCACCAGGGGTGCCAAACGTACTGGAACGGAGGGAGCGGGAGTATGTATCAAGTATCAAAAAATCAGAAATTGTTTATATTCTTGGCAATGCTTATGGCATAGGCATTCTCCAAGGCTTACGGAATATCTTTTTCTCGGACGATCTTCCACGCTCCATCCTGCTCTTGTAACTGCATTTCTTGACCGCGCCATTCTGAGTGCGCGTCCTTTGTATAATTTTGCTGCATTCTGACAGTGGCAATGCCGTCGGTGATTTGCACAGACTCGATCCGGATGGCCTTTTCGAGGTGCCCAGGAAGCTCGATCAGCTTTCGTTTTTTTGTGCTCCATTCGGTGAGGTTGGCACCGCGACCGGGGCGGAATTGGCCACTGTAGAGTGAGATGAAGTTGGTGAACGATTTCTGATTCCATGCGGAGGTCCAGTTATCCAACACCCGCCTGACCGCCTGCTCCTGTGAGTCAACTTTACTGTTTGCGTCTGAAGCTATCGGCGATGCGCTTCGCCCAGCCAGGGTCGGAATATCCAATGTGAGTGTCAGCCTGTCGCCTGCCGAATCCCGCAGTTGCTTTTCACTGATGATTTTCCACTCTCCATCCTGCTGTTGCAGCTGAATATCTTTCCGACGTTTGTCTGAGTACATATCCGATTGGTAAGCCTGCTGCATTCTTACAGTGGCAATGCCGTTATTGATTCGTACGGATTCGATTTTGATGTCCACTTGGATGCGCTTGGCTTGCTCGATCAGGTTGCGTTTACGCGCCAGCCATTGGGTCAGGGTTACGCGGCGACCGGTTTTGTACTCTTTGCTGTACTGCGCGCTAAAGTCTCTAAACGATCGCTGGCTCCAGGCAGTGGCCCAGTTGTCCAGCACCCGCCTGACAGCCTGTTCTTGTGGGACATCTTTGCCTCCTACGTCTGGGACCTGTGAAGCGGAATCTTGCGCTGTAACGGGCGGAGCAGCAGTTGTCAGCCGGTCGGGCGCCTGGCCGCTTTGTTTTTGGTTTTCTACAGGGGGGGCGTTATCGGGTGCGGACAGGGCGTTTGAACTTGTGGCCGGATTCGGTGGCTTGGCTGGTCTACTGCCAGTACTACCTCCCGCCGCATTGGCCATCAGTTTACTCAGTTCTTCCCGTCTTCCTTGCACCACAGAATCTCCGGGTCTTAGGGACATGGCATTGTCATAGGCTTGCAGTGCCAGCTGCAAATTGAGGGATGCAAGTCCCAGTTGGGTTGTGTAGCGATCGCTCTGTAACTTGTCTGCCGAGACCAGCATCTGTCGGGCTTCCTCTAGGCGCCCTAATTGGGCGTACAGCGATGCGAGGTTTACGTACGGTGCGGCTTGTTGTGGGAACTGGCGGCGCAGGTCGTGAAAAATCTCCAACGCCTCTTGTGTACGCCCCGCGTTGGCCAAAAGTACGCCTTTCTTTAACAGCAAAGCCGGGTTTTGTGGATCAATTAGCAATTGCTGTGATATCGCCAGCAATTGCTCAGATATCGCCAGCAATTGCTTTTGTGTTAAGTCGGACGGTGTAGCAGCGCCCGCTGATACCGTAGCTGCCTGTGCCGCATGGCCAGCCAAGGGTGTGTTGACCAAGCCCACAAGTGCGATGACCAAGCCCGCATGAAAACGCCACCGGCTACCTGCACCTTGACTCTGTCCCTGAAGGGCTCGCAAAACAACGGCAAAGTGAAGAAAAATAGTCATTGAATTTATTTTTTAGCGATGCATGGCCAATGAGCGTAGGCGTTTATTACTGCATTACAGTCTACCAGTACGAAAAAACGCTGACGCAATGCACCCTGTCCGAAGGAAACTCAATTCAACTGCCTGGTTTTGCGCTAGGGCGGCGGGCTTTGCATGCGTACTTGCTTTGGCGGGGGGTGTCTCGGAAGCTCAGACGCAGACAGTCATTGTGCCGGTTGGGCGGACCCTGAAACTGCCTTTGGATAGCCAGTGGGTTGCGGATACGCCTGCTGTACCGCAACCGGGCGTATTGCCCCCCCCTGTGGATGACGGCATTGCAGGCAAGGTTTCAGTGGGCGCGGGTGACCAAATTTTTATTACCGTGTTCGGACAACCCGACATGTCCGCCGAAGTGACCGTGAATGACAACCAGCAGGTGACATTACCCTTGCTGGGTACTCTCAAGGTAGGAGGCCTGACGCCAGCTGCAATTGAAAAGCTGGTGGCCCAGCGCCTGCGCAACGGGGAATACCTGCGCAACCCGGAAGTGTCGATCCAGGTACGGCAAGTGCGTAGCCAAATGGTTTCGGTTCTGGGTGAGGTGCAGCGCCCGGGCCGTTTTCCCTTATCGGGGAAGATGTCCGTGCTCGATGCGTTGGCGACCGCGGGAGGCTTAACTGCGCGGGCCGACCACACCGTCACCTTGCTTCGCAGTGTGGCAGCTCCCGACGGCAGTAGCTCAGGGGCTCGGCAGGAAGTCCCGATTCCGCTGGATCAAATGCTTGATATCGCCACTGGTGGTCCCGACAAGGAGCTGAGGAATGACGACGTCGTGTTTGTGGGTCAGCAAAAACAGTTTTATGTGCATGGGGAGGTTCGCAAACCTGGTGCCTACCCCATGGAGCCGGAGTTGAACTTAATGAGGGTCTTGGCCATCAGTGGCGGGGTGACGGAGCGTGGCTCCATGCGGCGCATACGTATTCACCGCAAAGACGCCAGTCAAAAAATGCAGGAGCTCACTCCCGATCTGAACAGCCCCATACTGAGCGGCGATGTGGTGTACGTTGATGAGCGTCTGTTTTAGATCCGCCCGTATGAGACTCTTTGCGCAATGACCCAGGAATTTCATGCCAGCGGCCTATCGTTTGCACAATTGTTCGCCATATTGCTGGCTCGCAAAAGTGCCTTGATAGGGTCAGTGTTCATGGTGCTGACGGTCACGCTGGTGCTGACCTTGCTCCAAGCAAAGATCTACACGGCAAGCGCAGAAATTTTTATTGATTTTCGGTCGGCAGATCCACTTACCGGACGCCTGTTTAACGCGATGCAAGACGAAGCGTATCTGCAAACCCAGGTCGACATGATGCAGAGCGAAGAGGTTTTGAACCAGATGATTAGCGCAACCCAAATGCTGTCCAGCGATGCGATGAAAGCACGCGTTGCCGCTGACGGTGAGGTCAAGGTGCACAGCCTATTGCTGGCCAGCGTGCGTAAGAACTTGGACGTGGAGGTGCGAAAAACCAGTCGCGTAGTGGAACTGAAGTTTTCTTTGGATAACCCTGAGCAGGCACGAGACGCTTTGAATACTGCGCTTAAAGCGTATATGGAACTGGTCCAACGTATCAGCGCGGCGCCTGCCAAGTCGCGCCAAGAGCAGTACAGCGCGCAATTGGAAGCCCTGCGGCAGGAGCAGGACAAAATTCAAAGCGAAATTACCGCTTACCAACAGAAAAACGGCATTCTTGATACCGACGAACGCCTGGACACGGGCAGTCGTCAACTCAATGAGCTATCGGTCCGCCAGGCTGCGCTGCAGAGCTTGCGTTTGGATGCGCAATCCAAAAACCAAACGGTGATCGACATGCTCAACGGTGGCGCCAAAGCCGCAGACATTCCGGAAGTTGGATCGCAGCGTGGGGTGCAAGAGTTGCGCTTGCGCTTGGATGAGCTGGAACGCCAGGCGGCAGAGCTTGGC
>Ga0364893_10672_pt1 | contig 11610 bp, 13 predicted proteins | sample ExccelJu500001D3_FD_206943 | JGI IMG/M metagenome (GOLD analysis project Ga0364893, IMG submission 206943) | Enriched cells from Trout Bog Lake Hypolimnion, Wisconsin, USA - BchlTB.July16.5000.01.D3 | ecosystem: Environmental > Aquatic > Freshwater > Lake > Hypolimnion/Profundal zone | place: USA...
AGCCGTTGCCAAGGATGGCATTGCTGGCACAACTGGCTCCATGGACCGAGTAACTGCCACACGCACTCGCTTTGGTCGTTTTGGAGCCTTCGCTGTTTTGGTGGCCGTCTTTGTTGCTGCCTGCGATTTACTTTTGACCTGCTGATCGCTGTTGGCTGCAAGCACAGGATTGCAAAAGACGGTTACGGCTACTAAGGCACAGGTAGTGGCTGAAAGCCAAAAACGATTCAAATACATCCAAGCATACCTTCCAAAACTTTCAACATACGAGATGATAATTAATTTTCCTCATTTGAGGAGGGATAATCACTTATGAGCGGTAAATTTATTCTGGAATGGTTGCTAAGGTATTCGATTGCCGCGCATTCACCAAAACAACTCCAGTCATGGTTAGACCCAATCCAATCCCCATCATCAAGGTGAATGGTTCATTAAACAAAATCCAGGCCATCACAGCCGTAGTTGGCGGAGTCAAATATAGCAAGCTCGTTACCTTGGTTGCTGCACCCTTGCGAATCATCATAAAGAGCAAGCTAATCGAGCCAATCGAGAGCGGAAAAATAGCCCAAAGCAATGCTGTAATGACTGGCATATTCCAAATCATGACACCAGACTCAAAAAAATACATGCAGGCAAAGCATACTACTGCTGACACCCCAAATTGGATGGAAGATCCCGCTCTGAGATCAAATACTGGGCAGAACCTCTTTTGATATAAAGTCCCAAAAGTAATTGACAGTAATGCACCAAATGCCAGGACATAGCTTGCAAATGGTATGTGGGCAAAGCCTAATTTTTCAGCCACTACCAATGCAACACCCATAAATCCGAAACCTAGACCAAGCCACTGCCTCGGCGTAACCTTTTCTGAAACCCAGGCCGCAAACCAAGCGGTCAATATGGGCTGCAGGCCCACAATAATGGCAACTAAACCCGCTGTCATTCCAAGACGGACCGCCCACCAAACACCAATGAGATAACCAAATTGAAGCATGAGCCCTGCAATGGCAATATGCTTAATTTGAGAGCGCGTAGGCCAATTGATTTTCCAGACCAAACTCAATGCGATCATGGCCATGATGACGCCAGCAAAACGCCAAAATAGAAATGTCGCCGGCTCTACATAGGGCATCGCCAGACGCGCAATGATGAATCCAGTACTCCATATGAGAACAAATAATGGCGCTATTACATTGTCTAGCTTTAATTTCATGAGTAAATTACTGGAATAATGGTTTGTGCAGGCGTAATTTTAGGCTCTTTTAAACCACGAGGCTTTTATGTGTCTTTGGCATCAACTATATATTGTTGCAATGCGTCAATCTCAATCGGCTCAACCCCCAATTGAATTAATCACCATAAAGGATCATAGTAGGATGAATTAACCACCCTATTGAAAAATATGCCAATGAACTTAACTCCAGAGCAAATTGCGGCGGCACAAAAGGCAAATTTAGAGACATTGAGCGGCTTAACCAATCAAGCCTTACAAAGCATTGAAAAGTTGGTTGAGCTCAATATGCACATTGCAAAACAAAGTCTGAGCGATAGCATGAGCAGCGCAAAGAAAGCACTTGAAATTAAAGATATTCAGCAGCTATTGGCAAATCAAGCTGAAACAGTGCAACCCATGGCTGAAAAAATCATGGCCTACAGTAGGCATTTATATGAATTAGCCCATGAAACTCAGGACAATTTTACGAAGTCTGCTGAAAAAGAATTACACGACGGGCAGAAAAAAATGAATGCGCTAGTAGAAGACTGGACCAAGAATGCGCCAGCTGGATCTGATGCAGCAGTGTTAGCAATGAAGCAGGCAATCGCTTCAGCTACCAAGGTCTACGAAACTAGTCAGAAAGCAGTAACACATGCGATTAATATTGCACAAACGAATTTAAATAGCACGGCTGAAACCGCACTCAAATCTGTCTCCGCTTTTGATAAATCGACTAAGAAAAAATAAGCAATCGATCATAGATCGCCTGCTTGAGAAGGAGCAGGACTTTTTTGTTTAAAAATAAGCTCTAAGACCCTTCCGTTAGCCTCCTTTGAGCGAATGCGTCCCGGCAACCAATCCAAATCCTTCGCCAACCAAAAATCGATCTGTCTTTTATATGGATCGTTTTCTCGCGCAATCAAAGCATAATGCCTAATCTTACTGAGCCCTAGAGTGGGCACATCTTCCGAAATGACCTCGCCATAGCTTTTAAATTGCCATAACTCTAAGGAGTTGTAATCTACCACCGGAACGGATCGAACACTCTCAGGCTCATCTATTTTGTCACTACCATTTAATAGTGATGCAAATTGAAACATCAAACTAAACCGGTCTTGGGTTCCTGGTAAAAGATCTGGGGTGTAGTCCGGCTTTTCAGAAAAATACATCTTTCCAGCGCCAAGCCCGTCCCTATCAAAGCGTGAAAACCGGGGTGCATTTGAACCTCTTTGCGACCAGTAAATAGCAGGAGCCAAACCATAAGAATCTACCGTACCACGTGATTCAAATACAAAAGGTCCGACAAATGCGTAGGGAATGGTGATGGACAGATGGTAGTGATTGCCATCTACAAACCAGCGGAGCTCACCCCGTTGATACAGCTGACCGTCAACATAGGCATCAAAATAAAATATACCAGGCTCAGGCAAACGAAATGCCTGACCTTTCTGATTATTTAAGTCACTCTGCTCCAACAGATCCTCACCGATGATATTGCTAGGCAAGCCAATTTGAGAAGTGTTCGAGGAAACACGCTTTGCTGCATGTCTAGACATTTTGATTTTTGCGGGTGGCTCGACCTTGAGCTCCGCTTTTAAAACGCCATCTTCAGAGGGTTCTGTATAGATTGTTTGATAAAAAGGGAAGCCGAAAAAAAGAAAGAAATGTCCCAATAGAGAGAGCATCAAGGCACAACAGAATACCCAAAAAGGAGAGTATCGTTTCAAAGCATTAGCTACTGATAAAGCGCATCACTTGAGGTAAATACTCAGAATACTCAGAAATACCGTGATCACTGCCCTCAAGCACTAATTGCTGCGCACCAGAATAAAAATCAACCATTTCTTTCCAATCTAGCAACTCATCACCCTTAGCGGCAATCAAAAAATAGTTCTCTGGCCGAGCTAAACGCTCAACCTGTAATGCGCATAACTCATCAATGTATTCAGGGCGAAAATCAAATGGCTCGTCACTATCATAGGCAGTCATTACCCCGACATGAGGCGCTAGCTCACGAGGTGCCCTCACAGCAGGATTCAGAGTGACCGCCTTACATTGATAACGCTCAGCCAAATAATTAGCATAAAAACCGCCTAAAGAAGACCCAATTACAATCAACCGGTCGAATGGATTGGCTTGAATATACTCAATCACCATATCCATACTTTGTTTAGGCGATGCAAGTAGTTGTGGGCAATACCAATGAATTGGATTACTCATTGTTGAAAGGGCTTTGATAGCCTCTTTCGTTTTTACGGCCTTACTAGAATTGGGTGAGGAACGAAAGCCATGCAAGTAAACAACCAAGGTTGAAGCCATTTCATAAAACCTTATTTATAGATGTTTGGCGATCCAAGACAGGCCGTCATCAGTATTGGTCAGAGGCTTATATTCGCAACCCACCCACCCCTCATAAGGAAGACGGTCCAGAAATTCAAATAGGAAATCATAGTTAATTTCACCCGTCCCAGGCTCATGACGACCAGGGGAATCGGCGAGTTGAATATGCCCAATTCTTGTTAGATTCTTTTCAATAGTATTCGCTATCTCACCCTCCATCCGTTGGGCGTGATAAATATCATATTGAAGATAGGCATTATCAGCACCTACCTCGTTGAGAATATCAATGCCCTGTTGAGTTTTAGATAGGTAAAAATGTGGAATGTCGAATGTATTAATGGGTTCGATTAATAGTTTTAAATCCGCTTTCTTTAACTCAGCTGCAGCGTATTTCAAATTATCTAAAAAAGTGCTGCGCAAGAGTTCTGGGCTAACGTTTGCTGGAGCGATACCCGCCAAACAATTGAGTTGTGGAACCTCTAATACCTTGGCATATTCAATCGCATTAGAAACTCCCTGCCGGAATTCCTCAACTCGGTCAGGATGACAGGCTATGCCACGCTCACCCGCTTCCCAATTTCCTGCGGGCAAATTGTGCAAAACAAGCTGTAAAGCATACTGATCCAATTTTGCTTTAATTTCTTGCGCTGGAAATGCATAGGGAAATAAGAACTCAACCGCGTTAAATCCAGCGATCTTGGCACGCGCAAAACGCTCCATAAAGGGGTCTTCGTTAAATAGCATTGTCAGATTGGCTGCAAAGCGTGGCATTTTTTACCCTCGATAAAAAAACTGCAAAATATATGAGCAGATGTTAACAAACATTGAGATGATTTTATAACCCCAATGGTTAAGGCCTGTAATTTAATTTATAACGAAATGCGCTAATATGCACTGATAACCTATAGATAAAGGAATTGTCATGAATAAAGCATTTGCCGCTTACATCATCCTCGCTTTGAGCGCACTCAGCTCACCACTTTTCGCCTTTGCACAAACAGATAAGTCTGTCGTCATTGATGCTGCCGTCACGGATAATAAATACGAGCTCTATGAAGGGAATGTTGTAAAGATTGATAAAAAAACTCGCACTATCACCTTTAAAAATAATGAGGGCGAATCTCAATTTGTTGCTGGGCCCGAAATTAAAAACTTTGATCAGATTAAAAAGGGTGATCACCTTAGCGTAAGTTATGAATTAGCAGTAGCTATTGAACTAATTAAAACCAAAAGTGATGGCATTCGCAGTAAAGTGGAAACGGAGACCGATAAGATTTCTAAGGAAAATCAAAAGCCTTCTCAGGTGATTGCAAATAAAACCACAATCATTGCCGATATCGTCGATGTGAATCGCACAACACAAATGGTTTCCGTGAAGGGTCCAAGTGGAAAAATTACCGTAGTGAAGGTGAAGGACCCCGCACTATTGGCTGATGTCAACGCTGGCGAGCAAGTGAAGGTCGTCTACTACGATGCAATGGCAGCTTCCATTACCTCCTCTATAAAATAAGAGCCGCCAGTGAACATGGTCAGAATCATTCTTCTCCCTTTGCAGCTTTTCATTTCCGCTATCTATTATGTTAGCGCCCCATTTGTTCTGACCCCTTTGATTTTATTCTTTTGGCTTGTAAATGCGGTTTGTGTTATTTATCTAATAATCCACGCTAAACAATTAGTCGGCCAAATGGGTACGGGATTTAAGCGTGCAAGACTAACCTTCACAGCCTCGCTGATACTCCTTGAATTAACCATCAACATCAACTCTGATTCCTATGCCGCCGATAATTTCCATGGTTTAGTAAGTGATATGGAGGTTTTGGTAACCGGAATGATGTTGGGTGTTCTTTGGTACAAAGAACTAACTACAAAGCTACTCAATAAGCCAAATTGAATCCGGTTATAAGCAATGCTTAGCCCTTTAAATGCAATCCTCATTACTCTTGGTGCAGTTAGCATCATGATGATGCTTGAGCGCATTAGACCCATGCATCTATATACCAAGGATGCCTTCTGGTTACTGCGTCTGATAATACTTGGCAGTCTTGGGGTAGCATTAACTGAAATCACCGGAATCTATCTACTGCCCTTGCTTGGCGGTGTCGCTATCTACCCAACGCTGGGAAAGCTATTTGATCTTGTTCCAGCCTGGATCAATGGCTTAATTGGCTATTTTTGCATTAGCTTCTTTGTGTATTGGTGGCATCGACTACGGCATCACAGTGATGTATTGTGGAAAATATTTCATCAAATACACCACAGCACACATCGACTCGAGGCTCTTACCGCCTTATATGGTCACCCTAGTGACTTTGTTGCCAATGCCTTGATTATTAATATCGTCTGCTATTGCCTCTTAGGCTTTGATATCAATTCTGCAGCCTGGGCAGCACTTTGGGTTGGAATTTTTGAGTTTTGGGAGCACACAAATATCCAAACACCCCATTGGCTTGGCTATTTCATTGTGAGACCTGAAATGCACCGCATTCATCATGAACGTGGGCGTCACCAAAATAATTACGGCTTACCTATTTGGGATATGTTATTTGCCACATATGAAAACTCTTCACGAAAAGTGGAATGTGGTTTTGAGATGGAGTCCGAAAAGAAGTTGGCAGCCATGCTGGCATGTAAAGCCGTTGAATAAACCCCCCTGGTATAACCAAGAGGGTTTATCAATTATTACAAAGATGCAGTTTGCGGGATCAATGCTGCCGATGAAAGTTGCTCAACATTCCAGCAAAGTTTGATTAACTTCTGTACTTGGGCTGGTGGCAATATATCTTCCACTAGATCAATGAACTTGACCTCAAGCTGAGCATCTGTCATTGGCTTTTCAACGCTTCCAATTGCATGCTCAATGAAAATATGCAAAGTGCGCCCATCTGTCGTCACTATTGTCATATCAACCTGCTCAGGTTTGATGTTGTCATCAATGATGGCAGTCACCTTGTCGCGAACAGCAATAATTTGAGCATTTTGCACCTTGGAATTGCTGTATTGCTTTTCTCCAGCAGCCCCATCAACAATCGCAACAGCTACGGAGTGATAAATACTAAATTTACCCTCCAAGCCAATTTGAGGCGTTTTTTTGCCAGTTAATTCAATTACCAGTGGATTTACTTTTAACTGAATGCTTGCTATTTGATCGGGCTTGAGATGATATTGGTTGCGCAGTTGAATGGCCGCATCAATCGCAGGATGAATCACAATACCGCAAGCAAATGGCTTATAGGTATTCAGTGCAGATTCAAAATGGGTACCTAAGCCTTCCGTAATTTGACTATAGTCTTGTTTGGTGCTGATGGTATTAGCCCAACCACGCTTAGCTTCAATCATGCCGTCTGAGCTGGTAAAGTTCTGCTGCGCTAGTAATGCACTAAACAAGCCATTACTTGCTGCTCGTCCTGGGTTAAAGCTCTTATTCATTGAGCCAAAAGATTCACGCAAACCAACTGGTTGGGAAGCTGCAAGACCAAGGGCCCAAACCATTTGCTGCTCACTTAAGCCCAGCACCTTACCAACAGCTGCTGCTGCACCAAACACTCCTGCAGTTCCAGTAATATGCCAGCCAACATCATAATGATTGGGCCAAACCAGATTGCCAATACGGCACTCCGTTTCCACACCCAATACCAAGGCATTTAAAAAATCTTTACCAGTGATCGCTTGGTGCTGTGATAAAGCAATCAGCGCAGATACCACTGGGCCTGCTGGATGAATAATGGTTTTGAGATGGGTGTCATCATAATCAAAAATATGGCTACTCACGCCATTAATAAAGGCCGCATTCATGATGTCAAAATGCTCGCGTCTACCTAGCAAGCTTGCCTGTCTTGGCCCAGAAAAAGGATTTAAAGCTTTAATGGCGCATTGAATCGTTTCATGACCAGAGCCACCTACAGCCACACCCACCCAATTGAACAGGGTGCGAACACCCTCTTTGCGCACGTTTAGGGGAAGATCTTCATACCGTGCATTCACAATGTAATGCGCTAATTTATGTGTAGCGCCCTTAGCCGCAGGCGAATCGGGTGGTGTCATGGTTGCAGCAGGGGCATCCCCTGCATTTGCGGCGCCACTCATCGCAGGCGCCATTGCCGCAACGAGTGCCCCCATTTTTAATAGCTGACGCCGATTTAATTCACTCATTTTTTGTCTCCAACTGTTGGTTTTAGTGTTTTAAGAAGTATATATACATTAATTTGCCAGAATTACTCAAGATCCATTGAGTCAGCCTCAAACTTTTTTAAGGATGAGCTGGCTTTAGCTAAAAGACGATAGCGGCTCGTTGCCACCCTGGAAATCAAAATGGCCTTATAGCGAGCCCTTTGAAGCCACTCAATCACCCCAACTGCGATAAGCCCAATTAATATGTAAGCAAAAAAATGAAATATGTCTTGTGACGTCGGGACTGTATAGGCAGCAAAAGGCTGAAGAAAGAAGTAGGATGCCAGAGGGACTGATATGACCATCGTAAAAATACTGGGTTTGTATCCATATATCAATGTAATGATGACTGTATTTACAATAAAAAAGGTCATTGGGAGACCCGTCTGCAAATAGTCATGTAAAGTGTATCGCAGACAGAATGCGAACAGTATCCCAAAAGAAGCAACAATATAGGGCTTCAGACCAGGCTCAGACCAACGTTTTACATTGTGGATTTGCATGAGTAATAATCCTTATATTGATAAAAATCAGCCCTTGGATGAATAAGCTTTAATGGAAAACAATCTATTGCCCAATGATCAGACCTACGAATCATTCTACCAAGGTAGCAGTGGGAATGTAGTCATTCTCCTTCCTGGCTTATGTGGATCAGAATTGGAGCTTGGCACTATTCCGCGCCAACTGAAGAAAATGAATTGCAGCTATGTCATTCCTCGCATTTCAGGGTATTTAGCCCATACCGGAATTCGTCAATACGAAAATTGGATAGAACAAGTAGATGACATAGTCATCGCTCTTAAAAAGAACTACAAAACAGTCTCGATTGTAGGTATGAGCATGGGTGCCACCCTAGCACTTGCCGTTGCTGAAAGAAATGATGGTATTGATGGCTTAGTTCTTTTGTCCCCAGTACTCTTTTTTGATGGCTGGTCCGTCTCCTGGTATCAGCCCTTACTAAGATTCATTTATGCCATTGGCTTTCGCAATTGGCACTATAAAGAAACTGCCCCGTATGGCGTCAAAAATAGAGAGCTACGGCGCAGAATTGAAAAATCCGTAAAAAATAATGAAGTGAGTGAGCTTGGTGCGGCCCACCTACCAGCCCATAGCCTATATCAAGCCCTACGAATGATTGGCGATGTAAAAAGAAATTTAAATGAAGTGGTTGTCCCGCTATTCATCATCCATTCAGTTGACGATGAAACTGCATCCCCCAAAAACCCAGATTTAATTCTTAAAGAGGTTTCCTCTGACATTCGTAAAATCATATGGCTAGGCAATTGTTACCACATGATCACCGTGGATAACGAGCGAGAAATTGTTGTAAATGAAACCATTAATTTCATTACTCAAATTCAACAGTCGCATCAGCTTAAAAAGCAAGCAAAGTCGCCAGCAATTAGTTTGGTGATAAAAGATCGTAGCGACTAAAAGCAGGCTGCAGTTTCTAAAAAACAAAAAACCCAGTAAACATAAATTTACTGGGTTTTTTAATTTGGCGGAGCGGACGGGACTCGAACCCGCGACCCTCGGCGTGACAGGCCGATATTCTAACCAACTGAACTACCGCTCCAAATTACAACGCGCTACTTGTGTCACTTACTTCAACAACTAGCCAAAATCTTGGCGTCCCCAGGGGGATTCGAACCCCCGTACTCACCGTGAAAGGGTGATGTCCTAGGCCTCTAGACGATGGGGACCTGGACTACTACGTTTACTACCGTGCTTCAAATGCTTGGTGGAGATAAGCGGGATCGAACCGCTGACCTCTTGCATGCCATGCAAGCGCTCTCCCAGCTGAGCTATACCCCCGTAATCTCGCGTTAAAGCTACAAGACACTCAAAACAATCCAAGATTTTATACTATTTTTCCTGGGCTTGTCCAATTTATTGCATAAGCACTGCAGATAAGCGCTTTAGGACCTCATCTTTTCCTAAAACAACTAAAACAGAATCAATTGCTGGTGTTTGCGTAGTTGCAAATAAGGCATAACGTACAGGCATAGCGAGTGCCGGCATTTTAATCTTGTGGCTGGCTAAGACTTGTTTAAAAGCAGCCCCGTAAGCCTCCTTACGTGGCTCGGTTGCTTTAATCATTTCGAATAACTCTGTTAGAGCTGGAACGATCGCAGCAGGAATATTTTCAGCAATGGCATCCTTGCTATGCACTGGTGCGGGAATATAAAACAACTTGGCGCCTTCAGCGATTTCTATCAAGGTGTTTGCTCTGTCTTTTAACAATGCAACCACTTGTGTAAAGTGAGGGCCGCTTTCTGTATCGATGCCAATAGCATGGGCAAATGGTTTGGTCGCTTTGGCCAGCTCTTCAGGATCGGCCTGTTGAATATATTGATGATTTAGCCAAAGTAATTTTTCCGGATTGTGCTGGGCTGGCGATCTACCCAAACTCTCCAATTCAAACCAATTTACAAATTGCTCTTTACTGAAAACTTCAGCATCACCATGTGACCAACCTAAACGAGCCAAGTAGTTCAAAATGGCTTCAGGTAGGTAGCCCGCTTTTTGATAATCACGCACACTCATAGCCCCATTGCGCTTACTCATCTTTTCACCCAAGTCATTTAATACAGTGGGTAAATGCGCATAGACTGGTGGTGTAGCCCCTAAGGCCTTCATGATATTGATTTGCCTTGGCGTGTTGTTCACATGATCATCGCCACGAATAACGTGGGTGATTTTCATATCGAGATCGTCAACTACTACGCAAAAATTATACGTAGGCGTGCCGTCTGGCCTTGCAATAATTAAATCATCTAACTCATCATTGCTAATTTCGATGCGACCCTTAACGGCGTCATCCCAAATTACAGAGCCCCCAATCGGGTTCTTAAACCGTAATACCGGCAATACTCCCTCCGGTATCGCCGGCAAGGTTTTGCCGGGCTCAGGACGCCATAAACCGTTATAGCGAGGCTTTTCTTTGTTAGCCATCTGCTCATCACGTAACTTATTGAGCTCATCCTCACTCATGTAACAGGGGTAGGCATAACCAGCATCGACTAACTGTTTAAGGACTTCGCGATATCGATCAATCCGCTGCATTTGATAAATGGGGCCCTCATCAAAATCGAGGCCAAGCCAGGCCATACCCTCGATGATGACATCCACTGCCTCTTGGCTGGAACGCTCTAAGTCGGTATCTTCAATGCGCAGAATGAAATCACCATTATGATGCCTTGCAAACGCCCACGGATAGAGTGCGCTGCGCAGGTTGCCCAGATGAATAAAGCCCGTGGGACTGGGGGCGAAACGTGTACGAATATGCATGTATATCATTATCTCAGGTCGAGATTGAAAAGACGAAAATCCTAAAAAAGTGGATACTTTGACCTATGAATGAACTACTTGTATTTATGTGTGATGGCGCCCCCGTGCGCGGAGAAATCGTTTCCATTGGTACGGCCTGGCAGGCCGTCCTTGAAAACCGCAATTACCCCCCTGCTATTCGTAAAATTTTGGGTGATTTTGTTGGCGCAGCCACCCTACTGAGCGCTAGCCTTAAATTTGACGGCACCTTAATTATTCAGGCACAAAGCAAGGGTCCAATTCAACTTTTGGTGGTTGAATGCAAATCCGACCTTTCCATGCGAGCTACGGTCAAATTATCGGTTGAGCCAGCTGAAATTGCTGCAGACGCCACATTGGGAGATCTGTTGGATGCCAGCAATTCTGGCCGCCTAGTGATAACTTTAGATCCAGCAGATCGTCAACCAGGACAAGCCCCCTATCAAGGCATTGTGGCTCTTCAAGACCATCAAGGGACAGTAATCAAGCCAGTTACCAGCGCTGCCGAAGCAGTTGCTTTGTATATGCAAAATTCAGAACAACTGGAGACCAGGATTTGGCTCAGCTCAAATGAAACA
>Ga0364893_10673_pt1 | contig 11596 bp, 9 predicted proteins | sample ExccelJu500001D3_FD_206943 | JGI IMG/M metagenome (GOLD analysis project Ga0364893, IMG submission 206943) | Enriched cells from Trout Bog Lake Hypolimnion, Wisconsin, USA - BchlTB.July16.5000.01.D3 | ecosystem: Environmental > Aquatic > Freshwater > Lake > Hypolimnion/Profundal zone | place: USA...
GGAAACTAAAATTAAATATAGAGGTTTATGAAAAAAGACAATAAAAAACCAAAAAGAAAAATTACAAGCGGCAAAATTATTCTCTATATATGCATTATATTTAATTTTTATGTATTTATTCGTTATTTTGTTGAAGTTCAACTTCTAAAACATTATGGTATTTGCAAGAAAGGAATAATAACAGATGTTCGATTAACGTCTCGTTTTAATAAGCCAGATTATATGTATAAATTCGAATATAAAGGCGAAATATATAAAGGGCACTCTTCAACCGATGATGAGAATCAAATCTGGGATAGCATTTGTATTGTATTTCTTGAATCACATCCGAGTATTCAAAGGCCTATAAATAATTTTGTTTATGGTGATACAAAGTGTAATTGTAGATAGCAATAATGTATCAGATGCCCACTGCTCCCTCTTGATTGTATCTCGTGGGCAGTTATGCCGGATGTAATATATCAGAGAGAATGTGATGGTGATTTAGTATTGTCACACAATGAAATCGTGCGGCAGCGGTGGAATATTTTGGCTAAAGCCAATACATCTATTTATTCAATCTCCCTCCAGCTAAAGCTGGAGGCAATTGAACTGGAGGCAATTGAATCAAGAAATTGATAAAATAAAAGGCAAATGAAATCAATAGGATTGGGGGTTGGACCATTCTTAAAATTGAAGAAAGGAATTGGCTTTAGCCAAATAATTATAAATAATGAATTAGCCATCACTGCTCCCGCTCGATTGTATCGCGTGGGTAGTTATGTCGGAAGTAATATATCTGAGAGAATATGATTGTAATTTAGTATTGCCACATGATGAAATAGTGCGGCAGAAGTGGAGCTAAACTTCAACACTAAATTGTTCTAATAAGGTTAGTTGCTGTTTTTTATACAACGTACTGAGAACCCGTTCCATTTATGTTTGTAATACCTGTCTACGGTACTAAGATTATATTTCATAGTCATGCACAGGGCTGAGGTGTCCGTTTTGACGGTAGAGCTCCACCAGCCTCCGAGAGTATCTATTGAGTTAAACGAATGCTTGTTATAGTTTTCACGCGATCCACCTGCCAGTGCATTGAATCCAGAGCTGTTGTTTAATGTAAAAAGATTGCCGATAGCGCCTGTGTTGCCCGATTTTAGCCAACTGACGGAGGAAGCAAGTATCTTCGATAAAGACCCTGAAGTGTACAGGTATATTGATACATTATTTTCTAATGTAGTCCAATCGGCTTGGGTAGGAATATGCCAACCTGTGGGAGCCAACAAGCCCGTATCAGCTGCGTACCAGTTGTATAAGGCTCCATACGTATTTTCATATTTAACAGAATCATTGTTATACCAGCAGTATCCGGGTGTTTTCAGATTACGCCAGGCTGCACTGTCTGTGATCATGGGAATGACCGAACTATCCGAATAATGAGTCGTTCTCAGGTTCTCAATCATCCACGTTTGATTGCCTATGGTCACCGTATGATAGAGGTTGCCATCCACATCGCTGACTGTACCGCCAAACACAGGTTCATTTATTGTCTGGCATCCTGATGAAAATAAAATAAATAAAATCACTAACACCTGAGTCAATTCCCTGTATTTTCCGATCGTTCCCACTAGATATAATTTAGTAATATGAATACATTCCATTTTGCCCAACAAGTTGCAGCACAATGGCCGTACAATTAAAACGCAAAGATACTGATTATTTCGATACAGGCGGACAAGGCAAAATGAAAAAATTGCACGTAAGGGTTGTGGGTTGGCTCCCATTAAACCTTTGCGCGTAGTAACAGTCAATAGGAATGATCGAAAATCGGATGGAAACGAATAAGAGCGATAGATTCTCCCGGAATTTGATACAACCACAATCCGGCATTGCGAAGGAATCTGCTGTTTGCCTGACAAAGAAATGAAGGACAGGTTCTATCGTATCTGTTAAGAAGCAAACCGGATAATTTAATTAAATAAATTCATCTCCTTGAAAGAACACGATGCAAAAATGTGAAACTGTGTGTTTGAAACAAAATAATACATAACGAGTATCAGCAAAGACTCCTGCACATTTAGAGGTATAAATTTCTGATTTATTAGCTGCTTTATAGTAATATATTTATACATAATACTGATAATATGACTATTATAATGAAACAGAAAAAGCATTGAATCTGTTTGAATTCATACAGCTATTTCCCTGCAAGTACGCTTGTCGGTTGATATTAAAAAAACTTAGTCACAAAATCGGTATAATTTGTGCTAATAAAAAATGTACTGAGTATTATTGACCTTAAAGAATACATACTATGAATGCAAACAGGGTTATCACCGTAAATCATAACGCCCGGGGATTATCAGGTATAAAATGCGACATTCTATTATTTCAAAAACGAATCATTCTATTAACCCAACATAATGCCCCAATCTATGTTCCTTGATTTCTATTTTGAAAAGGCTGCCCGTCAGTTTCCTGAGGCTGTTGCTATCGAACAGAATGAAATCCGGTACACTTACCGGGAGGCAGACCATACGGCGAACAGGCTGGCTCACTACCTGCAAATAAAAGGCATTAAAACCGAAGATAAAGTGGTGATATTGCTTCCCCGCTGTGCATTTGTTCCTATTGCCATGCTGGCGGTACTGAAAGCAGGTGCTGCTTATATACCACTCGACCCTGAAATACCTGCCGACAGGGTAAATTTCATCATGGAAGATTCAGGGGCTAAAATGATCATTACTTCGAACGCCATACTCCAACGAATCGGGGCACAGTTGGATCCATGCCCGACATTCAACATCGATTCCGAGCTTATTGATACATTCAATTTAGTACATACCAAACCGGATGACAGCAACCGCAATATAAACAATCTCTGTTATATTATCTATACTTCAGGTACTACCGGGAAACCCAAAGGGGTGTTGCTCGAGCACCGGAATGTAGCAAATTATATCAGCGGAGCACTACAGATTTATCCAATCGACAACACTTACAGGGCATTACAGGGTTTTTCGGTATCGTTCGATGCATCAGTGGAGGAAATCTGGGTGCCGCTTTCGGTAGGTGCCACCCTGGTAATAGGCACTTTTGACATCATGCGGTCGGGTGACAGGTTTTCGTCCATCATGAATAAACTGGACATCAATTTTTTATCGTGTACTCCTACCCTGCTGTCGATGGTGAAGGAAGACATCCCCGGATTAAAGATACTGATATTCGGCGGAGAAGTTTGTCCCGCCGAAATTGCGTACAGATGGTGCAAGCCCGACAGGATAGTGTATAACACCTATGGCCCGACTGAAGCATCGGTTATAGCTACTTATTCTATCCTGAAACCACATGAACCATTAACCATTGGTCGACCCTTACCCGGTTATGAGGTAATTATCGTTAACGAACAGTTAGCTCTTGCAAACGAAGGCGAAGAAGGTGAGATATTGATTGGAGGGAACAGTGTGGCTCGAGGATACCTGAACAGGGAAGAACTGACTACCAGTAAATTTTTTGAATCCAGCCGTTACAATGGACATACCGGACGTTATTACCGCACCGGCGACAGGGCCATGATAGCTCCTAACGGCGAGCTGATCTTTCTGGGCAGAACGGATGCACAAGTGAAGGTTCGGGGTTTCAGGGTTGAATTATCGGAAATAGAATGGTTGATTATGCAATGTCATGGTGTCCAGGCGGCTGCCGTTTCACTAGACACGGTTTCACAACAACTGGCTGCCTACGTAGTGGTAAAAGAAAAGGAAGAAATCCTGCGCGAAGGAATTGCCCGGCTGTTGCGGTTAAAGCTTCCATACTATATGATTCCATCCACATTGGATATACTGGAATCACTTCCTATGACTTCGAGCCAGAAAATAGACAGAAAGAGCCTGCCCACTCCTAAAACCCCGCTTCTATTCTCTGTTCAGAAGGAAATAATACCACCCCGTACCGAACTGGAACGGGAAATGGTAAAAATCATCGCAAAGAACATTCAGCGCGAAGATATATCGATGGACGACAACTTCTTTGATGAACTGGGCGGCCATTCGTTGTTGGCGGCACTGGTAGTATCCGAAATGCGCCAGAAAAGAATGTTTGAAAACATGTCGGTAGTGGACGTATACAAACACCCCGTACTGTCGGACCTGGCACGCGAGCTGGAAAAGAATCAACCTTCAAAAACAGCACCACCTGAGAAAGAGCGCGACATACATATCCCTTCCCTGCTGAGTTATTATACCTGTACATTCTTTCAGGGAATATCCCTGTTATTCCTGATTTTACTGTTCGGTATGGAATGGCTGGGACCGTTCTTTGTGTATTCATACTATTACCAGGCTGAACTGGGCGTTTTCGATTCACTGGTATCCATGCTCCTTATGTATTTCGCCTTGTTGCCTGTCCTGTCATTATTTGCCATAGGGTTTAAATGGGTAGTGATCGGACGTATCAAACCGGGGAAATACAAACTCTGGGGAAGTTATTACTTCAGGTTCTGGATAGTGGATAAGGTGATCAACATTTGCCCGATTACCTATTTTACAGGCACCAACCTGATGAATGTTTTTCTGAGGTTAGTGGGTGCCAAAGTAGGTAAAAACACCTACATCAACACATCGGCTATTTCGGTTTATGATTTATTTACCGTGGGTAATAACGTCAGCATTTGTACCGACTCCCACTTACGTGGTTATACCATCGCTGATGGCTACCTGAATATAGGCAGTATTAAACTGGAAGACGATGTTTTCGTGGGTACACGTTGTTGCCTGAATCAGAACAGTAAAATGGAAAGAAACTCGTCCATTGAAGACCTGACGCTCGTACCCGAAGGATGCGTTATTCCTGAGAATGAAAACTGGGGCGGATCGCCTGCCATAAAAATCAGCAACAACCAGGGAGTAACCGAAAAAAAGAATCTTTGGTCGGTACGCAACACATTCTTATTCTTTATAAGCATTTTCCTGATCCCGCTGATTACCATGGTAGCTTATTTCCCTGGTATGATGTTAATTACCCATTTGGATTATTCAAGTCAAGGGTATCGTTTTCTCTGGCTTACCATAGGGGTTGGGATTTCGTTTGTAGTATTGCTTACCGTTATTATCACCCTGTTGAAATGGGCCTTGCTGGGAAATATAAAAGAAGGGAAATATCCTGTTGACAGTATTTTCTATTATAAAAAATGGTTCTTCGACCAACTTATGAAATTGAGCCTGCAGGTCATAGGAACACTCTACACCACTCTCTATCTGCAAATCTGGTTCAGGATGCTGGGTGTAAAAATGGGAAAGAGGGTGGAGATATCTACTGTGGAATTTATATCCCCTGACTTGCTGGTGACCGGTGATGAATGTTTTCTGGCAGACTCGGTATCCATCGGGGCAAGTCATGTTCGCAACGGGTTCATTTCAATTGCCAAGACCCGTATCGGCAACCGGACCTTTATTGGCAACAGTGCTGTGATAAGCCCGGATACCCGGCTGGGGGATGATGTGCTGGTAGGAGTACTTTCAAAAATGAGTACCAAAGATCTGCCCGCAAAAGATGGCACTTCCTGGTTTGGTTCACCTGCCGTATACTTGCCAAAACGGGATATAAACCACGATTTCTCACTTGAACGTACCTATAAACCCACGCGGAAATTAATTATCCTGCGCTATTGTATCGAGTTTTTCAGGGTGACACTCCCCACTACATTCTTTATCCTGTTAGCATCCCTGATCACCAATGCGGTTTCGTATTTACAGGTTGAAAGGGATCTGTTGCAGCTCCTTTTTGTCTTTCCGATCCTGTATGTGGCAGCATCCGGAATTGCCATATTGATAACGGTATTGTTGAAATGGGTCATTATCGGAAAATACAAGCCATCCAAAAAACCTCTGTGGAGCAATTATGTTTGGCGAAGTGAGTTGATAACGGGAATTTATGAAAACTTCCTGGTATTGTTCTTCCTCAATATCCTTACAGGTACACCGTTTATTAAATATCCGCTACGTATGCTCGGGTGTAAAATAGGGAAAAGAGTATGCCTGTACACCACACAGGTCACTGAGTTCGATTTAGTTAATATCGGGGACAATTCATCCCTGAATGATAACTGCACGCTTCAGACCCACTTGTTTGAAGACCGGGTTATGAAAATGTCCCATGTCAATATCGGCAAAAATTGTAGTGTGGGAGGTATGGCTGTTGTACTTTACGACTCAGTCATGGAAGACAGTTCTTCCCTTGAACCGTTATCTGTCCTCATGAAAAGCGAAACGCTTCCGGCAAATACATGCTTTGTGGGAGCACCGGCTAAAAAAGAAGGTTGAAGTTTGATGTTTGAAAAGTTCTGTGTTTCGTGTTTCGCGTTCTGTGTTCTGTGTTCCGTGTTCCGTGTTCCGTGTCTTGAATTAATGTGGATATTGAAAATGTAAATTCATTATTCTGAATTCTAGACACTTTAATGTGGAAACTGATTAACAAGCAATACGCTTCAATATCACAATTAACGCTGACATGTCTTCGACGATGTCAGCGTTAATTGTGACAGAGAAAACGTGAAAACCTTTTGTCGCACGGAATACACAAAAGCGTTTTGTTTGTTGTATGCTTTGTAAAAACTGTCAAAATACTTTTCACGTTTTGAAGAATGTATGTACGTTTGATACTTACGTTAAGAAACGTCACCTCCAATTATCATAAAATAACATTACAGCAACCATTTCTGTGTTAAATAAGTATTTTTAATGTTAATGTTTAAATAATTGCATAATATATGCGATAGATGATTAATAATTATATATATTTGCAACGGATAACTTTCTTTATTAAAAAACTTTTAGAAATCAGGTTCAACCTATCCTGTTAAAGATTTCTATCAGCATAGTAAAAAGAGAGATATAGTGATTTTAATAAGTCTGATTTATATGAAAGACTTTAAATCCAACATATTTTCAAACAGAAAATCAATCCTTGTTTTCCTGTTAATCTCGATCTCCTTTGCCGGCCACGCCCAATGGACCTATACCATCTCTGTACATCAAACCGGATCATGCATTCCCTATCCAGTCCCTGGTACGGTACCTTTTGCCACTAAAAGCGCTTGTGAAGCTGACAGACAATCAACCCTAAATAATGTGGGCGATTGGACGAGTTATTCTGGGAATACTCCCTGCGTCACTACTGTGACATGTTCGGCATGTACCGGATCGGACATGGGTTCATCCGGGCAATCGAGCTCAAACGGTCTTCCGACACCTGAAAGTGTATTGACTTTTGGTTTGGAGCAGGGAAAAGCATTTTATTCCCCCCACCAAAGCCGGGAAGTGGAGGACTGGATTGAAGACTACTGGCAACGGATGAAGTCATTGGGATTACCCTATGCTGTAAACAGTAATCTTACTCCCGACGATGTACCCCTGACTGGAGACATAAAATTCGACAACCTGTACACCAATTTGATGTCTCTTTATTCAAACATGAACCCCGGAGGGGCCATGGACTTAAATTCCAAAAAGGATACTGAAACCAAGAAGAATGAACCTGATATAACAGAAATGACTGTGCCTGTTATGGGAAGTGCTCCGATGACTCAAAATGAAAGAGAAAGGCAAAACCTCAACAAGGAAGTTGGACATACTATTGGATATGATCAATATGCATGGAATACAGCAACGAATGGAAATATTGGGGATGCAACCGAAAACAGGGGGCTTTTATCCGATTCGAAGGAAAATAAATTATTGGAATTTTCATTGGAAAAATTAGGAGATACAGAAGTTGGTGCCCTCCCTGCCTTTGCGGGTAAAGTTATGTTGAAAACAGCCGATAACGCTCTTACATTCCTTTATGATGCTACCATTGACCATAAATTCACTTCCGAGCAAATATCTGAAATGAATCCGGCGAGTTATATAGTCGGGAACACTATTAAGGAAATGGCAAGCGAAACTTTTGTGGGAAAGATAAGCGGGGAAATTTCGGGACTTGTTACCGATCTTAGTGTTGGCGTCATAAGCAAAGCAAAAGGTTATGATGCTGTATTAATGAAAACAAATGTAGGCGAGGTTTTCAAAGCTCTTGGAATGGTAAAAACTGTTCAAACAGTCAAAGATATTTGGGATGCACCGCGCATTAAAGACATGCATTAAAACGGGGATTTAATATAATTTCGATCCAGATGAACAAATACTTTTATTTGATTCTGACAGCCTTATTTTCACTATGTGTGCAATTGGGTCTATGTACTACTGTTAAGATTGATTCTTTACGTTATGAGGTATTGATGAGCCACAAAATGCTTGATGAGAACCATTTTAACGATACCTTTATCCATGCAATGGATATAACCGGTGACAGACTCTTTCTGATTTCAACAAGTAACCAATTTCATTTATTAGGCTGGGGCGGCCTAAGACAGACAGGAAATAAATTGACTATTCCTATTAATTCATTTGCATATACTCCGGAAGGATTCCTAATGGTTATCAGCAAGAATGAATTATGTTATTTTGATTCTCTGGGGAATATTAACAAATTATTTACTTTACCAACAGAAGGCATGAGAATCAGTGCAGGGAAAGCGGTGATGTATATTTATGACTGCAACGCTTTTCAACCAACTCATGCATTGTATGTTCTGGCTCCAGGAGGTAAGTATATCAAATTGTTCGACGCCCCTTCTCCGATACAATCAGTAGTAGAAATGGACAATACACTCCTGATAGCATGTAAGAATGCAGTCTTCAAGTTTACGCCCGGAAACAAAGAGTTGAAATTACTGGTTGGGGTAACTGGTAATAAAACAATTAAGTCTTTGGCCATCGATACAACAAACAACCGGATTTACTTTTCGACTGACAGCATAATTTGTGCTTTGAAAGATACCGACAAAGTATTGATTACTGATAAATTCGGAGGAATGCTCAGGTATTTCAACAACGGACTTATCGTTTTTAATACCGAGAAAAGTTTTTTAGTACGGTTAGTGAATATTGAAAATCAAATTACTGCAGGAATTCAATTCAGGAAAAACACTTCAAGTAGCACTTCTTCAGAAAAAGTGATTACAAATGCAACTATTATTGACCTGGTAAATAATAACCTATCGGATGAGTTGATCATTAAAATAATCAACAGGTCGAAAGTAAATTTCAACCTAAGCGTTGACTCTATGATTGCTTTAGCCGGACAGCATGTATCCTCCCCGGTGATAAAAGCAATGAAACAAGCATCGAAGAAACAAGGAACCAGTACTCAAAAAAATTCTCTTTAATCAGATTCAGTCATGAAAAAAGTAATCTGTATTTTAATTACCGGACTATTTGCATTGAGTTTTGCACAGGCTCAACCGCCTGAAAAGTTGACAAATACATCTATTATCAAAATGACAAGAGCCAACCTGGCCGACGATATTATCATTGATGAGATCACCTCTTCAGCCGTAAATTTCAATCTTTGTGCCGACTCTGTAAACGTACTAATTAAAGCCCGGGTCTCACAACAAGTTATTCAAGCCATGAGACTGGCAAGCGGATCACAAACTGCCACTACGGAAAATGTTCCGGCATTAACCCCTACATTAACCCCTGCATCCTCAGGTACTGTTGTGAATCCGATCCCGGCACCCAAAGAATTAAGCAAAAAGACTGATACAGTCTCAGTAGACAGTACGCAGAAGACTATCATAGAAGATACTGTTAAACCGGACACTATCTCAAAAGATTCTATACATACTGTTCCGAATTTATCAACTGTTAAACCGGACACTCTCTCAAAAGATTCTATACATACTGTTCCGAATTTATCAATTGCAGTGAAAACTGCAGAACCAGTTACCTCTGCCGCCAACGGGAATTTAATTAACATGATTAAAAACATCAACAAAGACAGTATACAACTGAAGGACAGCATCCAACTGAAGAAGAGTATCCAAGTGAAGGACAGTATCCAGCTAAATGCCCTTGTTTATGTGGCACCGTTGAATGAGTTGGTATTATTTTTAAAACAGGAATTTGAAAATTTCAATGGAACTTTGGCAGGATGGGATCATCAGATTAAGGATTCGCTCGTGGTGGCGAGTTTTTTGAAGCATCAGATAGGGGAAGTTCAAAAGGATATAAACGCCTTAAAGGACGCCGACTCAAAGGGATATTCTCAAGATATCGTTCTTTTAAAAAAAACGTTGGCTGACTACCGTACAAAATACAAACAACATAAAGCAAACATCATGCTTCATGGTACAAAAATAACCAAGGAACTTAAAAATATAAGCAGCGACAAAATCCATTCTACCGGAGTAAAGAAACTCAGAAACGGCGTTCCTGCTGCCCGGGCACCTTTATCTGCCATCTCCTGCATAGGTTGGTCTTCTTCTTCAAGAAGTTCCAGGGGCAGGTAAAATGACATAGCCAGTTTTGAACCCGGCGCCAGTGTTGCAATATGATGCAGTGTGGTCCTGATTGCCTCCTTCGTAAGGTACAGACTAACTCCCGTGCAGGCAATAACAGCCGGTTTGCCGGTATTAAATCCTGCTTTTAAAAGCAGTTCCCACCAGGAAGAAGTTTCAAAATCAACAGGGACAAAATGCAGATAGGGCGGTATGCCAAAATCAAGTTCAATTAACCGTTGTTGTTTCCAGGCTAATGTGCCGGGTTGGTCAATTTCATATATCTGAAGTCCGGAAGCAATGTCCGCCTTGCGTTGGGCAAACGTATCAAGACCGGCACCAAGAATAACATACTGGCTGATTCCCAGTTTGCTTTGTTCGATAATAAAATCATCCACAAAACGCGCACGGGCTACCATGGATGCCCGTAGCCGTTTTGTATATTTCATATCGGGACGATCCTGCCAATCAACAGGTGGAGCTATCATTTTCAGGCCGATTTCATCTTCAACTATATAAGGCCTGGCGTCCACCTGCAGGTGCAAAGCCCTCCATAAAGCTGTTCTTACGGCTGTATTGTCCGGCTCATTTGTTTTTTGATTATGTTCCATCTGCTAAATTATTCCATGCATATAAAGATTAAAAAAAATGTCTTTTCCAACAATAACCTGAGATACAATGATGTCAAGTTTGTGACATAATAACTTATAAATCAGCTTAGTCATCTATTCCCTTGCCATTGAGAATGTGCGGTATGTATTTTTCAACCCTTGCCTCGCGTGTTTTGGATTGCTTGGGGGCTGAGAAATGAAGCATGTATCCCCGTTGCCGTCCGGGGGTCAATGTTTCAAAAGCCGTTTTAAGGGCAGGGATTTCATTGAATTTCTGTTGGAGTTCTTCCGGAATGGTGTATTCCGTATGCTGTTTAAAGCTCACTTCCAGTCCGGCTTTCTCCACTTCAACGGCTTCATAAATATATGCTTTCAGGATGGGTTCCAACTCCTGTATTTCCAGAAGACCGGTGAACCGTACCTGGCGTCCCGCCTGTACATTCTCCGTTTGTTGGATAAGAATACCATTGGCATCATGTAAGAGGGAACCTTTGATAAACAGGAGTGCACAATAGTCTTTAAATCCATGAATTAAAACGACGTTTCCTTTCTGAAAGGTGTAACAGGGACAGCCCCACTTCAATTCTTCGTTCAGCCCGCAATCGAGAACTATCGTTCTCAATTT
>Ga0364893_10443_pt1 | contig 11248 bp, 12 predicted proteins | sample ExccelJu500001D3_FD_206943 | JGI IMG/M metagenome (GOLD analysis project Ga0364893, IMG submission 206943) | Enriched cells from Trout Bog Lake Hypolimnion, Wisconsin, USA - BchlTB.July16.5000.01.D3 | ecosystem: Environmental > Aquatic > Freshwater > Lake > Hypolimnion/Profundal zone | place: USA...
AACTGGCACCACCACTCAAATGATCTACGGAGATGCCAACGGCAACTTTGTGAATACACCGGTCATGAATTTACCATCGGTCACGAATTACGAAACCGTTATGGATTTCGTAGTTGAAGGTCAGTATATCTATTCATTACGAGTTTTAACATCTCCGTACTATGGCGGAAGTGCCATTCAAAAAATTGATACAAATACCGGTATCGGAACGGTCATTTACTCCCACACAGGGACATACGGCAATTATTTAAAATTTCCGGCCACTTGGTTTTCTTGGGTGATTCCATTCAATGGAAATCTTGTCAGCGAGAATGGCTTTTATAACGTATCGGTTCCGCAATAAAAAATATCCGCGTTGTTGTCATGCAGACTGGATAGAATAGGTAAAACTACTCTATCCAGAAGGATTCGCGATGGCTTCATTTTTCCTAATCTTGTTTATAGCGTGGCGTTTTGGTGGATTCGTTTGGGAAACCTTTGCCGATTATTCCGAGCACCCAAGCTGGTCAAATGGCAATATCGTTTTTTTCATCTTCTTCTTTTTAGCGTGCCGATGGCTATACCATGCAATGTGGGGATGATTATGACTGATGAACCAAAAAATTCATTCTTGGATCGTGCGCTGTTCACCATTAGGAAAATGTACAACCGCACAATCGGCGAATATATTATCAGCTGGGGTATTTATGGCCTGACGCTATTTGGTTTCAGTTTTATTTCAAAGCGAACCCTTGAGGGTAAATTTTCAAAGGAAAGTGTTGATAGCCTTCGTGAAGGAATGACTGATGTGCAATTTCAGGAATTTTGCACGAACACTGGTTGGTTCCAGACTTTTCCTAGGCCGAGTTTGCCGGAATACCGTTACACCGAATCACAACTGAATGATTATGGAATTATTCCCTTCGGTAAGAATTTTTATATATTTCGATTCAGATAATCGGACGGTGACAAAAATCTGACCATCACAGTTGAATTTTTTAAGCCACACTGCTAGACACTATAATGATCATGCCTATGTGTCCCTATAGCCGCCTATCAGAACTAGGCAGGTAAAAATAGGCCGGGCTGGCATCAAATACCGACCAGCCTAATTCTGGATTAATGAAGGGTACGTTCCAGCCAGGTCGAGAATGTCTGATCATAATGCATAGGTATGCAGCCAAGCGACCCAAACTTATTTTTTACAATGATCAGTTCAGCATGGACTGGAATTTCGGAATCCTGACATTGAACAAACATGACCACATCAGCATTTTCAATAAGTCTCAGTTCATTCAAATCCCCAAAGCATGGCATACTACTTTCACCGTTGCCGGACTTTTTAGCGAGTGGTAATTGCCAAAGGATTCGATTATCTGGGTTTGTGATTTTCAGCCTGTCCAGCATTTGAAATAAATTTTCCAGTCTGGCTACCGATTGATTCAAGTCCTTGAACAATGCTTGTTCGACTATGATCAGCGTCGGCAAATCTGATTGAATATTTTCTTCCAACTCTTCAAGAAATTCACCATCGATACCCTGATCAATATCGAAAGCAAATAAAGGCAAGGTATCAATTCTCATCGCGGCTCGTGTCAGAGCAATTTTTCCAACATCATCAAGCAGTGAATATGTCGCTGGACCTTTTCGTTCCACTCTGGCCTCACGTGATTGCAGCCGAGCATCGATAGTGATAATTTCGCTGTGACATCCTATCCAAATTACTGGACCAGCATGTGTTGCAAAATTATCGCCGAATGCCAGTGCTAAATCTGAAACGGCATCGCTGTGTTCACCTGAAAGAATAAAGTTGGATGATTTTTTCAAGCCATACAAATGAATTGTAAGTTCTGGAAATGGAAATGCTGGCGGTTTAAATTTCGCCATAATTTCAGCAGCGAATACGGCAATCGAACGCTGCGCTGATTGCTTGTTGACTTCGTTATGTTGACTGCCAATGCTATCCTCTTTGTTTATGTTTTTCATATTTTCTCCCTTTGAGCCTATGGTTATTAATCAGGCTCCAACTGTATTTATTCATTGCCAATTTGGGATGAAAACAGAATCAACATTTGCTATTTTAAAAGTGTGAGCCATCGGCATGTCAGCATTAAATTTTAAAAGCTAAGCGAGAGACATTGCGGCTTATGTAAAATTAGACCGTTTGCTTTCATAGCGGACCTACTGCGCCGATACTATATTTAGCGCATCTGCATCTTATTCATACTACCCGTAATGAATGCCACCTCTGATCCCGGCAAGTTTATTCAAACCGGCACTGCGCTTTTATTGGTGATACCTTCCCCATCATTCAAGCTGCCTCTTCGTAATCTCAATGGACGCTGACATGTCGCCATCATGCATTCGATATGCCACATCGAGAGCGCCTGATAATTTTCGCAGCCATTGAACACGTTCGTTGTATGACCATTCGGAATCCGACTGAGGCAATATTTTTAGAATTCTTTCAATTGCTGGATCGTAAGCGTTTCGTTTGGTGAGGTCGCTGACTACGGTCTGCTTTTCGATATTATGCTCACTAGGCAAATCGAAGATGGGGTTTTCTACGCCGCTTGGAATGGATAGGCTGATTTCCGAGTGTTCAAACATGCCAGCTTGTTTCGCTGAACGCATGAATATTTGTCGTGCCCTTGCTTTCTGTAGCGGCGCCACGCCGAACTCTTCCATAACACGCTCCACCTCTTTAGGTGGTGGAAGCGTCTGATCGCGAAATTTTTGATATAAGTCTTTGTATAGCGACACTTTGAAAAATGCATCCATTCTAGCCTGCCGCTCCGTTGTTGGATCAAGGATGGCACGACCAAGTTCGGTCAATGAAATCTGGTCTTTGTTTAACAATATAAGGCCATATTGTCGGCAGGTCGTATTAACCCGTATCCGAAACGCATTGCTATCTAAAGCGACGCCGACAGTATCAGCGAGCTGTTGAAAAGTGCAGTTAGTTTTTCCTTCTGCCACTACCGCTTTGACTGTATCGACGCCGTTGTCCAAATCAACATATGGAAAACCTGCCATAGACCGGCCACGCCCCTTACTTTCAACATTGTCGGAATTGTTTCCTGATGACATACATTTTCTCCAAACTCTTAATTAAGGCTTAATATCGCATTTAATGTGTAATTATCCCTTATTTTGGCATCAATAGAACACTATTTCGAACCAAAAGAGAATTTTGTGACCTTTGGCCCAACGGAAAGCATCATTGTTATCCCAATATCCACAGGACTGGAGGAGAAAAAGGCAAAAGAATCGTATTGATAAACGAAAGATTGCGGAGGTAATAATGCAGAATTTGGGCGAATTCGCACAATTATCACCAACAAATGTATTTGATGCTTGACAATGCGATATAAACACCTGTATATTTCGTTCATGGGCTGTTGAACAGCAAATAGATTGGTCAGACCCCATAACGACGAAAGCCTTCACTACTTCTAATAGTGAAGGCTTCCAATTAAGCAACCCTAACCGCGTGGCGCGGAACATAAATCAGCAATGATGTGCTGTAAGAAAGGATTAGAAATGAAAAATATTAAAACAATCATTCCATAACTTGGTTTGAATTGTAAATCAACTAATCGTTGGTTGCCAAGATTTATTCCGGCTGTAAGTCGGATTTATTGAGCGATGTTCCCGCGTTGGAGGCGCTCAACCTTTCAAACCATTTTTTACAGGATTTATCATGAATAGCATTTCAAACTTAGAAGCGTTAGTCCAATCGGGATCATTAGCTGATCTAGAAAATATTTTTAACGTAGTCAAAAGTCGGGTGATAGAAATTAAAGCGGCGGAAATCGCTGAAGATCGTCAGACAGTAGCAATACTTAGGGCAAAACATGGTGATGAGGCACTCGGTTTGGTCAAGCCAAAAACAAAAACTTCAAAATCTGCAAAATCAGGCGCAAAAAAATACCGTCACCCAGACTCGGGCGTGGAATGGAGTGGTTCTGGTGGAGTCCCCAGTTGGGCTGGTGGTAATCGGGAAAATCTTGAGCGATTCCTTAACCCTGCCTGGGTAGCCGAACAACCTGTAATGAAAACCAAAGAAGCTGTATCTGCTTCGGCCTTGAGTTTGCAGGATGATGTACCAGTACATCCGATTGTAATGGAATCGAATACTGAAACATTTACGGTCGAAATCGTTGAAAAAATTCCCGCCGCAATCAACCAATTGACAACGACTACACTAGTTGAATCTGTAGTTGAAATCAGATTTGATTCAGAGTCGATTTCGGATCAACGCTCAATTGCAGTAGCAGGTGATGAGCCGTTCATTAGTCCGGTTTTAATACCTGCCGATAATCGGAATATTGAACAGTTTTCTCAAGCGGCTTAATCGAAGGGTAGAGGCATTACACAATCCTGACCCAAAGACTTGCTGATCGTAAATGATGAATCGACACACGTCGAATCTACGGCGTTAGGATTGCCAGCATCGCAATTGGTTTGGCGCGAATGCTCTCTTTAATTTTCAATCACATATTTTTCACGGCTCAACATTGCCATTAACCGGCGTGGCCAAGTCACGTCCAAATTACCGACCTAGGAGTTTTACCATGAGTAGTCAATTTAATGTAGTTACTGAAAATCCCCCTTTCACACTTAGCCCAGAATATGTTCAACGCGAGAAAGCTATAAGTGATCTGATCGACTCTATGAGGACTATTGAAGATAATCTTCCCCCTTACGAAAAAAGAAATGTAGCTGAACAGTGTCAAATAGACCTTGTGCATCTGATTGGACCCGACTTAGCCGAAGTTTTTTTGGAAATGTTTGATTCACTCAAAGCGGTTAGCGAAAAACGTTTCGATGGTATGAGCATTGATGAAAAATATGAAAATCATTTTCGTGAAGTAAATTTGCTGGACGCACTTGATCGAATGATCCGTGTAATGGTTAAGTTGCATGACAATGGTGAGAGTAAAGTAGCGGACATTGAACGATATGGTGACATTCAAGGTATTGATCTTATCAATGCAATTACTGAAAATCTCGAAGCCAAATTGGCAGATGAAAGTAGAGACTCGTTCGATTATATTTCAATTGAGGAAAAGTTCCCTCCTGACCTTTTGAGTGACATTCAATGGGTAATAATTGGTTCAATTTACTACAGTAGAGTTAATTTTAATGAAGCAGTGCACCGCCATCGGCTCGAAATTTGCATCAGCGGATATTGGAATCCCTCCATGATTTCTATTTTAGTGCCACGTATCGCCATTCAATGCAGTGACGGCGATGGCAACGATTTTATACTTGATTTCGAAAGCGATAACGGACATTGGTTCACTGACGGTGAACTCTTGTTCAAAATTCATAACGCGATGGTCGAGCAATGTAACGAGTGCGATCACCGGTTTTTTGAAGGACTGCATTTTGTTAAAAATCAGGAATCAGGAACACCGATGTATTCCCTGTCTATCGGAAGCTAGCAATTCGATCAAGGAGAGGCAGGAAAACAGCCTGCTTCCCAAATTAAATCAAGGATAAAAATGAACAATGACATACAACAAAGTAGTAACGAAGATAGTAATTCGGACGATTCTGCTTATAAAACAGTTTTGAAAACGGTGCGTGAGCGCGAAGCCATGCAAGAGAAAATTCATAATGCAGGAAAACCACTTTTCGATAAAATTAAGGATGAGTATCACGAGAAATTAATGCTTGCGATTCAAACTCATCGCGCCAAATATGATGAAGAGATGACAGCTAAATTTGGGTGCCGGGATGAATGGGAAAAACAGGATGCCATTGTTGATTCTGGCAACGGACATCGCTGCCATGTATGTGGTGCACATGAAAGATATAGTAAAAAACAGAAGGATCGCTCTGAGTGGTTAGGTGTCGGTGAAATAGAGGATTGTATGTGCGGCGCTGAATATGAGCACCATCGCTCAGAGCGCAAGAAGCCGGTGAACGAGCAGTCATTATTAACTTTGCTTGAAACTGCTCGGCGTGTTGAGATGGCATATGTAGACGCAAATCTAACTATGACCTATGAGCAAATTTCAATGAATCGCAGTTATTTCCGCAGAATTATTAATGCCATTGACGGGGCTAAACATAACCACTTTTTGGATCGCTTTTTGCAGTGCTTGGAATATCGCCGATTTTCAGAACGCTATTATGAAATGCTGGATCTCATGGAAAAAGTAGACGGTGGCGGTGTTGCTCGTGCTTATATGAAATACGGCGATCATCCTCGTGAACTATCGGGACTTGATGAGATGGTTTCAGAACTGGAGTTGGAATTGGCTGCGAAGACCATTCTTTCGACTTAGTCGTTATTGTTTTAGAGGTTGGGTCGATCTGTTTATTTGATCGGCTCAATTTCATAAATACCTTATACGATTTTATGTCCAGCATCGATTAACTATGCTTCGAATGACCAGATGAAATTTGCTCTGGATATAAGAAATAAAACAGAACAGGAAATGAACAACGTCATGACTACACCATCATCAATTATTAATGGGCACTTTACGTCCATCGCATATAACAAGGAAATTGCGGCTGGCTTTGCGGCAATGTTTGAACAGCAAAATTTTCAATTTCATGTCACGGCAAATTTTAATCGAACTACGACCCTAACCAATGGTCGCAGCAAACTCAAACTTTGGAGTTCAAGGGTAGACAGAGAATTGTTTGGCAGTAGGTATTATAAAAAATCAGCTAGTGACAGGCTATTTTTCGTGGCAGTTCCTGAGTACGGAAATTCCAGCACGAACCTGCATTATCACATGCTGGTTCGTCTTCCAGAAAATAGACATATTGAATTTTCAAACGTCGGTCAACCAATCTGGAACGAGCTGAATCCGACAGGCAGCTTATTCATTCAAACAATCGGTGATTCGGAAGCAGACAGAAAGAAAGTCATTGAATACGATTTGAAGGAGGCTTGGCAGCAGAACTGTCATGCAAACATTATTTTATCTTCAGAATTTTCAGGACAGAACGAGAGTTTAATAAAGGTGGACCAGCAGGAGTAATTTAGGGTGAACCAGAGATTACAAAAAAATAGACAAAGCAATATTAATGAGCGCGTAGTTAACGTCCTCTTAAGGGATATACCTGTTTACCTATTTAAATACACCTGGCGGCGCGTGGCGCAAACCGGCACTCAAATAGGCCAAACAGGTATTTATAGTAAAAAAATATGTTGAAATTGAAATTAGTAAACATTGTTATTGCTGGTGCCAATCCTGCGATGTACAAGGCAAAAAATGCTGGATAGAATGTTTATAAAATGCACATACATTAAATTTTTTAAACATTTACAGGTGAAATTATGAGTGAAGGACAGGCTAAAGTTTTGAGTGAGCGTGAGTTCCATAGGGTTTTAAACATGGCGAAAAAGAAGGCGCACGCGAAACGGAACGTGGCCTTACTTTACTTTTCATTTGGTCTAGGACTTCGGGCAAAGGAAATGGCTAAACTAAAAATCAAGCATGTTTTGGGAATAGACGAAAATCTGCTTGAAGAAATTAACCTGACTGGTTCAATGACAAAGGGCAATAAGCAGCGTCATGTTTACCTAACTAATTCCAAAGTGATTGGTGCAATTGGCGATCTAATTGAAGAAAGGAAAGAGTTGGACGACATATTATTCAATTGGGAAGCACCGTTATTCCGATCACAGAAAGGTAACTCATTTTCACCGAACAGTTTGCAACAGCTTTTCCATCGAATGTTTGCAGATGCGAAATTACACGGCGCTTCAAGCCATTCTGGTCGCCGTACTTTTGCCACAACCTTAATTGAAAAAGGTGTGGATATCAAGGCCGTGTCAAAATTGATGGGACATTCGTCAATCGCGATGACGGCGCAGTACGTTGAAGATAATCCAGTTAGATTAAAACAAATTTGCACTGATTTATTCTGAGGTTGCAGTTGCCCATAACCTTACAATCCGTTTTACAATGATCCAAAGAGATTATTCTCTAACCTAAATTTGGTAAAAAAATTTGCGAACTTGTTTGCATCGAACCACGTTTTTTCATTCAGGTGAGCGATCCAATCACAAAACGCTTCTGGGCTTTTAGTAAGCTCAGTGATATGAATGTTATATTCCCCAAGCATTTCTGGCGCATCAATACAAATAAACGACCAATTTCCTGTTGCTGGATCAGCAGTAAAAAATCCATCGCCGAGCAATATTTGATGTCCGGTACGTTCGCATTTCGCAGTTTTAAATTGCATAATTTTTCCATTGTTATGTAACCTATGCACTGAATAGACAGTTTGCATGGTTTATTAATAAATAATTTTCATAATCGCTGGCGCGACTGTTTGATTTTGTGGAAATTTAAATTTCTGATGATCATCCTAATGTCTCAACCAATTTCCATCCAGAGTGAGTGACAGAATAAATTTGACCTTTATGCCCCAAGGACTCAACCAATTTTTCGTTTATCAATTCGCTCAACGCTGCTTCCCATCGGCTTGCTTCTCTCGGACTCCCTTCGCCATATGTCATTTTTCCAGCCTGTATCATACGTCCACCAATTGCTGCGAGTTTCAGAATCTGCCCTTGTCCATCTTCAGATGCACTTTTTAGTAATTCAATTGCGTCAGAAGAAACGGAAACGCGTCGTTTAAATGATTTTTCAGTATTGGAGCCTACATCGTTCACGTCGCCAATTTGTTTTTTCCTATGTACGATATCGCGCAAGTATTCATTTTGGTACATGGTTATCTGAAGTTGTGCGTTGAACTTTTCTCTAAAATCATTCAAATCAGTGAAATTTTCAACGAGACCAAGTGCTCTCATTTTCACCAAGAAAGCAGTTAGAGCATTATATTGGTCATGATCGATTGATTGAGGGGCAACTGGTTCACTCGAGAAATATACCATTGCTGGTTTTTTTGCTTTCAGATGCTCTTCGATTTCCTCAACGGTGCCGCTGTCTGCCATCCCAGTAGGAGTTCCTAGTCGAGTCCAAAAAACGGCAATGAGAAGATCACAGTCCTTTAACAGACGATTGTTTATAAGTTCTTGGGGGCGAGCCCCCAATTCTGGCGACGAATGCGTTTCCCAACCAACTGGTATTAAAACGGTGTTTGTCTCAAGTGAGTGAACGTAATTCCATCGATTTAATTCGTTACGAATTACTTCCCTGTAACGGGTAACGTCACTTGGTGATGCGATCATGACGGGGACTGCATTTGCTTGGTACGCCATTTACTTTCCTTACAATATTATTTTGCGGCTCGGTCAATAAGGGTTGTTCCGTATGCAAGAAAGCCAAGATGCCAAAATGGGTTTAGCGGAGACTTTGGCATATTGGGAAATACATTCGAAAAAATAAACAAACCGCATGTAAGTGAGGCGAAACCAACCCAAGGCATTACAATCTTGTCTCCAGTACGAACATGAATCCATATAACAGATTGGTCAATGATCAACGTGGCAAAGGCTACGACAGCCACAGCCATCATAAAACCAATCGTCCAGCTTGCGATTTTTATGGCAAAAACAGGACTGTTCACTCCCACCTGTAAGGTTTGGTCATTTAAAAATCCTATTCCACCATCAGACAATAGGGCCGCGGCAAAGAACGGAATAAACAATCTGGCGGCAATGTGTTTTAGACTTTCAAGGTCTTTCACTGCAATCATGGATTCGTCCCTTTCTTAGTTTGTTGTTCAAGCCACATCATTTTTATGCTCATGCATTGCTTTGCTAATTCATTTGGCGAATTAATTTGACGACGATGGCCGGATAAATTGAAATTGCTGATTTGCAATTTTTTAGCCTATAACGTTTTTATGAATATTGCAATCCCTCAAATAGGGCATTTCATTGCCATTTTTGATGGCTTGGCAGGTCATTTGGGGGGGGCAACATCTATAGTCTTTGTTTGGCCTTTACGCATGAATACACGTCAGAATGGTTTAAATATATTGCTTAATGACAATATATAAACATTCAGTTTAGTTAATTCAGATTGATTCGCTGTAGGAGTGGCTCGGATAGCCACAATGATTACTAGTTGCATTTAGTAAATGTTTTTGAAATTGTAAATTCGATGTTTAGCCAGTTCAAAACTGACAATCACAGGTAATCAGTAATCAGTAATCAGTAAAAATGCTGACGGTTGATATTGCTTTTCAGGCGTGTTGTATCTTCTTTGACTCACCATTCATGATACCTATACTTGGCTATTAGTATGTGCATTTATCATAATGCGATTGCCATCGGCTGTGCAAATCTAACGGATAGCTAAAAGCAGTTCCGCAGGGTATCATTTGTGTCAATCAAATTAATATGAACATTAATCACGTTAACTATTCCGTCATAGTGATGTGTTATTAGAATTTTTATAAATATGGGCGCACAATGACTAGTCAAATTGAGAGATATTTTGGTTCTAGATATCTAGATGTCAATCTACGCATGAAAAGTTATGATTTTCTTCAGAATTTTGTAAATCAACAGCATAATTGGGCTTCTGGGCGAGCTCCAGACAGTGATGTATTAGCAGCCCAGTTGCGGCAACAACTTCGAGCCTTTTCAAGGGAAGATTTTGCTTTTCTTTTGTGCCATACCGGATATATACCCGAAGAATATGCACATGATTCCAGTGAGGAAACAATCTATACAAAGCTGGTAGAGGTTATTGTGGGTGAATGGGCAACCCGGATTGGATTCGACCGAACTACGCTCCCAAAACAAAAGTCGAGCTACGAAGACATCACTATTCAGGATCAAACCTATATTGTAGTGGCCGATGCAAAATCTTACCGGCTAGGGCGGAGTCAAAAAGCGCCGAACGTAAAGGACGCTTTGAAAGAAGGTGATTTCCCAAAATGGTTAAAGAATTATTCCAATTCAGGCTTAACTGCACTGGGAGGATTGGTGACATTTCCAGCGCAGCACGACTGGGCAACAGGCAGTGATTTTTACTTGTATTTAACCAATCATCGACTGCCGATTGTCTGTCTCTTTTACGAGCACTTGTCGTTTATGATTTTAACGAATATGTCAAAGGCTACGTTAATTGACACCTACTTAGCGTATGAGCAATTGTTTCCGTACGCATTAACTAAAGCTCAAAAAAACAGAGCCATTTATTGGACCAATCTCGAACAGCAGCTATTTAATGGAGTATTTAACGAGTGGGTTGAGTTTCAAAAATTTGCACAAGAATTAGTTGGCGAGAAGATTCACCATACCATTGAATCTATGAAATTTCATCTCAATCACTTAAAAGCAGCGATCCTAAGTGAAATTCCACCAAATGCATCAAAC
>Ga0364893_10695_pt1 | contig 11239 bp, 10 predicted proteins | sample ExccelJu500001D3_FD_206943 | JGI IMG/M metagenome (GOLD analysis project Ga0364893, IMG submission 206943) | Enriched cells from Trout Bog Lake Hypolimnion, Wisconsin, USA - BchlTB.July16.5000.01.D3 | ecosystem: Environmental > Aquatic > Freshwater > Lake > Hypolimnion/Profundal zone | place: USA...
CCAAGAGTTTCAATCACCCAGTGAAGCCAAGTCATACATTTCAGACTTAGACTTTTTTACCGGTGCAAGAATGCATGCCTGTATAGGCGCCTACTCATCCGGAGTTGCTGTAGTACCGATGGCCTACAGCAGAAAGTTCAACGGTCTTTTCAACAGCTTGGGCTATACAGCTATTGCTGATTTGATCAAAGACAGCACCAACGAAGCCTACGAAAAAATAGTTTCTGGCTTTGAAAATCGGGCTGAATTAAAGCTTCTAGTCGAGTCTGGCAACATCAAGGCATCGGAAAAAATTCAAGGTTACGAAGATTTTTTAGTGAAAATTTTTAGAAAAATAGCGGATTCAAAGGGAGTGGGTGGATGAAGGCCATAAAACTACGCATATGGTTGCTTATGCACGGTGCAAAGTTGCTAGCGCTTATGGTAGTTGGCATGATTCCATCGCATATGGTGAGGAATTTTCTTTACAAATTCTTCGGCATGAAAATTGGAAAGAAAGCATTGGTCTATGGCGGTGCGGAAATACGAAGACCCGAATGGATTGTAATTGGTGAAGGATCAATAGTCGGAAATAGGGCTATATTGGATGGACGTTTAGGTATTAATATAGGAAAGAATGTCAATATCAGCACTGGTGTCTGGATTTGGACTGTTCAACACAATTATAAGGATCCTAAGTTTGGGGATGTTGGCGGTGCAGTGAACATTGGAGACCATGCATGGATTAGTTGCCGTTCAATTATTCTGCCGGGTGTGACAATTGGAGAAGGTGCTGTTGTTGCTGCTGGGTCGACGGTAACAAAAGATGTTGCTCCTTATACGGTGGTGGGTGGTGTGCCAGCAAAAAGAATCGCTGATCGACCACACAATATTGACTATAAACTCGGTGATGCGTTTGCAATCCCGTTCATATAAATGATGTATCTACAGCGTATTTTTAACGACCGCGCAAATATTCGATGGTGGCATATTGCGTTGATTTTTTGTTTTGTTATTTTGGCATTTGTGATTGGTATTTTGGTATGCATCGCGCCACCGGAACTGCCTATAGTTGTTGTAATTCTGCCATTTATCGCAGTAACGTTTTACTTTAAACCTTGGGTTTTGTTGCCGGTATTTATATTGGTGACGATGGTCGTCCCGGATTTTAAAATATCCGATTTAATGACATTTCTTGCTTTTCTATTTCTTTTTTTTCGAGCGTACATTGGCAGACAAATTTCGTTTCAGAATTTGACGCCAATTAAAATTAAATTGCAAGTATTTCTGTTTGTTGTTATTGTTTCTGTATTACTTAGTGTCTTTTATTTTAAAAATCCAATTCCATTCATATATAGAGATGGTCGAAACTTTTTATATTGGTTTTGGATACCTGTAATTCTTATTTTATTGGCAAGTAAACCCAGTTTAGCAATTAAATATCTAGTTCGAGTTTTTGTTGCAATCGGGTTAATGGTCGCCACTGCTGCAATTGTACAAAGTGTCACTGGTCTGCAAATAAGTGGTGTTGGACGCGTTGGAGATCTCGAGAATACAAGCGGCATAGTTAGCGGGGTAACGCGCGTTCAGATGCCCGGATTTCTTTTCGTTTTATTCTCGTTAGTGTGGGTTGCGGTTAACTTAAAGTTAAATAAGTTAAGTTGGGTTTATGCTTTGCCTTTATTTTTAATATTGGGCGCAGGACTAATAGTTAATTTCGGTCGCGCTCTCTGGTTTTGGAGTGCTTTTGCCTTGGCTTTGTCAATTGTATTTATTGATAAAAAACATAGAGCCGGATATATGATTTTTGGTGTGCTCGCTGTTGTAGTCGCTTTTGGCGGCGCAGTTTTCTTTAAGCCAACTGCAGTTGACAATATATTAGAACGAGTTTCAAGTGTTAAGGATGAAGGAGGTCGCGGTACCTCTTATGGCTGGCGTCAATGGGAAAACCAAGATGCAATGGTTAAGCTGCTTGCAAGTCCAGTTGTTGGTATAGGAGTTGGTGGTGAGTTTCGACCTTGGTTGAGGACATTAGTTGCGTTCGAAGAGCATACTAGATACGTGCACAACAGCTATCTATTTATTGCATTAAAAATTGGTGTGCCGGGAGTTCTGGTTCTGTTGTTGATATTTTTTAAATCTTGGCGTGGCGTGATAAATGTTTTGAAATTCGCGGGAAATAAATCAAATGAAAATGCAATAATTATTGCATCAGTATTGCCGGCTGGACTTGGTCTCGCAATTACTCAGCCTGAGCTCATGAGTAGCCCTGGTGTAACTTTTTTTGCGTTGTTAATTTCATTGTCTATTTTGATCCCGATTTGCGCCAGTACTGTTGAACAAGAAGATTCCGCGAAAATGAAAGTTCGAACTTAAATGAAAATTTATGTTGTACTACTTAACTGGAATGGGTTTCGCGATACTCTCGAGTGTTTGGCGAGTTTATTTAAATCAAATAAAATATTGTTTTCAGTAATCGTTTGCGATAATGGATCTAGCGATGACTCTGTTGCAGAAATTACCCAGTGGGCCAGTGCCACGCTACCAGCAAACGAATTCGCTACTTATACCAAAGTGCAAGTCGCTACAGGTGCCAGATTGGATATATCCACTCGGCTGGCGTTGGTGGAAAATGGTGCAAATCTTGGCTTTGCAGGTGGCAACAATGTTGGTGTTCGTCTGGCACTCAACAGCCCGGAATGCGGTTATGTTTGGCTGCTGAATAACGACACAACCGTGGATGCCAATGCTTTAAGCAATGTGCTAGCACGCGCCGAGTCCGATCCACGCATTGGGCTGTGTGGCTCCACTTTGATTTACCACCACGATCAACAGATGGTGCAGGCGCTGGGTGGTGCCACATTCAACCGGTATACAGGGCGGTCCAAGCATATTGGTGCTTTTCTACCACGCAGTGATGTACCGACTGACCCTGCGCCCACCGAGGCTGCAATGGATTATGTAGTGGGTGCAGCTATGTTGGTGCGGCGTGCCTACCTTGAGCAAGTTGGGCTGATGCAGGAGGATTACTTTCTGTATTACGAAGAGATTGACTGGTGCACCCGCGGCAATGGCCTGTTCAGCCTTGGCTACGCGGCAAATAGTTTTGTGTTTCATAAAGAGGGGGCCTCTATCGGAACGGCTTCATCAGGCGGTTCAACTCTTTCCATTTATTATCTTTTTAGAAATCGGGTGCGGTTCACTTTACGATTTTTCCCGCTGGCCTTACCTTTCGTCCTGGCGTCGTGCGGGTTGGATATTTTTAAGTTTATGCTTAAGCATAAGGGCTCTAGCGCAGCAGCAGCTATACGCGGGGTGCTGCAACTTAAAAGACGCAAAACAATTCCGGGCGCGTCTATATGAGTGCAGATATTCGTTTAGTTGTCGTTGCACATGAGTTCCCTTACCCTCCCAATCATGGGGGGCGTGCGGATGTATGGCGTCGTTTGTGCGCATTCCGGGAAATTGGCGTGAAGGTCCTTCTCGTATGCTGGTTTGACGAGCAGCATAGTAAGCCAACAGAACTTGAGGTGTTAGCAGTCAAGGGGGTGGTTGATACGCTAATAAGCTTTCCTAAGCACCGCGGACTGCGTGCTGATATTTCACGACTCTGGCAGATGACCAAAGGCGTTCCTTCCCACGTGGCGTCTCGACAACTGAGCCAACAAGAGTATAAAATTACCCACGCAGCTATTGCTGATTTCAAACCCAATGCAGTTTTTGCCGATTCTGTCTATGGTGGTCTGTTTGCCAGAAAAATAAAGGCTGCATTCGCGCTTCCACTTTTCTACCGCTCCCACAATATTGAACATCGATATTTCAATGCTCTTGCGAAAGACGCAGTTGGTATAAAAAGCAAGTTGTCATGCTTTTTGGCCTGTTTAAATATTGAGTCTTACGAATTAGCTTTTATGTGTCATGCCACAAAAGTATTTGATATATCGGAGGATGATGCTGACTACTGGCGCGGGCGTGGTGTGGTGAATATTGAGTGTTTGCCGCCATTGCCAGAAGCATCACTGTCTTTGCAGACTACAACTGATACGGAAAAGTACTTGGTACGCGACTTGGCATTTCTGGGTAATTTGAATACGCCGAATAACGTCGCTGGTGTTGTGTGGCTTGTCACCAAAGTCATGCCGTTTGTCTGGCTAAATAAGCCCGATGTTGTGCTGACAATTGCAGGATCAAATCCTAATTCAGAAGTCAGAAAGCTGTTGGAGGGTAATAGTCGCATAGTTTTAATTCCCAATGTTGAAAATGCGATGTACTTTTTAAATACAAGTAGGATATTGGTTAATCCAGCATTGTCTGGCAGCGGTGTTAATATTAAAACAATTGACATGCTTATGACGGATAGTGCCATTGTTTCCACAGCGCAAGGTTTGGCAGGGATACCGCAGTCGGCCAAGGCACACTGTATACTGGCAAATAGTCCCGTTGAATTTGCGAATGCCATAATCAGTAGTTTGGAGCACATCGTTGTCGATATTGCGACTCGCAGGCTGGTTCGGAGTCAATTTACCATTGAAGGCATACGCCGAGCATTGGTAACAATCCAGCTGTCTGTTGATTAGTCTTCAACAATTAATATTTAGTAACATGGGAGTAATTCATGAATTTTCTTAATGCGGTCATCACCATATTTTTCTTTTTCGTAAGCACCGGCGTACATGCGCAGACAGAATTAAGATTGTTGGCAGTTGGCAATAGCATGACTTGGCATCCGCCGAGTAAAGCTTTGGATTGGGCAGGTAACTGGGGCATGGCTGCAAGCAAGCAGGAAAATGACTACGCGCATGTGTTGGAACAACTTGTGAAAACTGCAAACCCCACGTCTGCAGTGCGTTTGTATCCAAGAAATATGAGTGATTTTGAAAAAAATCCTGCAACGTTTGACTTGCAGCGGTTTTCATTCGCTGACGCATTTAAGCCAACCCATATTATTGTGTACCTCGGGGATAACGTGCATGCACCTCAATATGCTGCATTTTCTTTTGCTTACATCAACGCTCTAAATCGATTGACGCTGAATGCGAGTGCCAAACTTTATTGCGTGAGCACATGGTGGGTCGATTCAACAGTCGACGCTACAATTGCTGCTGGATGTAAATTGAAGGGAGGTACATATGTTGATATCAGTATGTTGAGCAAGAAACCCGGTTTGAAGGCAGATGCTGGTGATTTCAAAAACCAAGGTGTCGCAATGCACCCCAGTGATGTGGGAATGAAAGAAATTGCATCGGCTATTTTTGAAAAATTGAAATAGCAATATGGTGAGATTTCTAATTGTTCTGGCGGCCCGCAAGTTCAAAGGGCCAAATTATAGACTGGATGGCGCTATCCCCACCTTGTCTTTATTGGCAATTGGCCGAAGAAGACTTATGGCACTTGTACGGTGCCTTGTATTCGGTATTAAGTTCTCATTAAACCCAAAAAATTTGGTATTTGTCGGACCGAACACGCGTCTGAGATCCAAGTCACTGATTCATTTTGGTAATGGAATAACGCTTGGCGAAAGCGTTGTCATTGATGGACTATCGAAAGAAGGAGTTTGGATTGGCAATAATGTAAGTATTGGCCCTTATACGATTATTGAAGCTACTGGGGTTATTTCGAATATTGGCAAAGGTTGCTCTATTGGAAATAATTCCGGTATTGGTGCCTTTTCTTTCATCGGAGCGGCAGGTGGAGTTCGCATTGGGAGCGATGTAATTATGGGGCAGAGAGTGAGTTTCCACTCGGAAAACCATAACTTTGATAGATTAGATATGCCAATTCGGGAGCAGGGAATTAGCCGACAGGGTATTTCCGTTGATGACAACTGCTGGATTGGTGCAAATGTTGTCTTCTTAGATGGTGCACATGTGGGAAGCGGCTCTGTTGTTGCTGCAGGGGCTGTTGTGCGTGGAGTATTTCCGTCCAACTCGGTCATTGCTGGTGTGCCGGCAAAGCTTATTCGTATGCGTGATGGTACTGTGGAGAAATTGCTATGACGAGCACGGCAACTTCTATTCCCAAAAATGTTCTCTTTGTCCACCAGTCCGCAGAGATGTATGGCTCGGACAAAGTGTTGCTATATCTGGTGTGTGGTATGGCCGGGAAGGGTTTGGTCCCGATTGTTCTCCTGCCTGAAGATGGGCCGTTGTTGGTGGAGCTTCAAAAGAGCGGTATTGAGACGCTGATTGTTCCGGTGACGAAACTCGACCGTAAAACGCTTTCTTTGGGGGGCTTGACGCGGTTTCCCAAGAGTCTTTACCAGTCCATTGTAGGAATCAACCGGGCTGTGGCGGGTCGGAAGATTGACTTGGTTTATTCCAACACGTTGGCTGTTTTGGGTGCTGCGGTTTGGGCGTTACTGATGCGCAAGCCTCATTTATGGCATGTGCATGAAATCTTGATGTCTCCTACCGTTGTTCGCGAAGGTTTTCCTTGGATGGTGCGTTTGTTGGCTGATAAGGCCATATGCAATTCCAATATGACCAGCAGTTGGCTGCTTGACGCGCAACCAAAATTGGCCAACAAGACCGTGGTTATATGGAATGGTCAGGGTCCTAGACCCTTGCCGAACATAGCTGCGGCCAACCTATTGCGATCGAATTTGGGAGTACATGCGGGGGAGTTGATTGTGACACTCGTCGGGCGTATAAATCGCTGGAAGGGGCAAGCCCTTTTTGTTGAGGCGGCGGAATTATTGCATCGACGTGGCTATAAGAAGGTGCATTTTTTGATAGTGGGAAGTGCCTTCGCTGGTCAGGAAAATTTGGTAGAAGACCTGCGAATAAAGATTGTAAGTAGTAGCGTTGCAGCCCAAGTTCACATATTGTCTTTTACCCACGACATATGGAGCGTATGGGATGCCAGTGACATAGCCGTGGTACCCAGTACAGAGCCGGAACCATTTGGCATGGTAGCAGTTGAGGCCATGGCGTCAGGGAAACCTGTGGTAGTGGCTGCGCACGGTGGCCTGCTTGATATTGTTGAGCACGGCGTGTCTGGTTTTCAGTTTGAACCCAACAACGCAGTCAATTTTGCTGATCAGATGGAGCGATTGATTTTGTCGGCCGATTTGCGAACGCAAATAGGCTTGGCAGGCAAGCAACGGCAAGAAGAGTTTTTTTCATTAAGTATTCAGGTAGAGAGCACAGCCAAGCTCTTGCATTCCATGATTCATTAAGTTCAATATGCGTAAATTTCCAATTTTTTTATTTTTATGCTTGTTCAACCTGCTGGCTATGGCGCAGGATTACAAAATTGGTGTCCATTACTACTCAGGTTGGAAAGATAATCAACTAGGTGGTGCCTACCCCATCCCTTGGGATAAAATTAAGCCTTTTCCCGAGCGGGAACCAGCATTGGGCTGGTATCACGAGGGGGATGTCGACGTGATATCCAAGCAACTGGAATGGATGGGCGCAAATAGTATTGACTATATAGTTTTCAATTGGTATTGGGGTAAAGATTACAAGCCAATCCTCACCCATGCTCTCAATGCATTTTTGCAGGCACCCGACAAGCATGGTGTTAAGTTGTCGATCATGTGGGCTAACCATACAACCTACATTTATTCAAAGGAACATTTTGAGGCAATGTTTAGGTATTGGGCACAACGCTACATGTTTAGAAATGATTATTTAAAGATTGATGGAAAGCCAGTGGTATTCATATTTTCTGCTGATGTTTTGAATAAAAATGCGGCTGCGATTGGCATGAAGACTACTGAATTATTCGCTTTGGCAGATAGTATTTTCAAAGAGGCCGGTTTGCCTGGAATTCACTTTGTGGGTGGCGCGGGAGGGGCACAAGGCCCAAGCTTTGACTATACGTCTGGTAGTGGTTACTTGGGTTTTTCAGCATACAACATGCACGGCCCTGCCATTAAGCGATATGAGCAAGGGCGGAATATTTCTCATAGCTATGCCGAGTTGGACGATGGCTATCGTGATCAGTGGAATTGGTTTCTGACTAAGTCAGAAGGGCTGTACGTGATACCCATGACATCTGGTTGGGATAGGCGCCCATGGGGTGGCAGCAAAGATGCTGAACATGACAAGTCAGTGAGCACAGTTGCCCAGTTCGAGGAACATCTTCGTGAGGCCAAGCGGCTTATGGATGCGAACCCCGATAGGACAAAACGCATGGGTGTTATTTGCTGTTGGAATGAATTTGGCGAGGGCTCTTATATCGAGCCAACCAAGAAAGATGGATTCAGCTATCTTGAAAAAGTGAAGAAAGTATTTGGTAAACCGTGACTCAAAAGACCCTTCGTATATTGGGCACGCGTGGTGTCCCCGCTGCCCACGGTGGCTTTGAAACCTTTGCCGAATACCTGTCCTTGTATCTGGTGTCCAAGGGTTGGCGTGTTGTCGTCTACTGCCAGGACGATGGCGTTGGCTCTGTGTTTGAAGACACATGGCAGGGTGTGGAGCGCGTGCATATACCGGTGGCGCAGGATGGGCCAAAGGGCACGATTGTTTTTGATTGGCGAGCGACAGCCCAAGCCGCGAAGTACCGCGATCTTTGCCTGACGCTGGGTTACAACACGGCGGTGTTTTGCGGGTTGCTGCGGCTCAAAGGCATTTCCAACCTGATCAACATGGATGGTATTGAGTGGTCGCGCATGAAGTGGGGTCCGGTGGCCAAGTTTTGGTTTTGGGTGAACGAATGGGCGGGGTGCTGGCTGGGTAACCATTTGGTGGCGGACCACCCGCAAATTAAGGTGCACCTGTCGAGCCGGGTGCGGGCCGACAAGATAACTACCATCGCCTATGGTGCCGATGCAGTCGTTAGAGCGGCCACCGAACCGGTGCTGGCCTTGGGCCTCGAGCCTGGCAAATACTTTACGGTGGTGGCCCGGCCGGAGCCAGAAAATTCACTGCTGGAAATCGTGACCGGTTTCTCGGCGAAGTCGCGCGGCATGCAATTGGTGGTGCTGGGCAACTATTCCGATGGCAATGCCTATCACCGGGCAGTGAAGGCCGCTGCCAGCGCCGAGGTGCGGTTTGTGGGTGCCATCTACGACAAGACAGTAGTTCAGGCATTGCGATTCCACAGTGCTGCCTATGTGCATGGGCACCAGGTGGGCGGTACCAACCCTTCGCTGGTGGAAGCATTGGGTGCTGGTAACGCGGTTATTGCGCACGACAACAAATTTAACCGATGGGTGGCAGGCGAGGGCGCTGCGTACTTCGATGGTGCAGATGGCTTTGCTGCCTGCTTTGACGCACTAGCAGTCAGCCCTGAAAAGCTTGTTGCCCTGCGCCGTGCCAGCGCAGACCGTTTTAGCGAAGCGTTCACCTGGGCGCACATATTGGAGCAATACGAAGCATTACTCACCCGGTACTTGCCAAAGTGACTGTTGTGTTTTGGTTTTGGGCCATAGCCCGAATGGGCTAATCGAGGTGGCTTGGCATAGTGCTTGCAACCTTGTTCAGCCACAATGTATATCTAAATTTCAGGGAAGAATGTATGACCATATTAGTGACCGGCGCAGCCGGCTTTATCGGTAGCAATTTTGTGCTGGACTGGCTGGCTGGCTCCGATGAGCCAGTGGTGAATCTGGACAAGCTGACCTACGCCGGCAATCTGCAGAACCTGGCCTCGGTTTCGGACAACGCGCGCCACATTTTTGTGCAGGGCGATATCGGCGATGGCGCCCTGGTCGCGTCTCTGCTGGCCCGGCACCAGCCTCGCGCCGTGCTGAACTTTGCCGCCGAAAGCCATGTGGACCGCAGCATCTCGGGGCCCGGCGAATTCATCCAGACCAATATTGTCGGCACCTTCAATCTGCTTGAAGCGGTGCGCGCCTATTGGGGCGGTTTGGAAACAGAGGCCAAGGCTGCCTTCCGCTTTCTGCATGTCTCCACCGACGAGGTCTATGGCTCGCTCTCCAAGACCGACCCGGCCTTTTCGGAAACCAACCGCTACGAGCCCAACAGCCCCTATTCGGCCAGCAAGGCCGCCAGCGACCATTTGGTGCGCGCCTACCACCACACCTATGGCCTGCCGGTGCTGACCACCAATTGTTCCAACAACTACGGCCCCTTCCACTTCCCGGAAAAGCTGATCCCGCTGATCATCGTCAACGCCCAGGCCGGCAAGAGTCTGCCCGTGTATGGCGACGGCCAGCAGATTCGCGACTGGCTGTATGTCAAGGACCACTGCAGCGCCATCCGCCGCGTGCTGGAGGCCGGTGCCTTGGGTGAAACCTATAACGTCGGCGGCTGGAACGAAAAGCCCAATCTGGAAATCGTGCACCGGGTCTGCGCCCTGCTCGATGAACTCAAACCTCGCGCAGATGGCAAGCCCTATGCAGACCAGATCACCTATGTGACGGACCGCCCGGGTCACGACAGGCGCTATGCCATCGACGCCGGCAAGATCGAGAAAGAGCTGGGCTGGAAGCCGGCCGAGACCTTTGATACCGGCATCCGCAAGACCGTGCAGTGGTATTTGGACAACCCCGAATGGGTGGCCAATGTGCAAAGCGGCGGTTACCGCGACTGGGTCAGCAAACAATACGGCAACGAAACGGCAAGCGCATGAAAATCCTTCTTTTTGGACGCGGCGGCCAGGTTGGCTGGGAACTGCAGCGCAGCCTGTCCGTCCTGGGCGAGGTGGTGGCACTGGACTTTGATGCAGACCAGAATCCGCAGGGTCTTTGCGGCAGCTTCAGCGATCTGGCCGGACTGGCGGCCACGGTGCAGGCGGTAAAGCCCGACGTCATCGTCAATGCCGCGGCGCACACCGCCGTCGACAAGGCAGAATCCGAGCCCGAATTTGCCCGCAGCCTGAATGCACTGGCACCCGGCGTGCTGGCGGCCGAGGCTATCAAGCTCAATGCCTGGCTGATTCACTATTCGACCGACTATGTGTTCGATGGCAGCGGCAGCGCAGCGTGGCAGGAGAGCGATGCCACCGGCCCCTTGAGCGTCTATGGCCAGACCAAGCTCGAGGGCGAACAGGCGGTAGCAACCAATCCAAAGCACATCACGCTGCGCACCAGCTGGGTCTATGCTGCACGCGGTGGCAACTTTGCCAAGACCATGCTGCGCTTGGCATCCGAGCGTGATGCACTCACCGTGATCGACGACCAGTTTGGCGCACCGACCTCGGCCGAGCTGCTGGCCGATGTCACGGCCCATGTCATCCGTGCAGCCATGCAAAAGCCGGAGCTTGCTGGCCTGTACCACTGCGTGGCTGCGGGTGAAACCAACTGGCATGGCTATGCCAAGTTTGTGCTGCAAACCGCGCAGGCCCT
>Ga0364893_10507_pt1 | contig 11116 bp, 9 predicted proteins | sample ExccelJu500001D3_FD_206943 | JGI IMG/M metagenome (GOLD analysis project Ga0364893, IMG submission 206943) | Enriched cells from Trout Bog Lake Hypolimnion, Wisconsin, USA - BchlTB.July16.5000.01.D3 | ecosystem: Environmental > Aquatic > Freshwater > Lake > Hypolimnion/Profundal zone | place: USA...
GGCGCTCATGCTCAATGGCAGCGGCCAAGTCGATAACATTGTTTGCCCCTTGCATCGCTGGACTTATGATTTACATGGCGAGCTCTTGGGCGCACCTCACTTTGAAGATAAACCTTGTCTTAACTTAGGCAAGTCTCCCCTGCAAAACTGGCAAGGGCTTCTGTTTGAAGGTCCACGGGATGTTTGCAAAGACCTAGCGAATCTCGGCGTTGCTGATGATCTCAAGTTTGATGGCTATGTCTTAGACCATGTTGAAGTGCATGACTGCAACTACAACTGGAAGACCTTTATTGAGGTTTATCTTGAGGACTACCATGTAGTTCCTTTTCATCCAGGTTTGGGCAAGTTTGTATCTTGTGAAGACTTGCATTGGGAATTTGGTGATTGGCATAGCGTACAAACTGTGGGCATTCATAAGAACTTAGAAAAACCAGGCTCAAGTACGTATCAACAATGGCACGATGCCGTCTTACGCCAATTTAATGGCAAGACTCCGCGCCATGGTGCCATTTGGCTAACCTATTACCCTAATGTCATGGTTGAGTGGTATCCAGGCGTCCTCTGCGTTTCTACCCTGCACCCTATGGGCCCTAATAAAACTCGCAATATTGTCGAATTTTATTACCCGGAAGAAATTGCCTTGTTCGAACGTGAGTTTGTTGAAGCTGAGCGCGCTGCTTACATGGAAACCTGCGTTGAAGATGATGAGATCGCAGAGCGGATGGATGCGGGTCGCGCAGCCCTGCTGGCGAGGGGTATCAATCAGGTTGGCCCTTACCAAAGCCCAATGGAGGATGGCATGCAGCACTTCCATGAGTGGTATCGGCGAGTCATGCAGTTTTCTGACATCTAATAATGCTTTAATTGGAAATCTCTCTTAAAGATAGGCTTACCAATGAACCCACTGATTACCGCTAACCAGCTAGAAGAAATCATTAATAGCGGCGAAGATGTGTTGATCTGTGACTGTCGCTTTGATTTAGCCAATCCATCAGCGGGCAAGACAGCCTATTTAGAAAATCATATTCCTGGCGCTCTTTACGTTGATCTCGATCAGGATTTATCAGGCAGCAAAACCGGTAAAAATGGTCGGCACCCTTTGCCATCCCCTGAAGCCTGGGCTGAAACAAAAACACGTCTAGGGATGGACAACAACACTTTGGTTGTTGCTTACGACAATCAAGGCTCCATCTTTGCTAGCCGTCTGTGGTGGATGCTCAAAGCTACAGGCCATGCTAACGTGCGCGTACTCGATGGTGGACTTGATGCTTGGAGTGGTCCGATTGGCAAAACTCCACGCCAACCTACTGCTAGCGCCCATCCTATCGATGCCATGCCTTATGTTGGGCTAGCATTACTGGAAGAGGTGCTTACAAATCTTCAAACTCATCAAAAGAAAATTGTTGATGCCAGAGCAAGCGATCGCTTTCATGGTGAGAATGAAACGCTGGATCCCGTTGGTGGCCATATTCCAGGGGCCCTCAATCATTGCTATAAAGAAAATCTCTCTGGAAAACTCTTCAAATCGCCTGAACAGCTCTACCAAGATTATGTGAACTTACTTGGCACCACTAAAGCAGCAGAAGTGATTCATCAATGTGGATCTGGCGTGACCGCTTGCCATAATTTACTAGCGATGGAAGTTGCCGGCTTAAGGGGTGCGTGCTTATATGCGGGCAGCTGGAGCGAATGGTGTGCTGATCCCAGTCGCCCTGTAGAGCGTTGATTTAAGCGCTATGACGCTTGCGATAAGAGCAGTACAAAACCTACTCCACAAGCAATCAATATAGTTTGGCGCAATGACTCGGCCCAATGTGGTCGACGATGCATTTGTGGAATGAGATCGCTCACTGCAATATAGATAAAACTACTCGAAGCAATCACCAGTAAGTAGGGCATCATCGCATGGGCTTTTTCTAGAAAGAAGTAAGCCAAAACACCACCGATCACAGCTGATAAACCACAGAGCAAGTTATAAAGAAGCGCCCGACTTTTTGAAAATCCCGCGTTCAACAACACCATGAAGTCGCCAATCTCTTGGGGAATTTCGTGAGCAATGATGGCAATCGCAGTGAAGAAGCCCACTTCATAATTGGCCATAAAAGCAGCGGCAATCAAAACACCATCGACAAAATTATGCAGGCCATCACCAACCAATATCATCCACCCGCTTCTACCTGCGACTTCAGCATCATGGCCATGATGGTGCTCATGGCCATCACCCTCATGATGATGACTATGTCTTAGCAAAGCAATTTTTTCTAATAAGAAAAATCCCAACAGGCCAGCCAATAAAGTTCCGAACAAAATTTGCGGCTTGGTATTAGGGAAGCTAAATGCTTCTGGTAAAGAATGCAATAAGGCCGTTGCCAACAAAATGCCGACTGAAACGCTCACCATATTGTCGACCATCTTGGAAAGCAAGCCCAAGGAGAAGCTGGCTGCAATTAAGACGCTAACCAATCCCGCAAGAATGGTAACTAACAGAATGTTTTGAAGAATAGACACCGGTTAAATAACTCCGTTTTTCTTGAACCAGGCTAAGCACTTGCTCCAGCCATCTTTGGCGGGACCTTCACGATAGGAATCTCGATAGTCTGCATGAAAGGCGTGCGGAGTATCAGGATAGACCACGATCATAGAATCTCTCGCTGCAGGATTAGTGGGTGCTGCTTTTGCCAATGCTGCCCGCATTTGCTCAACACTCTCTAGAGAAATGCCGGTATCCGCTCCGCCATAGAGGCCGAGGACAGGGGCATGTAATTGAGCAGCAATGTCTACGGGATGCAAAGGATTACCTGGAGTTTTGTCACCAATTAAACGTCCATACCAAGCTACCCCGGCCCTCACTTGCGGCAAGGTCGCAGCTAACCAGGTGATACGACCACCCCAGCAGAATCCAGTAACGCCAACCCGTTTTAGGTCACCGCCATTTTTGCCAGCCCAATTCATGGTGGCCTTGAGATCACCAATCACCTGATCATCAGGTGTTTTAGAAATGACGTTAGTAAAAATCTCGGCAATGCTGCCATAGTTATTCGGATCTCCAGCGCGCATAAAGAAATCCGGCGCGATGGCAAGATAACCAAGCTTTGCGAAGCGTCTGGCAACATCAGCAATGTACTCATGCACGCCAAAGATTTCACTTACTACAATAATGACTGGTAAAGATGTTTTAGCATTCTGTGGACGTGCAACGTAGATGGGTAGCTGATAGTCGCCCATCTGAATATTCTGCTCGCCAGCCTCAAGACCGACAAAATCGGTTTTGATTGCAGCAGCCATCACTGGCATAGATGCTGGAGCAAAGCCAACCCCCATCACCCCTGCAGTCAGTGCAGAAGTTTTTAAGAAAGCTCTTCGATTTAAGGGCATATTTGATTTCATTAATGTGCTTCCTCCCAGTTATCACCAACCCCAATACTAACCACTAATGGGACTTTAAGTTGCGCAACCTGACACATCAACTCAGGCAATTTCGCTTGTAAGAGTTCAATCTCGTCCAAGGGAACATCAAACACCAATTCATCATGGACCTGCAAGAGCATCTTGGTCTTCAATTGCTCCTTCTCTAACCAATCTTCTACTGCAATCATTGCCAGCTTAATTAAATCTGCCGCAGTGCCTTGCATAGGCGCATTAATTGCGGCTCGTTCAGCACCTTGTCTGCGCGGACCATTAGACTTAATCTCAGGCAACCATAAGCGTCTCCCAAAAACGGTTTCAACATAACCCCTATCGCGAGCCTCTAGACGGGTTCTCTCCATGTATTGGGCAACGCCAGGGTAACGCTCAAAATACTTGGCAATGTAATTCTGAGCTGCCCCTCTTTCAATACCCAGATTTCCCGCTAGACCAAATGCGCTCATGCCATAAATTAAGCCGAAGTTGATCACCTTGGCATAACGTCGCTGCTCCGAGCTCACCTCCGTCAAGGGGATCCCAAAGATCTCCGCAGCAGTTGCCTGGTGTACATCCTTGCCCGTAGCAAATGCCTCGAGTAGATTTGCATCTTCAGCAATATGCGCCATGATGCGCAACTCGATTTGTGAATAGTCCGCTGAGAGCAATTTACATCCTGGTGCGGGAATAAACGCTTCGCGAATGCGCCGCCCCTCTTCAGTTCGTACTGGAATATTTTGTAAATTGGGTTCGCTCGATGCCAAGCGACCAGTGACCGCAACGGCTTGAGAGAAATTGGTATGCACGCGCCCAGTTTGAGGATCTGCCATCCTTGGCAATTTCTCAATATAAGTCGACATCAATTTAGCGAGACTGCGGTAATCCAAAATGCGAGCAGGTAATGGGTAGTCTTCTGCCAGCTTTTGTAAAACTTCCTCATCGGTGGAAGGGCTACCAGATGGGGTTTTCTTGATCACAGGTAATTGAAGCTGGCCAAACAGAATCTCCGCAATTTGTTTTGGTGACTGAATATTAAAAGGCTGACCGGCTAACTGATGGATTTCCCTCTCCAAGGCTAACAAGCGCTTACCAATTTCTTGACCCTGCTGAGCCAATAAGGCAGAGTCAATCCGAATGCCATTGCGCTCCATGATGCCGAGGACGCGCATTGCGGGCATTTCAATTTTTTCGTAGACGTAGAGCAAGCCGGGGCTAGTCTGAATTTGAGGCCACAAGGCCAGATGCAAGCGTAAGGTGATATCAGCGTCTTCAGCGGCGTACTTGGTGGCTGTTTGAAGATCAACCTGATCAAAACCAATCTGATGAACGCCTTTGCCACAAACCTCTTCATACTTAATCGTCTTCATGCCCAGATGACGTTCTGCTAAGTTGTCCATATTGTGTGGCATATGAGACTCCAACACATAAGACTCGAGCAAGGTATCGAACTGGACACCCTGTAAGGTGATGCCATAGTTTGCAAAAATATGGGCGTCATACTTTAAGTTTTGACCCACCTTGAAATGCATTTTGCTCTCTAGCCAAGGCTTTAGTCGGTCAAGTACATACTCCCGCTTTAATTGCTCTGGCGCATTGAGATGACCTACCGGAATATAACAAGCCTCGCCTGCATGTACTGATAAGGAAATACCCACTAACTGTGCGGCAAGTGCATCCAAACTGGTGGTCTCAGTATCCACTGCGGTGAGACTCGCTCCTTGAATTTTCTGAATCCATTTATCTAGACCAGCCTCATCCAAAATGCACTCATAATTTTTTTCAACAGCACTGTGCATCGCACCCATTTCAGGCGATGGTGAAGTAGTGGCCTCCAAGGCCGAGGAGGTTGGCGAAGTGACTTGAGATGAACCACCGACCTGCTCAACTTCGCGTAACCAAGTTTTAAATGCGTAACGTTCAAATAATTCACGCAGTAGCTGACTGTCTTCTGGTTTTGCATGAAGCTCATCTAGGCTGGGGACATGGGATGACAAATCGCAATCTGTCTTCACAGTAATGAGTTGTCGCGCTTGAGGTAACCAAGCGAGAGCAGCGCGTAAATTTTCACCAACGACACCTTTGACTTGATCCGCATTCGCCATCAAGTTGTCGAGGTCCCCAAACTCAGCCAACCATTTATTCGCTGTCTTTGGGCCTGCTTTTGGCACCCCAGGTACGTTATCTACCGCATCGCCGATGATGCTCAGATAATCTACGATGCGCTCTGGAGGGACGCCAAACTTCGCAACCACCCCTTCAGTATCCAGACGCTCATCAGTCATCGTATTAATCAAACTCACTGATGAGTTCACGAGCTGGGCCAAGTCTTTATCCCCAGTAGAGATAATCGTCTCCCAGCCAGCCTGAGTTGCCTGGCAAGCCAAGGTGCCAATCACGTCATCAGCCTCGACCCCTGAAACCACTAAAACAGGCCAGCCCAGGGCCTTGACCAGGGCATGAATTGGCTCGATTTGCTTCACCAAATCTTCTGGCATCGGGGAGCGATGGGCTTTGTACTCGGGATACATCTCATCCCGAAAGGTCTTCCCTTTGGCATCAAAAATACAGGCAATATGGTCGGCCTGAATCTCTGAACGCGCCCGGCGCATCATATTGACCATGCCGTAGATCGCCCCGGTGGGGTCGCCAGCCCCATTTCTGAGGTCTGGCATCGCATGGAAAGCACGATAGAGGTAACTTGAGCCGTCTATCAACAAGAGTCTATGTTTAGTCATCCCTCAATCGTACAATCTAGTGGTGAACTACCTACAAGTCTGGTGATGCTACTACTAGGCAGTGGGTTTAAAAAGGTGAAAATCATGCATGCTATCAATTACTTATTTGGCCACACTTTGAGCTCTTTCCTAACTTTATTGAGTTTTCTGGTAGCGTTTGCTGCTGTTGGGATTAACTCCAGTTTGGCGCAATCGGCTAGTCAAGCGCTCAGCCCTACCGAACTCGAAATGATCAACAATCAGCCGATCGCTAAATCATCGAGCGCCTCCGAGAGCACAACTACCCCCGCACAACGTAAACCAAGCTATCAATATACCGATAAGAATGGCACGCAAATTACCGAATACAAAGATGTCAATAGTCCAACCCAGGTTCAAGTCAAGACCCGCCTAACTACTTATGACATGTCTCCACCAGACTCAGTGATGCCTGGACCTTCCTCTGGCGAGGGTAGCTTACTGAGCGTACCTAGCATCAGCATTCCACTGCAGTAATTCATGGCTGTTTTTACCCCACTTGAGCTGAGCGATATCTCAGCGTGGATTGCTCGAGATTTTCGGATTGGCGACGCCACTGGCATTCGTGGCATTCATGGTGGAATTGAGAATTCCAATTTCTTTTTGGATACCTCGCTGGAAGGTAAGCCCCAAGAATATGTCCTCACCATCTTTGAAAGACTGACTGCAGAGCAGCTTCCCTACTATCTCGAGTTGATGCGCCATTTAGCCAATCGAGGTATTTCGGTACCCAAACCAATTGAAAACCAATATGGTGAAATCCTATTTGAACTTCAAGGCAAACCTGCAGCCATAGTCAGCAAGCTTCCGGGCTTATCTAGACTGAGTCCAGATAGCCATCACTGTGCCCTAGTTGGTGAAATGCTAGCCAAGATGCATCTGGCAGCAAAAGACTTTGGGCAGACCCAAGATAACCTTCGCAGCTTAGCCTGGTGGAAAAAAACAGTTCCGGAAGTCCTCCCCTATTTGAGCGCAGATCAACAAGATCTTCTTCAAACCGAGTTAGCAGCACAAGAGCAATTTTTTACCTCTTCCAAATATTCCGCGCTGCCATTTGGCCCCAGTCACTGCGACTTGTTTAGGGATAATGTCCTGTTTGACCCACAACCGAATCAATCTCCCGATCGTCTGGGTGGCTTCTTTGATTTCTACTTCGCAGGAACTGATAAATGGTTATTTGACCTCGCGGTCACGGTAAATGACTGGTGTCTTGCTGAGAATAAAAAAGATTTGGATCCACAACGACTCGAGGCAATGCTCAATGCTTACGAAGCGATTCGTCCGTTAAGCCCCATTGAAAAAGAGTCTTGGTCAATGATGTTGCGTGCGGCTGCACTGCGTTTTTGGATATCCCGGCTCTGGGATTTTTATCTACCTCGCAATGCCGAAATGCTCACACCACATGATCCAAAGCATTTCGAAAAGATTCTACTTAGCCGGCGCGCCGTATGAAACTCAACTCAGTAGGCATTCAAGAGGGCTATCACTGGATTCGCCAGGGCTTTTGGTTATTTAAGCAAAATCCCCTTGCCTTTCTGATGCTCGTCTTCATCTATGTTTTAGTTGCACAACTGGCTATTTTGATTCCGATCATTGGCGTCATTGCCGTGCTCGTTTTGACCCCCACCCTATCTGTAGGCTTTATGACGGCTTGTCGCCAAGCGATTCAGGGAGAGCGGATTGTTCCACAAGTCTACTTTTGTGCGCTTCGATCAACTCCACTGATTCGCAAGCGCATTCTGCAATTGGGCTTGCTCTACGCCATCATGATTTTTGGGCTGAGTTTGATCCTGGGTTTATTCATCAACGTTCAAGCCCTCATTCCCTTAATTAGCAATGATCAAGCCATAACACCTGAAGCAATCCATCAGCTCTATTGGGCTTTACTGATTGGCGGTTTACTCTACTTCCCTATTGCGGTATTAATGTGGTTCTCCCCTGTACTCGTTGCTTGGGAAAACATGTCAATCCCACAGGCACTTTTCTCAAGTTGGATAGCGTGTTGGACAAACCGTGGTGCATTTCTGTACTACATCCTAATCTGGGCAGCGATTCTGGTCGCCATTCCTCTATTGGTCGGCGCATCACTAGATACAGTGAACCTGGGTCAAGCCGCTTCTTTCATCATTGCGCCGATTTCAATGGGTGGTCTCACCATCATGCATTGCTCTTTTTATGCGAGCTGGAAGGGTAGCTTCATTACTGATGAAGCAATGGTAATGGGCGATTAATCTATCGCAGCCAACTTAGCAATACTAAGCTGTAGCCACTTAATGCCATTGCGCTTGAAATGAATTTGGGCCCGTGCATCAGCATCCAACCCTTCTAAAGCAGTAACGCGGCCTTCACCAAACTTTGTGTGAAAGACATTTTGGCCAATCTTAAATGGATACGTATCACGCGGGGGCGCAGCCATTCTTTTGACTGTAGTTGATAGCGAACTATGGGGCTTGGTCGCTTGACGATCGCTGCCGGAATCAAAGAAATCATTTGACTCGTACTCGCGTTGACGGGTATAGCCATCATTCCAGGTAGAGCCCGAGGTACGGCCACCCCATCGTGCGTCCTTGGCTTTAGGAGTTAACCATTTCAGCGAATCAGCCGGTAGTTCCTCAAGAAAGCGGGAAGGCATGTTGTAGCGCACCTGACCATGCAACATACGAGATTGGGTATGCGACAAATATAGACGTTCTTTGGCGCGAGTGATCGCAACATACATTAAGCGCCGCTCTTCTTCTAGGCCATTGAGTTCGTTAACGCTGTTCTCATGAGGGAATAAACCCTCTTCAAGACCAGTGATAAAGACGGATGTGAACTCCAGGCCTTTCGCAGAATGGACCGTCATTAATTGCACAGCATCCTGCCCAGCCTGGGCTTGGTTATCGCCAGCCTCTAATGAAGCATGAGACAAAAAGGAAGCCAGGGGTGAAACTTCAACATCACCTGGTGCATTCTCACCGGGCAAGGTAGCTGCTTTAGCGTCTTGCCCATAGCCCTCTTCTGCAATAAATGCAGTGGCAGCGTTAATCAATTCCTGTAGGTTCTCCACTCGATCCTGGCCTTCGCGCTCACCCAAATAATGCTGAATCAGGCCGCTATGCTGAATCACAAACTCTACGGTTTCAGGCAAAGTATTGTGTCGGGTTGCTTCACGCAGATGATCAATCAAACGTACAAAACCGCCAAGCGCAGCTCCCGCCTTACCCTCTAGGCTAGAGGCAGCCAAGTAAAGAGAGCATTGTTGATTGCGGGCGGCATCTTGCAATGCCTCGATTGAACGAGCACCTATGCCACGCGTCGGGAAGTTCACCACCCGAGAGAAAGAAGTATCGTCATTGGGATTCTCGAGCAAACGTAAATAAGCCAAAGCGTGCTTAATCTCAGCACGCTCGAAGAAGCGCAAGCCACCATACACACGATAAGGCAGCCCTGCAGAGAACAAAGCATGCTCAATAATTCGTGACTGGGCATTGCTACGGTAGAGCAGTGCAATCTCGGTGCGCTTAATACCACTATTGATCAGGGCCTTGATTTCATCTACGAGCCAAGCAGCCTCTAGGCCATCACTTGCAGCCTCATAAATACGTACTGGCTCACCATGCCCAGCATCCGTTCGAAGATTCTTACCGAGCCGCTCAGTGTTATTGGAAATCAGGTGGTTTGCCGTATCGAGAATATGTCCATGTGATCGATAGTTTTGTTCCAATTTCACCATCATGGGATGAAACTGTTTTTCATATAAACGCATGTTTTCAACATCGGCGCCACGGAAAGCATAAATACTTTGATCATCATCACCCACTGCAAAGACAGCACTTCGCTGCGTAGAGGAACGACCACCGTCATGTCCAGAAAGTAATTTGAGCCAAGCATATTGCAAGGCATTTGTATCTTGAAACTCATCAATCAAAATATGACGAAAGCGTTCTTGATAATGCGTCCGAATCGCTTCAGAGTGCTTGAGCAATTCATAACTTCGCAGCAAGAGCTCTGCAAAATCTACCACGCCTTCACGCTGACATTGCTCATCATAGGCTTGATAGAGTTGTGCCATCTTGGCCTGAAAATCATCGCCGCTGTCTATATCCTTGGCACGCAGACCTCTCTCTTTGGCATGGGCAATAAAGTACTGCAATTGCTTAGGTGGGTACTTTTCATCATCCACCTTTAGGCCCTTCAACAAGCGCTTAATGGCTGAGAGTTGATCTTGAGTATCCAGAATTTGAAAGGTTGAAGGCAAACCAGCATCTTTATGGTGGGCTCGAAGCAGTCGATTACATAGTCCATGGAACGTGCCGATCCACATGCCTCGGGTATTAATCGGTAACATCGCGCCCAAGCGAATGAGCATCTCTTTGGCCGCTTTATTCGTAAATGTGACTGCCAAGACCCCAATTGGGGAAACCTGTCCGGTTTGGATTAACCAGGCAATCCGAGTCGTTAGTACGCGGGTCTTGCCACTACCTGCTCCAGCAAGAATGAGGGCAGATTGGGCATGGCCATTTTGATCAACAGGAGGGAGGGTAACTGCCTCGCGTTGTTCTGGATTGAGGTTGGCGAGTAAGTCAGAGTACATCAGCCCAATTATAATTTGCCTCTTATGCCAAATGCCTCGAATACCCCTAATTCATCATCAAAAAATCCTGAGGGCAATCAGCAACCCTTGGATGAACTTGCTAAATCCTATGAACCAGCCCCGATTGAAGCCTTTTGGGGTCCCGAGTGGGAAAAGCGGGGCATTGCCGATGCAACGCTAGATGAGGGTAAAGGTGACTTTAGTATTCAGCTCCCACCACCCAATGTAACGGGCACCCTCCATATGGGGCATGCTTTTAATCAAACCATCATGGATGGGCTGGTTCGACATGCACGCATGTCAGGTAAAAATACCCTGTGGGTGCCTGGCACCGATCATGCTGGTATCGCCACCCAAATCGTGGTTGAGCGTCAGCTCGATGCCC
>Ga0364893_10705_pt1 | contig 11067 bp, 13 predicted proteins | sample ExccelJu500001D3_FD_206943 | JGI IMG/M metagenome (GOLD analysis project Ga0364893, IMG submission 206943) | Enriched cells from Trout Bog Lake Hypolimnion, Wisconsin, USA - BchlTB.July16.5000.01.D3 | ecosystem: Environmental > Aquatic > Freshwater > Lake > Hypolimnion/Profundal zone | place: USA...
TGGCACCCGTATCCTCAAAGCTGGCTGCCGTCTTGGGCATGTCGCGCACCCAGTCCTCCAGGTAGGCTTCCATCTTCAGGCGGCCAATGGTCCAGCCGGCAACGATGGCCACGCTCAAACCCAGGCCCATGTACAAGAGTGCGACCTTCCAACCGAACATGCCAAACAGCAGTGTCAATGCCACCTCATTGACCATGGGAGCGGAAATCAGGAATGAGAACGTGACGCCCAGCGGCACACCAGCCTGCACAAAGCCAATGAACAGCGGCACGGCCGAGCAGGAGCAAAACGGCGTGACGATACCCAAACTAGCCGCCATGACATTGGCAACGCCCTCGGTGCGCCCGGCCAGCATTGCGCGGGTGCGCTCTGGGGTGAAATAGCTGTTGACCATGCCCATGACGAACACCACACCGGTGAGCAGCATCAAAACCTTGGGTGTGTCGTAGAGGAAGAACTGAATGGCCCCACCCAGATGGCTGTTGCGATCCACAGGCATCGCAGCGACCAGCGCCTCGGCTCCCGGATTGAGCATCTGGTACAGGGCGAACCAGACAATTGCCGCCAGAACCAAAAAGGCAAGGGGCTGACGCAGTGGCCAGGACTTTTGCGAGACGGAAAACGTGTTCATACAAGTGAAGACGCAGAACCAGCGCAAAAGACGCAGGAAAATCCAGAAAAACTTGCTTTGAGGGCGTAAGCCTGCGTTACCCCCTGGGAACAAAGTCCAGCACATGCCCCTCTGGATCTGTTTGGACCTGACAGACCAGGGTCAATTGCTGCTTCATGCGCAGACGTGCCCGCTGTAGACGGGATTTGGCTGCACTCAAGGTCAGTCCTTTGAGCTTGGCAAAATCTGCTTGAGGCATGCCTTGCAAGTCACACAGGTTGATGGCTTCTCTGTCCTCATCAGCGAGTTCTGACAAAACCCTGGGCAAGCAGGCAGTCAAGTTATCGACGGTGTCTGCCTCTTCGACCAGATTGGCCAAATCATCTGGAAGCTCCACGGTATGGCGCGCTACGCGCAGACGATCCGCCAGGGTGTTGCGCGCCACTTCAAACAGCCAGGCGCGCGCGTTGTGGACGGAACAAAACCGCTCCCCCTGACGCAATGCCTTTAAAAACAGGTCTTGCAAGAGATCGTCCGCATCCTCCGCATTGCCAAGGCGATGCCTTGCCCACCCGCGCAATTCGCCTTCATGCAAAGCCCAGGCCCTGGTCAAGCATGTCATGGTCATTTCCCGATGCAGCATGGTACCGATGAGGGTCAAGCCACCTTCATACCGTCATGAAACGGCATGGCGTCTTTGTCGCGTTGCGCAAGCTCGGCCTGCCCTTGGGATGCAGCCATCAGCAGTACGTGGGTAGCCGGGTCCATGAATTGAGGGTCCAGCACTGGCATATCAATGGGACTCACAGCATCGTTCCAATTGCATCGCCAGAACGGCCTCTGAAATCAGCCCCTGATGGCTGTACACCAACTGACCATTGGCGCCATAGATGAGCGTCATAGGCAAGGCCGTGGAATCCATGGCTTTACCCAGCAAATTGCCTTCATCCACCAATACATGGTCCAGATGAAAGGGAACCAAGCGCAAGTATCGGCTCACCACATCCAGCGACTCCCCTTGGTTCACGAACACGAAGCTGACTTTTGGATGCAGACCCTGCGCACGAGAAAGTGCAGGCATCTCGCGTTGACAAGGCGGACACCAGGTCGCCCACATGTTCACCACCATAGCCCGGCCAGCTGCGGATGCTGACAACAGACTGGGCCTACCGTTCATATCCATGAGGCTTACGACCGGTGCAGACCGAGGCGGCGGTGTTCCCGCCCATCCGGCTCCTTGCAAAACGATCCATGCACCAATGCCCGCCATGAGCCCAACACACAGGGGCTTCAATAGCGCAGGTCGCTGACGCATTCGCCACACAGCGATAAGAATCGCTGCAATCAGTGCCGTCCACGGCTCAAAGCCACCGTCGCGGATGTCGAATACGGACCAAGGATCATCCTGATAGGCGGAGAACCAGGTGGCGACAAACACTGCGCGACCTGTCGGCACCGCGACTAGGGCCATGTCAAAAATGACATCGGATATTCCTATCCGGTGTTTGCGGCCGACCATCCAACCGACTGCGACAGCAACAACGGCGCATGCAAACACAAGGATTTGCGCCAGCTGAAACGCAAAGGGTCCGATGTTGACGTTCATGGCGCTGTCAGCGTACGCTTTAGCGGCGCACTCCAACCAGCCCAATCACTGCGGATCGGCCTTTGTGGCCGTCACCCTCTGTCAGTTCTGTTTCGTATTCATCCAATATTTGAATGTCCAGCGCGCCAAAGGCCTCACGCAACAGGTCCGGCGTGTACAAATGCGAGAGAACAGATGGTCCGCCGGTTCGGTATTCGAGCTGCTTGGGCGTGTAGCCCAGCAAGATGAGGGAGCCGCCGGGCTTGAGGCTGCGAACCATGTTGCCAAACAGCCTGGCACGAAGCTCCGGGTCGGCAAACTGAACAAAGATGGTGGCCACACCGTCGTAATGACCCTGGGGCCAGGCAAAGTCGTCGCAACCGGCGACGGTGAAGTTCACGCGGGCATTGTTATCCACCGCAAGACGCTTGGCTTTGGCTACGCCCACCTCCGAGATGTCAAACGCGTCGACCTGATGGCCTTGCTTGGCCATCCACACGCTGTTACGCCCCTCACCATCCGCCACGCTAAGAATTCGGGACCCCTGCTTCCAGATGGCGGCATTGCGCCGTAGCCATTCATTGGGCTCCGTGCCGAAAACATAGCCATCTTTGGCAAAGCGTGCATTCCAGGTTTGCGCGGGATCGGTAAAGGGGGTGCTGTTTGCGGTGGTCATGCTGAAGATGTTTGCCTTGAAATGGACGTATCTGGATCACATATGCTGAAGAATTCGAGCATACCCCAATGGGTATACTTAACCAGAGTCTAAGGTCGGAGTCCCCATGCAGAACCATCTTCACGCAGTGTGCACGTCTTGCAACGCAGTTAACCGCATTCCGGCTCAACGGGATGGGAAGGAAATCAACTGCGGAAAATGCCAGCGACCCTTGTTTGGCCTCACCCCGCCATCGGTCGGTCAGGCAGCGTTTGTCGCTCAAACCACCAAAGGCGATGTGCCGGTCGTTGTCGATTTTTGGGCGCCGTGGTGCGGACCGTGCAAGGCAATGGCTCCGGCCTTTGCCCAGGTGTGCGCCAGCATGGACTCGCGCGCACGCTTCATCAAAGTGAATACCGATGAAGAACAGTCCTTGGGCGCGCAATATGGCATCCGCAGTATTCCCACGGTCGCCATCTTCAAGTCGGGCAAAGAAATCGCCCGCATTTCCGGAGCACAACCTGCCGCCAGCCTGGAACAGTGGATCAGCGGCGTAATTGGCGCCTAAGCGCTCCCTGCGCTCAGCAGGTCTTACAGCCAGACTCCATGCGCTTTTGATAGCCTGAAAGTACGCGCTTGACCAACTTCAGCGGGAGATTCCTTATCGCCGCTGGCAAGAAACCAGCGGTCTTTATTGAAAAGGCGGCAGCCTTGCGCGTGAAAGGCCGCAACCAAGCCGTGGATCGAAGGAATTCTTTTTGTTGTTCAGTGTTCATTTTTTCTGTCGCTAGTCAGTAAGGTTCCGCATCGCTCCCCCCGGCTGCCTGGGCGTGACCCAAAACACCTGAGGGGTCGATACTGCGTTGCAGATTAGCGCTTGGTGGAGCAAGTGCTCCAGCCAAAAATGGCATAGGGCGGGCACCAACCAATGGCTCCGGTGGCCAGTGGAACGATGCCAAGCCAGCCCCACGCACCGATATTGCCAGTCGCTGTTAAGCCCAGCAGAACAGCACCTGCGGCGATACGAAGGATGCGGTCAACACCGCCAACATTGGTTTTCATCGTTTTTCCTTTTAGTAAAAAATCAGAGTCCGGCGTTTTTGGCGTCTTCATCCATATGGCGCTTGAAGTACACGGCAAACCATGCCCCCATGCCCAGCATGAATGCAATGACGCCGACACTCATCAAACCGTAGTCGGTCGTGAACAGATCAGATAGCGCTTTCATGGGAACACCTCTCACAAGTTGTATTGCGTGGACCGGGAAATGTGGACTTCCGAGTCAATAATACTCCTATGGGTATATAAAAACACGATCCAGATCAAACAATGCATGTGTGCCTCGACACCATTGCAACCCGGCTTGCCGATTAACGGTGTTCGGCGTGCGCCTGAATCCAGCTCACGTTGTCGGGTGCCTTGGTGCTGTAGACCGTTTCCCAGTGTTCTTTGTTCTGCACGCTTGTCTCCGTGTTGCGCTTCAAACCAAGTGGGTATGACGCTCCGGTTTGGATTCGGTCTCCATCGCGGTAAGTAACAAAACATCATTCTCGCGCTGAAGCTTTCCTTGCTTTTCCATCGCATAGATGCAGCGATACAGCGCTTCGTGAGTGACGCCCAGTTCGGACGCCAACGACTTGATGCCCGCGCCAATGGGGTAGTGGCCGTTAATGCCTTCCGTTTCCAGTAAATGGACGAGTCGGTCCTGCACCTTGCCGAGGGAAAGTCGCTCGCATTGCAGCCGCAGCCGCTTGACCTCCATGTTTAACATGGCAATCCAACGCCCCGCAAAGGCCGTATCCCTGTCAATCGCATCGCGGATTTCCTGGATAGGTAGCTGGATGATTTTCGAGTTGGCAACCACTTGACCATGGCAATGGTACTTAGAGGATTTGAGGCTCGCTTCGCTCACGAAGCCCCGCCGTGTACGCTGCAAAATCACAGATGTGCCCTGTAGTCCTGGTCTCTCCAAGACGACTTCGCCGCTGAGCACGAAGTACATGCGCGCGGGGTTCTGTCCTGCCTTGAACAGCAAAGCTCCCTTGAGGAACTCAAGCTCCTCACAGGAGGCGATTAGCTGCTTTGGGAGTAGTGCGTGAAGTTCTTGAAGGGCGCTGGTCAAGATGGGTAAAGTTCCATTCGTATGATTTCTATCATATGATATTTATCATACATAGGCAATACTGCGGGTATCGTTCTCTGTGAGATGCCCATGTCCAAGCCCATTTTTCAATTCGGTGAAGTGCGACCCGAATACCAGATCCCCGTTCTAAATGAACGGGCAGTCCGGGCGGCGGCGGGCATATTGTTCTTCGTGGCGCTGATTTGCTTCATGAATTCATGGCTGACGGGCAACTTTCAGCCCACCCGCGTGTTTGTGGTCAGTTTTTTGATTGAGTTCAGCATCCGAATTTTCGTAAATCCCCGATTGGCTCCAGTCATGATTCTGGGGCAATGGATGGTGCGCAAGCAGCAGCCCGAGTGGAGCGGCGCACCACAAAAGCGCTTCGCATGGGGCATCGGATTCGTTCTGGCAGTGACCATGCTGTACCTGGTGGTGCTCAACAACGTGATTGGTCCTATCAACCTGGTGGTGTGCTCCCTGTGCCTGACCCTGCTCTTTTTCGAGTCGGCATTTGGCATCTGCATCGGCTGCAAGATTTACAACGCTTTCAACAAAGAGAATGCTCAACTGTGCCCAGGAGGAGTCTGTGAGGTGCCCGCAAACCAAACGCCTTCGGTCTCGTTGATGCAATTGGTAATCGTCATCGCCTTTGGCCTCGCCGTAGCTGGCATTGCCCAGTGGGTGTACAGCTCGGCGCACAAGCAGGTAGCAGCGTTTGACCATGCCGCATCAACCCAAGCGGCAGCCCCGATTGACCCCGCCGAGGCTGAGCGCTGCAAGGTTCCCGACTTCGCCAGGACGATGGGGCATGAAGAAATGTGGAAGCTGCACAACCATTGCCAGTGAACTGCGTGCTTGCCCCAACCCCTAATTTCTTTCGAGGAGATCACCAGAATGCACACCAATCGCCGAGCCATTGTCAAAGGCGCATCCGTCGCCGCCTTGCTTCTTTCCATGGGCGCGGCGTGGGCCGCGCAGCCCGTAGTGGAAATCATCGCCTTCAACCATCCTCCGGTGCAGTCGGCATTGAAGCCGTTGCGCGATTGGCTGGCAAGCCAAGGTACGCGGATTCGGGTGGTGGAAATCGACATGGAAACACCCGCCGGTGAAAAGCGCGCCGCTGCGGTGGGCGTCACGGGGCACGTGCCGATCTTGATTCTGGTGGACGGCAAATACGCGTTCACGCGCAAAGACGGCGCAGCCATTGAGCTCAAGAGCTTCCCCGCAGCACCCAATATGAAGGGCGCGTGGGCCATAGACGACGCCAAAGCCATCATTTCGACGACCCATTGAACGGACTGCCCGTGAAACTCACATCTCCAATCAAGCGCCGCCTCTTGTTGGCAGGCTTGGCCGTTCTGCTGATTGGCCTGTTCTTCTTCGTGATGCTGCGCTCGGGTCCACTCGCGCCCATCAAAGTGACTGTGGCCCAGGTCAAGCAGGGCAGCATCGCACCGGAGCTCTTTGGCATCGGAACCGTGGAGGCGCGGCGCAATTGGATGATTGGGCCCACGGTCGCCGGGCGCGTGCTGAACGTGAAGGTGGATGTGGGTGACACGGTCAAAGCCGGGCAACTGCTTGCCGAGATGGACCCGGTGGACATCGACCAGCGCCTGGCATCCCTGGATGCCGCGATTGAGCGGGCCCGAAGCACCCAGACCGCAGCTGCGGCCCAGCAAGCAGATGCAGTTGCCAGGCGCGCATTGGCAGTTTCCACCATGAGACGCAACCAGGACCTGGCCGACCAGCACTTCATCAGCTCGGGCGCATTGGAGAGTTTCACCCAGACCAAGGCGTCGGCCGATGCCGCGCTGGACGCGGCCCGTGCTAACGCCACCGGAGCCGCGCAGGATTTGAACCGCTCCAAGGCGGATCGGGCAGCCTTGCTACAGCAGCGTGCCAATGTTCGATTGATTGCGCCATCCGATGGTGTGGTGTCCGCTCGCGATGCGGAGCCCGGCTCCACTGTGGTGGCGGGCCAATCGGTGCTGCGCCTGATTGATCCATCCAGCCTGTGGGTGAAGCTGCGTGTGGACCAGGGCCGTTCGGGCGGGCTCGCACAAGGCTTAAAGGCTCGCATCGTCTTGCGCTCCCAGCCGCAAACCTCCATACCCGGCACAGTGGACCGGGTCGAACTGCTTGGCGACAGCGTGACCGAAGAGCGCATCGCCCAGGTGGCATTCGAGAAAGCGCCAGTCGGGATGTCGGTGGGAGAAATGGCCGAAGCGACCATTCAACTTCCGTCCATACCCCAGTCCCTCATCGTTCCGGCTGCGAGCATTCAGCGCCAGGGCGGCAGTACCGGCGTCTGGCGAATGGAGGCAGGTAAGCCCGTGTTCGCATCTGTAAAGCCAGGCGTCACCAGTTTGGATGGCCAAACCCAGATTATTGATGGTCTCAAAGCCGGCGATGAAATCGTGGTCTACAGCCAAAGGCCCTTGTCGGCCGGTGCGCGCCTGCAAGTGGTGGACACCGTCGTCGCGCCCGCAGGCGCAGCCGGAGCGGCGCAGTGATCAGTTTGGCAGGCCGCGACATCCTGCACGCGTGGCCCAAGTTTCTACTGACGGGTATGGGCCTGGGACTACTTATTGGCGTGACCTTGTCCATGGCCGGGGTGTATCGCGGCATGGTGGATGATGCCGAGGCCTTGCTGACTAACAGCGGTGCTGACCTTTGGGTAGTGCAAAAAGACACCCAGGGCCCCTACGCAGAGTCGTCTAGCCTCCGGGATGATGCGGTTCATGGCATTGAAGGCATGCCTGGCGTCGCGCTAGCGGCCAATGTAACTTACCTCAACATGCAGGTTCAGAGAGGCTCCGACGAGGCGCGCGCCATGGTGGTGGGCATTGAGCCAGGCAAACCCGGTAGCCCTGCGCAGCTGGTGGCGGGGCGACCTTTGACGCGCAGCCACTACGAAGCGGTGGCCGACGTAAAGACCGGCTTTTCCATGGGAGACCGCATTCACATCCGGCGCCATGATTACGAAGTGGTGGGCCTGACCCAGCGCATGGTGTCCTCGGGCGGTGACCCCATGGTGTTCATTCCCTTGAAGGATGCCCAAGAGGCGCAGTTTCTAAAAGACAACGATGCCATTGTCAACGAGCGCGCGCGCACCTCCGCCAATCCCGCCTTCAACCGCCCGGGCGTGCCGGGGCTGCTGGATGCGGCCATAGCCAGCCAGACCAGCAGCCACAGTGTCAACGCGGTGCTGGTACAGGTGCTTAGAGGCTATTCACCCGAGCAGGTTGCCGAGCCGATACGGCGCTGGAAGCATCTAGAGGCCTACGACCGTGCCGGTATGGAAGACATTCTGGTGGCCAAGTTGATTGCCACGTCGGCCAAGCAGATCGGCATGTTTCTGGTCATCCTTGCAATCGTCAGCGCGGCTATCGTGGCCTTCATCATCTACACCATGACCATGGGAAAGATTCGCGAGATTGCGGTGCTTAAGCTGATTGGCACCAGCAACGCAACCATTGCATCCATGATTCTGCAACAAGCCATGGGCTTGGGTTTGATCGGATTCTTTGTAGGCAAGCTGGCGGCTACGCTCTGGGCGCCGGTGTTTCCCAAATACGTTCTCCTGTTGCAAAGCGATGCCTTGCGCGGACTTGCGGTGGTGATGCTGATCTGCGCGTTGGCGAGTACCTTGGCTATTCGCATTGCCATCAAGGTAGATCCCGCAGAAGCGATTGGAGGCTGAACATGCCAACCAACACCGGGGCGAACATCACACAGGCGGGCATCGTCGTTCACGGCCTGCGCAAAGTCTATGGCCAGGGCGACACCGCGGTCGAGGCACTCAAAAGCGTGGACATGGTGGTCGGCCCCGGCGAAGTGGTCGGACTGGTGGGGCCCTCGGGCTCGGGCAAGAGCACCTTGCTCAAGTGCTTGGGCGCCATCATTGAGCCCACGTCCGGGCGCATGGTGTTGGGTGGCAATACGCTTTACGACAACGGATGGGTCACCAAAGACCTGCGCTCCTTACGCCGCGACAACATCGGCTTTGTGTTCCAGGCACCGTACCTGATTCCGTTTTTGGATGTGACAGACAACGTGGCCTTGCTACCCATGCTGGCAGGTATGCCCAATGCCCAGGCGCGGGCACGGGCCCTAGAGCTGCTCACCGAGCTGGATGTGGCGCATCGCGCCAAAGCCGAACCATCCCAACTTTCGGGTGGTGAACAGCAACGGGTGTCGATTGCCAGAGCGTTGGCCAATCGGCCGCCGGTGATTCTGGCCGATGAGCCCACGGCGCCGCTCGACAGTGAGCGGGCTCTGGCGGTCATGCGTATTCTCAACCGCATGGCTATCCAGTACCAGGCCGCCGTCATTGTGGTCACGCACGATGAAAAAATCATTCCTACATTCAAGCGGATTTACCACATCAGAGAAGGCCGGACGATCGAAGAAGCCGGGCAAGGTCGGTCGTTAGGATAGGTCCATAGATTGCACGCAGAGCCAACGGTTTGTGTTTTCAGCTGTTGTGCGCAGCATGATGCGCGCCCGGGTAAATAGCCAACTTGTATTGCCTGGGCTTGGCTGGGTTTGTGCTCGGCCATCTTCGAGGTTGCGCTGTGCGTCCACTTTGGTGGCTTTGGTGAGCCGCAATCCCTTGGGTTCTAGGGGTTAGGTGCCATCTACATCGCGACAAGTCGTTCATCCCATACGTGCATTTCACACGCACGGAACTCAATCGGATGTCGGCTGTTCAAGGCGCGAACTCCGAGCCGCAGACACAGCATTGCCCCGCTTGGTTGGGGAAGTCCGGCGGCGAAGAGCCGCCAGATGCTTGATCTGGCGATTTTCACCCCCCGCGGATGAGAGCATGAGCCAGCGCATGAAATATTCAGAGTGCCGTTACCAACCAACATTGGCATGTGCGACGTCTGGCGAAAAGTAGAGCTACTTTCGCAGCCACTACTTGTGACGGAGCAAAAGCGCAACAGAATGCCGTCTGGCGGCAATGTGGCGCTGCGTCCAAAGGCAACTAACCAGACAGGGCAATGTGGATGTCAGCTGCTCGGAGTTCACGCCCTGAAGAATTCAGCATACGCAGCCAGTGCGGAGCACTTACGCCGCTGGGCACGTTTGCCGCAGCGCTAGGTATGCAAGTTGCTCCGCCGGCTGGAGCTGGCACACGACAATATAGGGGTACGCTTGCAAAAGATTTTGCACGCGGACAGAGCTTTTGACTCCCTAGGAAGTCCGCTCGCCCCACCAGGGGCAGAGTGGGCTTTCTTCTTCTCTAGACTATGTCTAGAGAAGAGTCTAGACCGCCCCTGGAAAAATGGATGAAATCGGCCGCGCGCGCCCAGCGTCAGCTATGGGTTTCAACACCACAGTGCTGGGATATATCCTGACAAGAATGGGATATATCCTGACACAAGCGGGATATATCCTGACGCCCCACTTGCGGGATTGAAAGTCCAGTCCGTCACGAGTTCCTCCAAGGAAACCTGTCAGGATATATCCCGGGAGCCGCAGGCAATTCACCTGCGACAAAGCCCACATGATTTCAGATGTTGGCTTTTTTGCATAGGGTCCTGCTGCGTTAAGCAGTCAGTTCCTCATAGACCATCTCAATCGTACGAGCAACTTTTGGCCGAGTTATCCAGAAATTCTGCCCATCAACTTCGACGCGCCAGCCGATAGCCATCAACTCCAGAAGCGCCTTTTCTATGATGGAACACTGATTGCGCCTCGTGTCTGACTTCCTTGCGGCCAACATCCTATCGGCAAGTTTCGGGTCCAGAATACGAGCTTCAAATGCAGCATCCGACGCTCTAAGTGCGGCACGGGCTTTTGCCGCTATTGCGACGTCAGCGTCTGCCGTCGCCTTGATTAAATTCGCTCTACGCGCAATATCTTTACGAGCCTGAACACCTTTTCTCCGCTCTAATTCGTCTTCCGATTCATTTTTTGGCCAAACATATTCGCACAAACTTTGCATTCCGATCCGGCGGCGAGCCTCTTCGTTTATCCAGGACAGCCGCTGGTGGAGCAGTCGCGCTGCGTCGGTCTTTAGCGCCCTTGATTCAGAAAGGTTAATGCGCAGCGGATGCGAACCCTTTGCGCCGAAAATGGCAGCA
>Ga0364893_10253_pt2 | contig 11028 bp, 11 predicted proteins | sample ExccelJu500001D3_FD_206943 | JGI IMG/M metagenome (GOLD analysis project Ga0364893, IMG submission 206943) | Enriched cells from Trout Bog Lake Hypolimnion, Wisconsin, USA - BchlTB.July16.5000.01.D3 | ecosystem: Environmental > Aquatic > Freshwater > Lake > Hypolimnion/Profundal zone | place: USA...
CTGGCGAGGCGATCAATAAGGATTTAACGCCACGTGTTTCGGGCAGTATGCGTGCCCATTACGCTCCAACAACCCCGTTGCGTTTATATGCCCCAGGGCGTGTGTTGGATGCTTTAAGCGAGTTTCCTGATATTAAATCCCGGGTTGCTGTGGCTGTCTGGGACTCCGAATCTTCTTTAGGCCACGATGGACATCCATCAGTCCATTTTGAAGAGGTGATCGTGCCTAGTGATAGCACTGGTTTTGCTAGCCGCCTTTATCGATTTTTACGTGATTTAGACAATCAGGGATGGGATTTAATCCTGTTTCCTGAGCCACCCCCTGGAGAGGAATGGGATGGTGTGAGGGATCGACTTCAGCGTGCTTGCTTTGGTTCTGGCCCATCTTCAAGTAGCCACGCTAGTAACTGATCGTGCGCTTCTAAGCCTTTCCATGCATTAGGGTGGTTTATGAAAGAGGTCACAAGATATATTTTTCCGGATTTGCTCGTTACATAACCCGAGATTGCTCTGACATCAGAAAGAGTGCCGGTCTTAATTCTTACTTCAGGTTTTTGTTTGAGGTTTAGAAATTTCCCAAGCTGAGTCAATAGACGGTTTTTCATCGTGCCGTCAGTACCTGCGACAGGCAAGCTGTTATAGAAAGTCTGGCTAACTGGCAAATTACGAGCGGTTAGTAAAAGCTGATTCATATGTTCTGCAGAAATGACTTCATTGCGCGATAAACCAGCCCCGTTTTCAATAATGAGTTCGGGAAACTGTAATCCCACTTCCTTAAGCCATCTCTGAATAACCAATCCTCCATTTTCAGTGGTGGCAGGTTTGCCCATTTTTTCCAATGCTAAAGTTAGCATCAGTTGACGTGCCATGACGTTGTTTGAGTATTTATTGATATCTTGAACATCATCTGCGAGGTTGCTTCCGTCAAATTGAAGAAGGGATCTGGCTGAGATCGGAACAGTTTCATTTTTTCCGCTTGGGGGTTGCGCCCATACTCCACCAGCCACTTCCCATGCCGCAGAAAACCCTTGGGTTAAAAAGGTATTGGCATCTAGAGCAACAATGTTGTAGTTGACATCTTGGCAGTTTGATGGAAATACCCCTAAAAACTTCGCTGTGAGATCTGGAGGTGGAGTCGTGTTAATTACCTCAGGACTGATTTCAAAGTGAACATCCTTCTTCCAGTTATCACATGCCTTATCAACCAGCTGCATTTGATTGATGATCTTAAATTGGGATAATGAAGGCGTGTAGCTAATGTCAATGAAGTCGGCATTCCGCGCTTTACTAAGCTGAAAAGATAAGGTCCTAAACGCATAAAGCAAAGGGTCTGGGGTAACGTTATAAGAGCGCAGAGACTCGCCATCAATCGTATTTGCCTCCATGACCCTTGGTGCATAGGCACTCCTATCAAATAAAAGATTGCCATCAATTTTTTGAATACCTAAATTCTGGAGATCTTTCATCATCCGGGCTAATACCTCGGGGACCAACTTTGGATCCCCCGTCCCCTGTAGATAAATATTGCCCTTTAAGGTCCCTTGCCGAATAAAACCATCAGTGAAGAGTTTAGTACGCCAACGGTATTGAGGACCCAGTATGTCTAGGCCAGATAGGGTAGTTAAAAGCTTCATTGTTGATGCAGGATTCATGGCTTGGGTGGACCGCCAGTCCAGGGAGGTTTTAGCGGTATTTTTACCGGGGCGCCCTGGCTCCAATTCCATCACGGAGATACTGATAGCTTCTTTAGGGATCTGATTCTTTTCAAGGCTATTGGCAACTGCCTTGGGGATATATTGAAGAGCTGTTTCTTGAGAGACTAAATCAGCTGCTTCTGTGGGGGTGAGCCACAGGCCAGAAATAAGTAGAAGAAAAGCGCCTAAAAGTCTCAATATCTTTTGAGGAGTGGTTTGAAAAAAGCTTGTCATAAAGGGATATTGATGTTTTCTCATTCCCAATAGGATAAACCTTGATCACCCTATTTAAAAATCGATAGAGGTATTCATGAAGCAATAAATCTTAGGAGGCGGTAAATTTGGTGCGATAACTTTCAATAATCTGATTTTGTTCTTCCAGAATCCTCATGAATTGAATAACATTTTCAGGGGTGGTTGAACCGCTCTCAATACTTTGACACTGTTTAATAAACTCTTGGGCATTTAAAAGTTGAGCACCCCCTTTGATTTTATGAACCATGCCTCTAAATTGCTTATCTTCAAGGGAATTGCTGGAAGACAATATTTTGAGTTCCAATAGTGTTTCATTGTGAACCTTTTTGATTTCATCAAGAATGATGAGGATGTTCTCAGGATTCTCATTTAAAAGATTTTGGAAGGCATCAAAAGAATAGGGTGTAGATGGGTTAAGTCGCTGAGAGATTTCTGAAGAATTGGGTTGCACCCAAATAATTACTTGCAGTTATAACCACCTCTACCGTCAGGTGTACAGTTCATTCCTCTTCCGCCCCCACCAAAACTTGGGGTAAGGTTTGTCGTATTTCTTTGAGTTTCGTTAGCGGAATTATTCCAATAAGTTGTAGCTCTTTGCAACCCTTCACTAAAAGATTGGAATGCAGATTTACTCTCTCCAGTCTGTCCGCCCTGAAATGCTGACATAGGTAATGAAGCTGTTTTACCAGTAGAAGCGATAATGAAAACTTGTTGTGATTGTTGGTTATAGCTATAACAGCCTTCACCAATAAGCTCACCATTGTCAGCTCTCTTAGCATCCCATCTCAATGGATAGCCAGAGGAATAATTTGATAGTTGACAAGCGCCGTCATACAAAAAGATATTGCCATTTGCCTGACTGTCAAAGGAAGTCCCAATTACACGCCCAGTTGAGCTTGCCGGTTGTGGTTGCTGAGCGACGGAGGGTGATGACTGGTTTCGCAAATTAGTCATTTGCGCCCCTTGCTCAGCTTCAATTACCTTCCTTCCTTCCACAGAGAAAAACTTATGATTGCTAAATGGCTTACCAGAATCAATATCAAGTGTTTTAATTTTTGCGTAAGGAACCTTCACCACCTTCCCATCTTTATATAGAAAAGTTATTACTTTTTCTTTGTCATTGAAGTCATAGCACCCTACTGTTGTCCTTGTATAGGTTTTCCTCTCAACCTCAAGTCCAAATTCTTGTGCTGTATTACTGTGACTTTGTTGTACCGTATTTTTACAGGGGTAGTAAGTCAGAACATAAACCTCAGAATCATTGCTTGGGTTAAAAATTTTCAACCAAACTGATTCAGCCCTAATTTGAGTGCTACAAACTACTACTAAAACAAATAGAAGCCACTTAAGATGTTTCATTTATTTTCCTTAAAGCTATCGATATAGTTATTTTTAATGTAACTATACGCTTTCAAAATACTGTCGTTTTAAACGACACTCCTAAGCTAACTTCTCTGCGTTCATCATTGGAGTTATCTTGCTGTAATGCCGCTCAATCATTAAAACGCTGGTACCCATCTGTTTAGCTAACGTATGAATATCTAGCCCACTAGCCAATGCCTGTGTTGCATAGGTATGCCTCAAGCTATACAGCGTTCTATTCTGCCCAGCACCATTTTTGAGCAACCCACTCTTTTTCATTAAGTGCCGAAAGATGTTTTCCAGCAAATGAGGCATTTCTCCGCTGGGCAGGGTAAATATCCTTTTATCGAGCTTTATCCCCACAATTTGCTCCAAATTGGCATATGGGAGCTTTTGCCAACGCATTAACCCCTCCAAAACCTCTAAAACGGCGTTTTTAGCGATTAAATACCTCTGCCCTGTCTTGCCACTCACCCATACCCGTAAATACCGCTTATCGCCGATATAGTGCCATTGCAGGTGTTTCCATCTTAACGGCAAAGATTCCGTGCTGTGCCGCACCCCCGTATTCACTAAAAACTGAATGTATGCGGCACAAAGCACCCTAACCTCACCCGAATGTCGGTGATGAACATCTTTTTGCCAAATTGGAAAGTACGCATACATCTGCTCCAGCTCTTCTTGTGTAAATGCTGGACGTGGCTGACTACGCTCACCAGAAATATTTAAAGATGGAATGATTTTGTTTTGCGGGATATGTCCTTGCTCTTTAGCTAGGGCTACCACTCTGTTGTATGCAAGTGCGTGATGCTTCTTAGTAATTAGTTTTGCATTCTTTCCCATCTGTGCAATTCGCCAATCCTCAAAGTCAGCAACCAACTCTTGCGTGATGTCGCAAACTTTATATTTTCCAAAAAATGGAATGAGATATTTTTGCCAGATAAAAAAATAGTCTTTGAAATTACGCTCGCCTCTTTTGCCATTAGCAATGCGTCGCATATTTGCCATCTCTTCTGTTGCTAGTTGTTGAAATGTTTTTTCAGTGAGCGCCAAACCAGCATCAATTTTTATTCGCACAGTTTCATAAAGAACAATGGCATTACGTCTTGCTTCGGCTAACTCATCTGTACCAGTGCTAGCTGAGTGCCACTTGCTATTTGACAGCTTAAATCGACATTGCCACTGTGCAGACTGGGGACGCTTATAGACAGTCAGCTTGCCATCCATAAGCCTTATAGGCTGCGGGGTAGCGGGGACAGCGTTAGAAAAGAGTTGATTGAGATTTGACATACACGCTTAGTGTGCTGTCGTATTGCATTTTCTGCGACGATTAAATTTTTGTCGTCGTCAAAATCTCACACGAAGTTCTGCCAACAAAATTTGTTGCGTGTGTCTGCCGATTGATGCCTGAGTTGATGGTGTGTAGTGAACGGCAGAATTTGAGTATGCTTAAAACAATGTTTTAGAACTGTTTAACTACTCAATTTCATAGTTATGATTCCGTCGCTCTAACCAGCTGAGCTAATTCGCCGAACTCGTAATTATAGAGGATAGGAAGCTATCTGTCTAAATCCTCAGCTGAGTGAGCTACTTAATCATAAAAACACTTAAACCTGGCTCACGACCATAACGCACGCTCACCTCAACTTCTTTAGCCAAAAAAAGTTTTTTAAGAACCTCGTCCTTATTATCAAAAACAAGCTTTTGACCTTGAGCATTCATCTTTGAGTAATACACCAATTCTTCACGGCCATTGGTGGTCATATCCCGCTCTTCATCCAACTTAGCAAAAGCCGATGAACTCGTTAGTGCAATAGTGATTGCCAATACCCATGTATAGAAATACATTTATTACTTTCTGAGAATTTAAGAGACCAGCCCTGGGGGGCAAGAAAATCTTTTGCTCACGTTTTAATCAATAATCTAAATTATGCGCCTCATCTCTATTTCCACCGGTAAGGTCACCGCCCTCTTTGGTGATCATCATCCTAACTACAAATCCATAGCCTCGGGGATTTATAAAAAACCCGTCAGCAATTTAGAAAATCCAAATTCCATTGAAATTCATCGATTGGGCGTAGCCGGAGATGAGCAGGCTGATTTGAGCGTACACGGGGGTATTGAAAAAGCCATTTATGTTTACCCGATCGAGCATTACCAATTTTGGAACGAGCTCCTTACGCGTGAAACAAAGCAGGTAGTTAAGTTGGTGCCGGGTGGGATTGGTGAAAACTTCACCATTGAAGGTTTGCTGGAAAAAGATGTTTACGTAGGGGGCAAATTGCTTATAGGTGGACTTGAATTTTCAGTAGTGAAGCTACGCGAACCTTGCTTTAAATTTAATGCCTTAATGGGATACAAGGGCGCGGCTAAGGCCATGCTGCAATCTGGATTTAGCGGCTGGTATTTACGCGTCAATCAAACAGGGCAATTGTCTGCCGGCTCAGAAATTACTATTACTCCAGGAGCTAGAGTTACCTCAATTGCTGAACAAAATCTAGCGCTTTTGAATCGCAGAAATCAAAAAGATTTATGGGAATAAAAAACCCGACCACTTAGTGGTCGGGTCTTATAAAATTACAGACGAAATCACAGACTAAAGCACCTTGGTTTTAATCTATTTATCTATACAAGATATCAGTCCCGTGCATAGATATCCACATCTTTAGTCTCCCGAATAAACAATGTACCAATGACCAGAGTCATTGCAGCAATGATGATGGGATACCAAAGACCATAGTAAATATTGCCATTTTGCGCAACCAAGGCAAAAGAGATTGTGGGTAGTAAGCCTCCAAACCAACCATTACCAATATGGTACGGAAGAGACATCGAGGTATAACGAATGCGGGTTGGGAACATCTCCACTAGCATTGCAGCAATTGGGCCGTAAACCATCGTCGTCAGAATAACCAAGATGATGAGCAATACAAGCAGCATTGGAATATTCATTTGACTAGGATCCGCTTTAACCGGATAACCCGCATTATTTAAAGCTTCACGAATAGCCTTTTTAAACTCCGCATCTTTTACTTTTACTTCAGCTGGATCTAATCCATTTGATGAGTAACCCTGAATCTCGGTATCACCAATCTTTACAACCGCTACTGAACCAGGAGCGCTAGGAATGGTGCTGTAGCTAGCAGAGTTAGATGCCATCACTTGCTTTGCAATATCACAAGAGCTAGTGAACTTGGCTGTACCAGTAGGATTGAATTGGAAACTACATTCGTTAACATCAGCAGTAATAGTTGCCGGTGCATTTGCCATCGCTTTTTCAAGGGCTGGGTTAGCGAAGTGGGTTAATGCATTGAAAAGTGAAACGGGGGTATTGGGAATGTATAAAACAATCGCAATTAGGAGTCCCGACATGATCACAACTTTGCGTCCAATTTTGTCAGACAAGCTGCCAAAAATGATAAAGAATGGGGTACCCACTACCAAGGAAGCAGCCACTAACAAGTTCACAGTCTTAGGATCAACTTTTAATACTTGACCCATAAAGAACAAAGCATAAAACTGTCCTGTGTACCAAACGACTGCCTGACCTGCAACCAAACCAAAGAGAGCCAAGATCACAATCTTGAGGTTTTTCCATTGACCAAAAGATTCTGTCAAAGGTGCTTTTGACAACTTACCTTCTTCTTTCATTTTTTTGAAAGCAGGGGATTCATTCATCGACAAGCGGATGTAAACAGAAACCCCTAAGAGTGCAATGGAAAGAATGAAGGGAACACGCCAACCCCATACTTCAAAGTCAGACCCGGTTAATTCACGGGTGAACAGAATTACGAGCAAAGAAAGAAACAAACCTAGAGTAGCCGTAGTCTGAATCCAAGCGGTATAGGCGCCCCGTCTTCCTTGTGGTGCATGCTCAGCTACATAGGTTGCAGCACCACCATATTCACCACCGATTGCCAAGCCTTGAAACATCCGTAAGGCGATCAAGATTACTGGCGCAGCAACCCCAATGGCATCGTAATTAGGCAGTATGCCAACCACAAAGGTAGCGCCACCCATAATCAAAATCGTCACCAAGAAGGTGTATTTGCGACCGATCAAATCCCCTAAGCGACCAAACACCAAAGCGCCAAAAGGACGAACAATGAAACCAGCAGCAAATGCTAATAATGCAAAGATGAAGGCAGAACCTGCATCTAATCCGGAGAAAAATTGCTTAGCAATAATTGCTGCAAGTGAACCATATAAATAAAAGTCGTACCACTCAAAAACCGTACCTAATGAAGAAGCAAAAATCACTTTACGTTCTTCAGCGGTCATTGGGGCTGCTTTAATTGATGTTGACATCAGGAGCTCCTAAATATTTTATGAAAATAAACAACGGGGTCATTATCGAACGCAAACTTTCATGGAAATCATTTACCTAGGGTAATTACTTATCACTTGAAATACGGGTTTTCCTAAGAAATAGTTTGACAATAAAAAAGCTTTCACAAGATTTAAAGTTAGTCTTCGGTCTTACATGTTCTATTACTGAATTGGAAAACGGTCATGCAACAAAAATGGGGAATTCAAGGAATGGCGGTTGCACCACATTCCTTAGCATCGGAATCTGCGCTTGCCGTGTTAAGAGAAGGTGGCAATGCCTTAGAGGCTATGATTGCGGCAGCTGCCACTATTGCAGTTGTATATCCACATATGAATTCCATTGGTGGCGACTCTTTTTGGGTCATGCATTCCCCAGGCAAGGCTATGGGAGGGATCGATGCATGCGGTGCAGCCGCAGGTTTGGCAAGCAAACAATGGTATTCAGATCATGGCATCACCACCTCAATCCCATTTCGTGGAGCCTTAGCTGCTAACACTGTTGCCGGCACCATTTCCGGCTGGGGGGCCGCTCTGCAGATATCCAGGCAAGCGCTTGGAGGAAAAATTCCTTTGTCGCGTTTGTTAGCTGACTCCATTGACTATGCCGAAAAAGGTATGCCAGTAACCTATAGCCAGTCTTCACTTACCCAAAAGAAATGTGAAGAGTTGGTCTCTATCCCCGGTTTTTCAGATACCTTTTTAGTGAATGGCAAAGCCCCGGAGCTAGGTAGTATTTTTAAACAGGAGCGGCTTGCAAAAACCTTGCGGCAAATTGCCAGAAGGGGAACCGAAGATTTCTATCGTGGCGATTTAGCAGAGCTAATAGCAAAGGAGCTTACTGCGGTTGGTAGCCCAATTAGATTAAGCGACTTACAGCGCCATCGCGCAAAACTGATTGATCCTTTAGAGCTCAAGCATAGCGTGGGGAAAATTTACAACATGACCCCACCCACACAAGGCGTAGTTTCTTTGATGATTTTGGGGATACTGGATCAACTCAACTTAAAACGCTTTAAGGTCGATAGTGCGGAATATATACATCATTGTGTAGAAGCCACTAAACAAGCCTTTCTCATTCGAGATCGTTTTGTGACAGATCCCGCCTATATGAAGCGGAATGCGCAAAACCTCTTGTCACCAGCCTTCCTAAAAAAGCTTGCAAAAAACATAGACCCAAACAAAGCACTTCCCTGGGGTGAAGGTAAAGGTCCCGCGGATACCATTTGGATGGGCGTCATTGATCGCAATGGCAATAGCGTCTCTTTTATCCAAAGCATTTATCATGAGTTTGGTTCTGGCATTGTCCTTCCACGCTCTGGCGTGAACTGGCAAAACCGAGGATGTAGTTTTTCATTGAACCCCAAAACACTAAATCATCTTGAGCCCTATCGAAAGCCCTTTCACACATTAAACCCAGCGCTCGCTTTATTTAAAGATGGCAGGTCGATGGTGTACGGAACTATGGGTGGTGATGGTCAACCACAAACCCAATGCGCAGTGTTTACTCGCACAGCCGTTTATGGATTAGATCCACAAGATGCCATCAGTCGTCCACGATGGCTTCTTGGAAGAACTTGGGGTCAAACCAGCGATAGCCTAAAACTCGAAAGTCGTTTCAGCCCCTGGGTCGCCAAACACCTTTATGAACTCGGTCATGAAATCGAAATGCTCGATGCTTTTGATGAAACTGTAGGTCATGCTGGATGCATTATTCGGGATCCCTCTGGGATCTTGCGAGGAGGATGGGACCCAAGAAGCGATGGTGCTGTTAGCGCGTTTTAGTAATAAACAGTTTCGGTACTCGCAAATCCCAATGGATCGCAGCTGCGCGAACACCAAAAATTGTCAGCATACTACGGAACCTTCAAGCGTGTACTCGGGTAAAAATTGAAGAACCAATGCATACATACAACAGCCCAAGGTTACTGGAATGGCATACAAGTCATGAGACATTAGCAAGGTTTTTTTACCAGCTAAAACATCTCTTAATAAGCCACCACCAATAGCAGTCACCACACCTAAAATAATTGGCGCAACAGGTAAACCAAAACCTAAACTCCAAGCTTTATCTAAACCCAAGATAGCAAACAAAGCAGCGCCCAATCCATCGATATACAACATGCAACGATAGATTTGAGGTTGAGTAAAAAAAGACTCGGCAAAAAATGTGAGAACGCTTGCGCTAAGTGCGACCCATACATAAACCTGAGACTGTGACCAAAAGCTAGGCACATCCAAAATCATATCTCGCACGGTTCCGCCGCCAATAGCGGTAATGAGCCCCAGGACGAGAACTCCAAAAAGATCTACGCCCCTATCGGTAATTGCCAAAACACCAGTAACCGCAAAAGCGACTGTAGCAATAATTCCAACCCAAAAATGAATGTGTTCCATAAGTGATTAGTCTAAATACCAGTTGATTTAAGAGAATTAAACACCAGAATTCCACCACAATAAGATTGAAAGTGTTAGCAAAGAACCGACTGTTGTCAGTAAAACTACACGAGATATATTGCCACTCTCGGCCTTGTAATATTGAGCCAACATGAAAGGGCCGGTCCCTGTAGGCAAGGCGCTGAGGAGTACAACTGCCTTTATCCATAAAGAAGGTAAATTCAAAACGGGGCCGGCAATTACCCAGGCTATCAATGGCTGAATTAACAGTTTTACAAAACTCATTCCCCATGCCTCATGATTTTTAGATTTGGGCTTTTGTACTAAAAACAAACCGATTGAAACTAAGGCGCAAGGACTGGCAGCAGCAGCTAAAAAAGAAATAGTACGCTGAACGGGCTCATATAAAACCATATCTGTTGCCGACCAAATTAATCCTACTATTGGCGCAAGCAATAAAGGATTTGAAAAAAGAGACTTCAGTACACTCAAAAATATTTCGTGCGTCTTTTTGTGTGAAAGCGTGCCAATCTCTATAAAGACTGTTGAGAGAGCAAATAGTCCAAAGACTAGAAATGTTGAGATAACTGCTGGTGCCAAGCCTTCTTGCCCTAAAGCCAAAACACATAAAGGGATGCCCATGTATCCCGTATTGGAATAAGAAGCGCTTAAGCCATCAAAGCTGGCAGTTACCAGATCAGACCGACGCCTCCAGCTAATAAAAAAAATAAGAAAGTAAACCGTCAAGCATGCTATTGAAAATGCAGCAATAAAACCTGGCTGCCAAAGAGAATGCCAACTACTACCAGAGGCAAAACTAAATAATTGAGCGGGTAATGCCAACCAAACAACAAAACGATTTAACTCAGTTGAGGCATTCGGACCTAACTTACCCGTCTTGCCGCAAACATACCCAATCAGTATGAGAGCAAAAACTGGTAGAACGACATTAAATACGTATGGCAATTTTTAAGCGATCTTATGAAGCGTCTTTT
>Ga0364893_10710_pt1 | contig 11024 bp, 12 predicted proteins | sample ExccelJu500001D3_FD_206943 | JGI IMG/M metagenome (GOLD analysis project Ga0364893, IMG submission 206943) | Enriched cells from Trout Bog Lake Hypolimnion, Wisconsin, USA - BchlTB.July16.5000.01.D3 | ecosystem: Environmental > Aquatic > Freshwater > Lake > Hypolimnion/Profundal zone | place: USA...
CGGGCGAGGAGCTGCATCAGGCGCTCGTGAGCGATTACCTGCGCGCCATGGATGAAGGAAAGAGCGGGCTTATCGTCGCACCAACCCATTCGGAAGGAAAGAAAATCACCGATGAATTGCGGGGCGTTCTAAAGGCACGCGGCGCTATCGGTGAGGAGCGGTCATTCACGGTGCGCACGCAAATGAAATGGAGCGACGCAGAGAAAGGCGACGTCCGCAATTACGCGCCCGGCATGGTCGTGGAATTCAGCAAGGGCGTGGCCGGAACGCGGCGCCGGGTAAACGGCGAACGGATGACGGAAGGCGGCTTTCAGAACGGCGAAGTGGTGGTTGTAGCCGGGAATGACGGTGCTCGCGTAAAGGTGATGCACCAGGACGGGCGGGAGGGCTATCTGCCGATGGGGTTCACCGACCGCTTCCAGGTGAGCCTGCCGCGCAAGGTCGAGGTGGGTCGGGGAGACCGAATCCGCATCACCAAGAACGGCGAGGCGAAGGTGGGAGGCCAAACGAAAGGGACGAAGCTCAACAACGGCGACATCTACACTGTCGAAGGCTTCACCAAAGAGGGCGATATCCGGCTGGAAAAGGGCAAGTTGCTCCCGAAGGATTGGGGCAACTGGAATCTGGGCTATGTCGATACCAGTTACGCCTCTCAGGGTAAAACGACGGACCGGGTCTTCATCTCCGTGGGCGAAGAATCGCTGCCCGCAGTCAATCAGCAAGGCTGGTATGTAGCGGCATCGCGCGGGCGCGAGCAGGCACGGATTTACGTCGATTCAAAGGCAGACGTGCGAAACGCCATAGTGCGCGCCGGTGAACGCCTCTCCGCCGTCGAACTGACGCACACCAAGCTCCGGGACAGTTGGGGAACGCGTTTCAAGAAATCGCTGGAGCGCAATCGTGTTTCACGTTTCGTGCGCGAGCGGGCGGCGGCCGTTGCCGATTACTGGCGTGGCCGCGAGGGGGTGAGCTATGCATGAGGTAAAAAGCCGGGCCGTCGAGCGGATTCTGGACCGGGACGGCTCGAACGAAAAGAGCTTCACGAAAGAGCGCCAGCAAACGGCGCAGGCCTTCAACTTGCACGTTGAAAAACGCGATGGTCTTCACTCAGAAGGATTCGCCTGGTCGCACTACGCCCGATACAAATGGACCGACGAAGGGCAGCATGAGCGGCTGGTGATCTTACTCGGTGGTGCAGGTGCCGTTGAAATCGAAGGCCATAATCTTGGGCCCCTTATCGCCGAAATTAGGGAATGCAGGTTGACTGGCGTGCAAGAGATGGTTTCGGCGCACGCCGCGCTCAAATTTCACGATGGGGCGGACGGACCGATTATTAACAGCGTGAAGATGTATCCGGATTTTGAAGAGATATTCAGGGAAATCAAAGGAGAAGACGAACATGATAAGGGCAAACATGCTGGACGAATTCAGCGATGAGGATGTGCAGGAAGTGCGGGTGCTTTGCGATAAGGTTCTGAAAGCGCGTGATGCTGACAGGAAAGACAAAGCTCTGGAGCAGGCGCGCGCCACGCTCGCGGCGGCGGGCTTAAGCCTGAGAGACCTCGCCAGAGCGAAGGCGAAGCCGAACAGAGGGCTGTCGTACAGGGGCGGGCATGTTTATCAGCACCCGACGAATAAGACGCTGACGTGGAATGCTCGCGGTCAGAAACCGACGTGGTTGCGAGAGCTGGAAGCGTCCGGCGGAAAGGCGATAGAATCACCGGCAGGCGACAACCCCTCATCTACTCTGCGGAAGGCAGTGTGAAAGTGGAAGCGAAAAAAACAGTTCCCAAGCCGGAATGGATGGCAAGAGTTTGCGAAGCGATGCGCGACGACTTCGTGAAGGCGCAGGTCGCCAGATCTGAGGCGAGAATCGCCTCCATCCTCGCGGAAGCAAAAGCGAAAGGCTGTACGGACTTCGCTTGCACCCTTGGGCCTCCTTCCCAAACCGTGCAGCTTCTCTTTCAGAATCCAGAGACTGGATATCAGATAAGGCGCTCTCTGTCCTTCAGGCGCGCGCTGGCGGAACATAAGGGGACGCGAGCGATACCCTTCGACCTGGGGATAAAATGCTCAATTCAAAATAAGATCTTGAATACCGAAGGGATAGAGCCAAAAAGAAGACTCAGCAGGCGCAGATCGAAGTGAAAGCGGGTTGCCATGTCGCGAAACACGGCGGGGCGATTTCCGCTTGATGGAGGCAAGCGACATTGCTACTGTGAACCCATGCAGAAGCGCCAGAGGATACCCAGAATCGACCGCATGCGCAAAGCCATCGCGGAAATAGGCGGCGAGCCGCTGGATGGCTCCGGCTTCGAGAATGAAAAACCCGACGAAGGCTTCAGCGGTGCCGTTCTTCTCCCCTCGACCTATCTACCCGGCAGGCCCAAAGCGTCTCGTTCAGGCCAGCAGTAGTAATCGATGCAATCCGTATCCAGCGATTGGCCTTGGTAGGCTCCTTCACAAATTCGAGAATCAGCAGTGGCGACAGTGCGCCCGCCAGTTTAAGGAAGTGCGAGACACCCACCATCACATTAGAGTGATGATATTCCTGCCGCTCATAGCGCGCGGGATTCGTCGCTTCGTGATGCTGTGATTGCTGTTGCATACGGACCTTCTGCTGGCTGGGGTGAATCAACGGCGCGGTCTTTACCAAGGATGTAATCGCAGGCTTTGGACGCGTCTGCCGCGGCCTTGAAAACCTCGTTTTTGTCGTTCTTCAGAACCTTTATCCATGACGATATGTAACCGGCCTGGTCCTTCGGGTCGAATGGCACGCCAAGCTCGGCGGCAAGGAAAAGGCTCGTCAAATCGGCTCGAATTTCTTCCCGGCTGTACGCCTCTGAACCAAAAGGCTGTTCTATGTCACGGTTCAAACGCGACTTCGCCCCTGTCCAGTGCGCCAGCTCGTGCAAAAGGGTTGAGTAGTAGTGCGGTTCATCAACGAAGCACTCGCGCTCGGGCATCTGAATGTAGTCTCCGCGTGGGCTGTAGTACGCCTTCGCGCCTCCGTGGCGGATGTTTGCACCGGAAGCCTGGATTGCGGCTTCAGCGACCTCGATAACCTCGAAAGGTTTACGTTCCTTAACTTCAATCGGGGGAATGCCCTCAATTTGCTGCGCATTGAAGACCGTGTAAACACGATGTATCAAGCGGCCTCGTTTCTCGTCGTCATCCGCGCCTTCGTCCTTATTGCCCGGCTTCGGTTCCCAAAATTCTATCCTCGTGCCCTTCTCACCCTTCCGCACGTGCCAGCCTTTTTGTTCAGCCTGGAGAAAGGTCATAAATCGGGGATCGCTGTAACCGCGCACCATCGAGGCGATCATTAAGCTGATGACATTGCCTCCGCGGTAGGTCTTGCCAGTCGTGGGGTTCATTGGCATGGATAGGTCGGAAGTCCAAGGCTGCTGCCATGGTGATGTACCGGCTTCGAGCAGACGAATGACTTCATCCGTCACTTCGGCGCGGTGATCCCTCGGCGGCGGCTTATCATTCACGTTTTGCGGGCGCATGTGTGTCCTCGGATTCGCGTTGAAGTTTAGTCGCCAGATAGAGAAGTGCAAGCATTAAGAATGCGGGAGGCGTCCGCGACGGAGGATCGCTCTCCCAGCGTTCTATAGTGCGAACGCTGCAGGACAGATGTTTTGCGAGGTCGTTTCGAGAGAGCCCGTATTTTTTACGAAAGCGGGCGAGACGGGAAGGCCAATGCATCCACGGAATTCCTGTTGAGTTATTGCGGTAATTCAGTTTTCCAGCGTGCCTTGCAATTCGGGCATTCGTAAGTAACAATGTCGCCGCCCGGATATCCGTTCTCTTGGTCACCAACCTCGTGTGCATCTATGTGACAAACAAGAACTCCATCTTCCCCACCCCAAGGCGTTTCTTTTGTGCAATTAAATGCCATGATCCCCGTACTCCTCGTTCAGGCGTGTTGAAGAGCCGGATGTTCCGGCATGAAGTTTTTAAGGGTGTCGTAATAGGCGGCATAATAAGCATCGTAACCGGACATCCCTTTGTAGCCAGTAACGCGAGCAGTCATTCCCTGATCATGGCAAATCTCGGTGAGCCGCATTTTTACACCGCAGGTTTCGTAAACTGGATTGAAGTCTGTGGCTGGTGGATTGTTGTGCCCTAAGCTTGTCACCGGATTCCCCTATTGGTTGCCTTGCGGCGGTTGCGTGATTAGTCCTGTTACTGTATCGACCAGTGGTCGTAAGTCAAGCGGATTGTTGAAGTCTTCGATTCGCTATTGCGTGGTACCGCTTATCCATCTCGATACCGATGTAGGAACGGCCAAGCTTTCTCGCCGCTACGAGTGATGACCCCGACCCTGTGAACGGATCGAGCACAACACCTCCCGGTTCGGAAAACGTCTCGACCAGCGGCATTAGCACTGCCAGAGGCTTTTGCGTCGGGTGCAGCTGGTTGCCCGTGTACTTCCACTGCAATACATCCGCGATGGGCTTCAGCGGCTGCTTGGGTCTGCCCTTAGCCAGTAGGTGCGCGCATTCGTGCTGGTACTTCAGAAATCGCGTACTGGATGCGTAGCTTTTCGGAAACATCAGATGCCCGACGACACTGAAACCCGCTGCGCGATATGCCTGCATGAAGCGGTCGGCTGATGGCCACCCATAGAAGCTGACGCAGAAGCTGTCATCGGCAAGTACCCGGTACATCTCTGCAAACGCGGGCTTCAGCCATACGTCATTGTCGTCATTGGCGATGGAGCGCCCGTCACGGGACTTGTACTTAACGAGATACGGCGGATCGGTAAGGATGAAGTTGATGCTCTCATCGGGCAGCATCGGCATAGCCTTCAGACAGTCCGCATTGATGATGGTGTTTGTGAGTATTGACATGGGTGCTACTCCGACGGGACGTTGATGAAAATCCCCTCTTCCGTGCAAAGCACATCGAGGTCGAATAGTTCATCGAGGTAGAGGCTGGGCAGTTCAAAGTTGTTATCCAGAGGGATGTAGTTGCACTTCGTCATGGGCTGATTCCTTTTTCAGTGTGAATTTGAGAGGGGATGAAGGGGCAGCCTTGCGACTGCCCCCGGTAGGTTTATTCCTGCTCGTAGCTGGGGCGCGGACGCTCCCAGAAGAGCGTGTGACCCTTCTCAGCTCCGGTCTTCACCAGGCGGCAGTAAGCCTTGGTGGTGAAGCTGATATCGTCGATGCTCACAGAGAGGTATTCGCTCTGGTCGCGCTGGCTCGTTTTCTTCCACGCGGCCCCGATGTCCGACTTGAAGCCGTCGGCGATCTGGAACACCCGGTAGTCGGGCTGATTGTCGTTGGTCTTCTTCGCGGGCTCGATGGTGAGCTTTGCTTTGAGCGTGAGGGTTTCAAGTGTGCCCTCGTAGCCGTCTTTCGTTGCTTTGAAAATTCCGATGATTGCCATTGTCTTTCTCCTTTTCGATTTCGGAGGTCGCACTGCGCGTCCTCGCTTACGGCCATGTACAAGCGATCGGAAAGCGACTGCGTCATAGGATTTTGGAGCGAAGCGCCCGCGAGGAGGCCGAAGGCCGGGGAAAATCCGTCATTGACGCCAAGGAGCGCCGGTCGCACATTGGCCGGGATAAGAGCGAGAACGCAGTGGGATCTGAAGCCGCCTAAAGGAGAATGGCTGGTCAGCGGTTCAAAAAATCGGACCGAAACACGGCGGGGGGGATTGTCACGTTCGGCACAGAGTTAGAGAGCCTTCAGGACGCAATCCGCCTATTGGGCCATGGCCGCTCCGGAGCGATCCTCGGCAAGGACGCGCGCGGCAAAGGAAGTGTCCACCGATTTGGCGGCTGTCTCCGGCGTCTCGGCGACGATTTGCGTATCGTGCTTATCGAGGTCGAGAGAGGCATTGAGCTGGGCCTGCTGTGCGATGAGTTCCTTCAAGCGTTCTTCGTGCTCGAAAGGCCGGTTAAGCTGGGCCTTGTAGTCGCGCAGCGCTTTTTCGTCCCGTTCAATTTGACGTTGCTCTTCCTCGGCACGACGTTCCAATGTCCGGAGGATGTAATCGATGCTCTGCATTGTGCCTGCCGGATTCTCCGGGTTGAAGTTGGCCTTGTAGGTCGCATTGCCACGCACGAAGATATCGGGGTCGGTGTCGCGGTACTGAGATCCGCGGCTGAGTATCTCAAAGCCCTTGTAGGTGGCTCGGTGCTTCATGGTCTTGTCTTCCCGCCATGAGTTGATAACGTCGTTCAATGCCTTCGCGCCATCTTCACGGGCACCCTTGCCGGAGAAGATGCGCTTGCCTACCTGGATGGAGAAATCCTCGTCAGAATGCTGGTCGCGCGTGCCGATATCGGCGCTGATCGCTTCGTGGACGTCTTTGCCACGTTTAATCTGGTCCGGCAGGCTCTTTACCTGCCAGCGGATGCTGTGCTGCTGGTTCAGGTGAGATGAGCGCAGCTGGTCGAGCTTGCGGATCTCGGTATCGACCTTCACCTTCTCCATTACCGCCGGATTGCCGGATGCGATGGCCTTGATTTCGGCATAGGTGAGAGCGCCGCCTTCGAGGTCTTCAGCCTGGCGCACGGTGACGCTGCCGTTCATCACTTGCTGGATGAAGCGGGCCTTAGTCTCAAGGGTCTGCCACATATAGGCGTCGAAAGAGCCTTCGGTCACGTAGCGGTAGATATCCACCTCGGGATTCTGATTTCCCTGCCGGAGTATGCGGCCTTCCCGCTGCTCGATGTCACGGGGGCGCCACGGTGCATCGAGGTGATGTTCGGCCTTCAGGCGCTTCTGGACGTTCGTACCGGCACCCATCTTCTCGGTCGAGCCAATCAGGATGCGAATGCGTCCGGCGTTGACGGCGTCGAACAGGTTCTTTTTCTGCAGGTCGGTGTCCGCATCGTGTATATAGGCGATTTCTTTTGCAGGTACGCCTTTCTTTATCAGCGCATCGCGGATTTCGTCATAAACGTTGAACTTGTCGGGATGCGGTGTGGAAAGGTCACAGAAAACGAGCTGGGTCAGACGCTTGTCGCGTCCGGCGTCCCATGTGTCGTAGATTTTTCCTATCGCCTTCTGAATCTTCGTATGCTCGCTGATTTCCGCATCGGGATTGACCAGGCGCATATCGAGCGCCGCCTTCCTGCCGTCTCCGGTGATTTTGAGCATGTTGTCGGTGCGTGGGTCCACGCCGCCGCTGCGAAGCCGCTGCGCGCGCTCCACGAGCGTTCCAACGAATTCCTTAAGCTCTGGGGATGCCGGTGCCGATACGACGTGCGGCTTGCCTCCCGCAACATCAGGACGGGGCAGTTTCAGCATGTCGGCGGTCTGTACGTCCGCGAAGGTACGGAACATCGATAGCAGCTCAGGCAAGTTCACAAACTTGGAAAACCGGGTATGCATGCGGTAGCCGGAGCCATCGGGGGCCAGCTCAAGGGCGGTAACCGCTTCGCCGAAGTTCGCGGCCCAGGCGTCGAAATGCGCCACGCCTGCGGCTTCGAGAAGCTCCGGTGCGAGGTAGCGCTGGAGGGTGTACATCTCCGCCATGGTGTTGGAGATGGGCGTGCCGGTGGCGAATACAATCCCGCCGCCACGCTCAGCGAGATACTGCGTCTTCATGTACATGTCGAGGGCGCGGTTGCTTTCGGTGTTCGGCAGACCGGCAATGCGGGTCATCTTAGTCGTAAACCCGAGATTTTTGTAAAGGTCTGACTCATCGACGAAAATTCTGTCTATGCCGAGCTGTTCGAAGGTGACGCCATCGTCCTTGTTCTCTCGGTCCGCACGATCTTTGAGCTTAGCAGAAAGACGCTTCTTCGCCTTTTCAAGCTCCTTAACGATGCGCCGGTTGTCGCCGCCCTGGGCCTTGGTCTCGTAGATGGCGTTTTCGAGACTGTCCATCTGCTTGCCGACGAAATGCTTGAAGGTGTCATCGGAGACGGGCAGAAGCTCGAAGGACTTGTGAGAGACGATCACCGCGTCATAGTTGCCGCTGGCGATGCGCGCCATAGCCTTCTGACGGTTGCCGGTGGTGAACTGGTCCTTACCGGCGACGAAGATGTTGGCCTGGGGATAAAGCTGCATGAAAGCCGCGCCCCATTGCTCGACCAGGTGATTCGGGACCACGATCATCGGCTTTGATGCGAGACCGAGACGGCGCAGCTCCATCGCGGCGGTGATCATTTCGAAGGTCTTTCCTGCCCCGACGCAATGCGCGAGCAACGTATTGTTGTTTTGGATTTGACGCCACACGGCGTCCTTCTGGTGCTTATCGAGGTCGTTCTCGCGAAGGATGATACGGTTCATGCCGGGGAATGTCAGGTGCGAGCCGTCATAGGTGCGCAAGCGGATATTGTTGAACTTGTCGTTATAAAGCCGCGCAAGGCGTTGTGCGCGGTCCTCGTCCTGCCAGATCCACTCGCTGAATTTGTCCTTCAGTTTCTGCTGTGCTTCGCGGGCGGCGAGCGTCTCCTGTTGGTTGACGACGCGGGTGTCTTTGTCGAGCTGGTCGTAAATCGTCGGCGTGCGTCCGTTGAGCGCATCGTCGATAAGCTCCGATGCCAGCGCCCTGGGCGTGCCGTAGGTCGTGGTGTTGCTTACGCTCGTCTTCGCGTAATTTTCAAGGGTAAGGGCCCACGTTGCGATTGATCCCGCATGGGACACGCTGACGGCGCGTTCGGGAACATCAAGCAGTTGCACGACGAACTTTTTCACGTCGCTTGCCGGAATCCATGAGGAACCAAGGCGCGCGCTGATGTCTCCCGGCAGGAGGTCAGCGGGCTGGACGGCGGTTAGAGCATCGACGTTGCGCTGATAGGAGCGGTCGAGGGCAACGGCGGCCTGTGCCGCCTTCAGCTTTGCACGTACATCGCCACTCAGGTAATGGTCGGCGGTTTCCCATGCGCCTGCGGGGTTCTTGTATACCAAGGTGTCGAGCTCACGCTGAAGCTGCTTCTCATTGCGGCCGGTGAGCCGGGTCATCGTCGGCCAGTCTACTTTGCCGGTCTCGTTCAGCGATATCGCGAGGGCTTCCGTGGCGGTGTCAACATGCTCGGCAGGCTTATGCTTCTGCAGTGTCCTTTTGTCGAAAATGGCAGTCTTCGTGGCCTTCTTCGATTCAGCGTCGTAATGTTCAAGGGAAAGCAGAAGGGGCTGGTCGGGATCTCCGGCGAAGGCGCGCGCATTCTCTTTTGAAGAGATGGGGCCAAAGTGCCTCACGAATGCGTCGTAGCGATGATTGAGGGTGTGCCTGGCTTCGGTGATAGCTGCCTCTGATGCTTCGTCGAGCTGGGTCTTGAACACCTCGCGGACCGCGTCTCGAACATGCATCATCCCGCGCACGCGGGCCTCGTTATTGGCCGAAAGGGTTATGTTGTCGAACTGGTTGCCGTTGCGGATGACGATTTTCCCGTCATGCTCGGCGTAGGCACCGTCCTTAATCCCGGTGAAGGACTCGGCGGCCAGCATCTGCCGGGGCGGCGGGCGTTGCCGGTCGCGCGGTACGTAGGCGTCTTTCGGGAGGCGGGATATTGCCGCGGCAAGCAGCTCCGGTGTCAGCTCGCCGGCAAGTGTCGGCTCGGCTCCACGGTACATCGTGCCTTCGAGGCGCATCTTCCCCAGCATCATCTCGGGGTGGACTGCGAAATACTCGTTGATATGCGCAGGGCCGTCCGGTGTCTGAATTTCTTCAAGGTGCTGCCATGGCTGTCCCGCCGGTTCCGCGCCGGGCATGCGCTTGCGCAGGAAGAGAATGTCGGTCGTGACTTCCGTGCCGGCATTGCCCTTGAATGCCGTGTTCGGAAGGCGGATGGCGCCTATGAGATCGGCCTTATCCGCTATGTATTTGCGGACGGAGTCATTTTCCTTGTCCATGGTGTAACGGCTTGTGATGAGGGCCATGATGCCCCCCGGCCGTGTTTTCTCCAGTGACTTGGCGAAGAAATAGTCATGGATGGCGCGCGTGAGCTGCGGTTTCATGGAAGGGTCATGCACTGCATAGTCGCCGAAGGGAACGTTGCCGACCACAACGTCGAAATAATTGTCAGGAAGGGGAGTCTCCTCAAAGCCCTTGGCGAATATCGAGGAATCGGGATAAAGCTTCTGGGCGATGCGGGCGGTGATGGAGTCCAGTTCGACGCCGGTGCGGTGTCCTCCGTCCATCGATTCGGGCTGCAGGCCGAGAAAATGTCCAACACCCATCGCAGGCTCAAGGACCTGCGCGTTCTTTCCCACACCCATCTTGTGCAGTCCGCTCCAGATGGCTTCGATCACCATGGGCGAGGTGAAGTGGGCGTTCGGTGTCGAGGCGCGCGCGGATTCGTATTCGGCATCCGTGAGGTCGTGCTTCAGCGCGTCAGCAACAAACTGCCAGTCTTTCGGGGGATGCCAGTGGAAAGCATTGGGCATGCCGCCCCATCCGACATACCGGGCTAGGATTTCCTTTTCGGGCTCAGTAGCCTCGCGGCTTTCTGCTTCCACCTGCTTCAGCACGCGTATTGCGGCGATATTTTCGATGGCCTTTTGGTGGAGCGTTCCCTCCCCGATGCGAAGCTCGGGGCGAATGCGGAAGTCGCGGGAAGGTGCTGGCTCGGCCTCTTCGGCGATTAGTTCTGCTCTTCCGGGAGCAGGCAGGTCTGCATGGCCGTTTCCCATGCCTCCTGGAACGTCAGCTTGCGGGCTGTCAGGCACTCGTACAGGAGATCCACCGCGAGCGTCTCCGCTTTGCGCAGGGCTTCCTCCAGCAGATTCTGGCGGCTGAGTTCCTCCACCATTCGCGGCTGATACTTCTGCCAGTGGGAAAAGATGAGATTGCCGAGACGGGTGGTTTCCTGCATTGGCCTCCGCGTGAGGCGAATCTACCGTTAGTGGCTCAACCTCTGCGAGAGCAGTTGTAGTCTGCCCGGAAAAAAGATCAAGCTGATTCGAGCGGTCGGGCTTTGCCCATTTACTCGGCGGCCATCTCTTGGCAGAGCTATATGGCAGCGCCATGATCTCTCTCGACTGGTTAACGTCATTGAATTTAGTGGTTTTGGCGGAGCTTGCAACAGGTTTGAAGACCATGAACCAGATCCC
>Ga0364893_10712_pt1 | contig 11007 bp, 10 predicted proteins | sample ExccelJu500001D3_FD_206943 | JGI IMG/M metagenome (GOLD analysis project Ga0364893, IMG submission 206943) | Enriched cells from Trout Bog Lake Hypolimnion, Wisconsin, USA - BchlTB.July16.5000.01.D3 | ecosystem: Environmental > Aquatic > Freshwater > Lake > Hypolimnion/Profundal zone | place: USA...
CTATTTTTATGCACTCTATGCCAGCTCATGTCGGGCCCCTTTGCTGGCTAATCGGGCGGGTTTTTATATGCTACCTCCCGATACTTGGTTTGATATCGATGCGATGAAAAAAGCGGCGGAGTGTTTAATTGGCGAACATGATTTCAGCTCTTTTCGGTCTGCTGAATGTCAAAGCAAAACGCCCGTCAAAACTCTGTATTCGATTGATATTATTTCTGAGCAACCTTGGCTCTACTTTCGGATTCGCGGCAATGCCTTTTTGCATCATATGGTGCGCAATGTAGTTGGCAGCTTCTTGATGATTGGGGTTGGTAAGCAAGGGCCTGATTGGATGCAAGCAATTCTGGAAGCCAAGAATCGCAGTCTTGCAGCGCCCACCTTTGCACCTGATGGGCTTTATTTAGCCAAAATTGCCTATCCCAAAGAATTTGCGATCCCAGGTCCCTGGTTACAAAATTCTTTTCTTCCAAGTCAGCTCCTGAAGAATTAAGCTATTTCAGGGCTTATCATTCATTTATGGGCTTACTTCATTTCACTCCTGGCCATACCAGGGTCAAAATTTGCGGTTTACGAACCGAAGCAGACGTCGATGCAGCCGTGCAAGCTGGCGCAGATGCGGTCGGTTTTGTGTTTTATCCGCCAAGCCCGAGAGCGGTCACTCCAAAAACGGTAGCTCAGCTTATTCAGCGCTTGCCAGCTGGGGTAGATGGGGTTGCTTTGCTTGTGAACCCCACCCAGGCTCAAGTGGACGAGATTCGGTCGACGGCCCCAATTAGCCTCTGGCAATTTCATGGGGATGAATCTCCATCAGATTGCGCCCAGTTTGCTGAGGGTCAACCATGGATCAAAGCCGCCAGAATAGGGCCTAAGTTCGCTTTTGATGAATTTTCTCTACAATACCAAGAAGCAAATGCTTTTCTCCTGGATGCCCTGGTTGAGGGTTATGGAGGAGGGGGCATCCCTTTTGATTGGCAAGGAATTCCGCAAACATGGCTAAGCGTAAACGGGCCTCGGGTCGTTTTGAGTGGTGGGTTGAATGCGCACAACGTCGGCGAGGCGATTGCTCGTCTGCATCCTTGCGCGGTTGATATCTCTAGCGGGGTTGAAATCAGCAAGGGTGTAAAAGATCCTGCACTGATCACCCAATTTATTCAAGCGGTCCGTGCAGCAGATGCGAAGCTGTCATCCCCCTAATTGCTGTAATTTGATTTAAGAGGTAGCCATGTACGACAAACCCGATGCAAGAGGACACTTTGGTCCCTACGGTGGTGTGTTTGTTTCTGAAACATTGATGTTTGCTTTGGATGAACTCAAAGCAGCTTATGCAAAATATCAAAATGATCCCCAATTTTTGGCAGAGTTTCATAGTGAGCTCAAGCATTTTGTGGGACGACCATCGCCGATTTATCACGCTAAGCGAATGAGCGAGATTCATGGTGGTGCGCAGATCTACTTTAAGCGTGAAGATCTCAACCACACTGGTGCTCATAAGATTAATAACGTGATTGGTCAAGCGATGCTGGCTAAGCGGATGGGTAAACCCCGCATCATTGCAGAAACTGGAGCAGGGCAGCATGGCGTCGCTACTGCCACCATCTGCGCCCGTTTTGGTCTAGATTGCACTGTCTACCAAGGTTCTGTCGATGTTGCACGACAAGCCCAAAACGTTTATCGCATGAAGCTGCTGGGCGCAAAAGTTGTCCCCGTTGAGTCTGGGACTAAAACCTTAAAAGATGCTCTCAATGAAGCTATGCGTGACTGGGTGACGAATGTGGAAGATACCTTCTACATTATTGGCACTGTTGCTGGACCACATCCCTATCCAATGATGGTGAGGGATTTTCAGAGTGTGATTGGCGAAGAGTGCAAAGTACAGATGCCAGATCTGACTGGACGTCAGCCTGACTATGTTTTAGCTTGTGTTGGCGGCGGCTCAAATGCAATGGGTATCTTCTACCCCTATATTGATTTTCCTGAAGTGAAGCTGATTGGAGTTGAGGCTGCCGGTCACGGACTCAATACTGGCCTACATTCCGCGGCGCTCTGTGTCGGTAAACCTGGTGTCTTGCACGGTAACCGTACTTATCTCTTGCAAGATGAGAATGGACAGATTGCAGAAACCCACTCGGTATCAGCAGGCATGGATTACCCAGGAGTAGGTCCAGAGCATGCTTGGTTGAAAGATTCGGGTCGCGCTGGGTATGTAGCGATTGATGACAAGGAAGCTTTGCAAGCTTTCCATGATTGTTGCCGCATTGAGGGCATCATTCCTGCGCTGGAATCTGCTCATGCGATTGCCTATGCTTGTAAATTGGCAGCGACGCTCGGAAAAGATAAGACTATTTTGGTCAATCTATCAGGACGGGGTGATAAAGACATGCATACCGTGGCGCAAGCTACCGGGTCCGAAGGATAAATTTCATGTCCAAAATTACGGCACTTTTTCAGGAACTCAGGGCTAGCGGTAAAAAAGGCTTGATTCCTTTTATCACTGCTGGCGATCCCCATCCAAACCAAACTGTTGAACTAATGCATGCGCTAGTGCGTGGCGGTGCTAACGTGATTGAACTGGGTGTGCCTTTTTCAGACCCGATGGCTGATGGACCCGTCATTCAAAGATCCTCTGAAAGAGCCTTGTCTCATAAAGTCAGTTTGCTAAGTTGTATTGCGATGGTGAAAACTTTTCGTGAGAAAGACCAAAACACTCCAGTTGTTTTGATGGGTTACGCAAATCCAGTAGAACAAATGGGAGCAGAGCGTTTTGCTCGTGAAGCTAAAGCTGCTGGAGTAGATGGTGTTTTGGTGGTCGACTATCCCCCTGAAGAATGTACCGAGTTTGCTGCGCTCATGAAGGCTGCCGGTGTCGATCCTATTTTCTTGCTGGCCCCAACATCCTCACAAGCCCGTATTCAAGAAGCGGCCAAGATTGCATCTGGCTATATTTACTATGTATCTCTTCGAGGCGTGACTGGCGCATCTAATCTGAATACCCAGGATGTGGCTAGTATCATCCCGCAAATTCGAGAAGTCAGTGACATCCCGATTGCGGTAGGCTTTGGTATCCATGATGCCGCTAGTGCAAAAGCGGTTTCTCAGACTGCAGATGCGGTGGTGATTGGTAGCCGCATCATTCGCCTCTTAGAAGAGGCTCCTGAAGGGGAGGCGGTACAATCACTGGAGCGCTTCATACAGGAAATTCGGACAGCCTTAGACAGCTAATATCAATATGAGTTGGATCGATAAGTTACTACCGCCTCAAATTCAGCAAACAGACCCTGCTAATCGTAAGTCTGTTCCCGAGGGTCTTTGGGTTAAATGTCCCGCTTGCGAGACTGTGCTTTACAGCACCGATATAGAAGCGAATTTATCCGTTTGTCCAAAATGTAGTCACCATATGCGCATATCTGCGCGTCAACGACTTGATAGTCTTCTTGACCCCAAAGGTCGTTATGAAATCGGTGCAGATATTTTTCCAGTAGATGCGCTTAAATTTAAAGACTCCAAAAAATATCCCGACCGCCTTAAAGAAGCAACCGATGCCTCGGGAGAATCTGAGGCCCTGATTGTGTTGGGTGGAAAAATTGAGACTATTCCGGCGGTTGTTGCCTGTTTTGAATTTCAGTTCATGGGCGGCTCGATGGGCTCTGTGGTGGGTGAGCGATTTACCCGTGGAGTTCAAGAGGCCATCAATAAAAAATGCGCTTTCATCTCTATCACGGCAACTGGTGGTGCACGCATGCAAGAGAGCTTGCTCTCCTTATTTCAGATGGCTAAGACCAATTCCATGCTGACATTGCTCTCAAAAAAAGGTTTGCCATACATTAGTATTTTGACTGACCCCACCATGGGTGGGATTTCAGCGAGCTTTGCATTTATGGGTGATGTTGTGATAGCTGAACCCAAAGCGTTGATTGGTTTTGCGGGTCCCCGTGTCATTGAGCAAACTGTCCGCGAGAAGCTTCCCGAAGGTTTTCAACGCTCGGAGTTTTTAATGCAAAAAGGGGGCATCGATATGATTGTGGATCGTCGCCAACTGCGCTCTGAGGTGGCCCGTTTATTAGCCTTGCTTCAGCAAATGCCTGAACCAGACAGTACAAGCTCCCATTAATCTGTCTTCAATCTTGCACACGCTGGCTGCATTTGTCTAAGAACCAAAATCCAACCCTGTTTACCAGCCTTCCAGCTTGGCTCTCCTACCTTGAAACCGCGCATCCTGTCGGCATTGATATGGGGCTCAATCGGATTAATCGAGTTAAAGCGGCTTTAAATCTTCAGTTGAATTGTCCAGTCATTACCGTTGCCGGCACCAACGGCAAGGGGTCTACTTGTGCTTATTTGGAGGCAATCTTATTAGCCGCAGGATACCGAGTGGCAATGCATACATCACCCCATTTATTGCGCTTTAATGAACGTGCACGTGTCAATGGTGTCGAGGTCTCTGATGAGCAGCTATTAGAGTGTTTTGCAAAAGTAGAACAAGCAAGAGCAAGTCTTGTAGATGCGCCATCGTTAACGTACTTTGAGTTCACAACCTTAGCGATCATCTTGCTATTTTCAGAAAGCTCTCTCGATGCGATCATTCTGGAAGTGGGTATGGGAGGGCGTTTAGATGCTGTGAATTGTGTTGATGCCGATTGCGCGATTGTTACCAGCATTGATATTGATCACGCCGATTTCTTAGGAAGCACTCGAGAAGCTATTGCCCTAGAAAAGGCGGGAATATTTCGTCAAGGAATTCCAGCCATTTGCGCTGACCCAGTACCTCCGCAATCCTTAATTGACTATGCTGAAAAGTTGCAATGCGATCTATGGCTGCAAGGTCGAGATTTTCAGTTTCTGGGTGATAAACAGCAGTGGGGTTGGAGCGGCAGAGGCAAACGGTTCAGTGGCCTAGGTTACCCAGCTTTGAGAGGCGCCAATCAGATTCTCAATGCTAGCGGGGTCATTGCCGCCTTGATGGCTCTTCACCAACGCCTCCCAGTGAGCGCTCAAGATATTCGCAATGGCTTTGCCTTAGTTGAATTGCCTGGACGCTTTCAGGTTCTTCCTGGACAGCCAACCGTGGTTTTGGATGTTGCCCATAACCCCCATGCTGCAGCTACCTTGGCGCAAGGCCTTGATAAGATGGGCTACCACCCCTATACCTATGCCGTATTTGGTGCCATGGCTGACAAAGATATTGCTGGCGTGATCAAACCTTTTTTGGGGATAGTGGATTTTTGGTATTGCACTGATTTGCCTACCCCCAGAGCTGCCAGTGCGCAGGCTTTAGCCTCCCAGCTGGAGCAACTGGGCGTAAAGGTAAAAAATGGCCAAGATGGGGGGATTGAAAGCTTCCCAAATCCTGCTTTAGCCTACCAAAAAGCCGTTTCTGAGGCCGGAGAGGGTGATAGAATTATCATCTTCGGATCCTTCTATACCGTTGCAGGCGTAATGGCTTATCGAAACAACCAGGCGCATTGATCCATGATTCGTTTACCGAAGCTTTTTAAGCGAAACTCGCAGTCTGATGACCTTCAAAGAGGGTCAGCGGGTATCCGTCGCACCTCTAAAAAAACAAACGCTCGTGCCTTTATTCGCGCTCAAGAAAATGAAGAGCCTGCCTTAACTGAAGATCCTGAAATTCAGCGAGCGCGCCATCGTTTAATTGGTGCAAGTGTTTTAGTCATATTGGCTTTTATTGCTTTACCCAGAATTCTGGATAGTAAGCCTAAGCCAGTGAACAACGATATTGCTGTAAATATCGTTACGAGTTTGCCAGTCCCTGGCGTCAATCCTGAGACGCCATCCACGACTAAAGCCAATGTTGTTGCTGCTCAGTCGACTCCGTCCTCACCATTACCGGCTGCACCCGCACCAGCGCCTAGCAATAAAGTCGAGACAAAACCTGACGCTACTCCTAGTCCAAGCCTATCTCAATCCCCGCCATCAGCAAGCACAACGGATACAAAACCTGCCGCTGCATCAGCACCCGCTAAATCTGCTGCTTTAGGATTGGCTGCGGGTGAAGAAGTGGTTGCAACGAGCAAACCCAAAGTGAGTTCTGATTCATCAAGCTCTAAGCCTGTTGCTAATACCGGTAAATTTGTGATTCAAACGGAAGCGTTTAAATCAGAGGATCGGCTCAATGGCTGGTTGAGTAAAATGAAGGCGCAAAAGATCCCTACTTATGTGATCAATAAAACAAGCGCTGACGGTACGAAGTTATTTGTGTTAAGAGCAGGGCCTTTCCCCGATAAAGATGCTGCAGAGGCTGCCGAGAAGAAGATCAAGGCAATGGGACTCAATAGCCGCATTGTGGATGCCGGTAAATCCTAATGGACCTCATATCCACCTTAAAGTTAACAACGGTGGATTACTTCACCCTAGTAGTATTGCTTGCGTCGGCTTTAATTGGTATCTCCCGTGGTTTATTTAAAGAGGTTCTTGCGCTGGCTTCTTGGTTTATTGCTGCTTGGGTCGCTTACCGCTATAGCAACTATCTTTCTGTAGAGTGGCTATCGAGTTTTCACCTAGAAGAGTTAGTGAGCCTTGGTGCTAGTTTCCTGATTTTGTTTGTTCTCACACTCATTGCTTGCGGTCTACTCGGCGGCATTGTGCAAAAGATTATTCTTTCAGCAGGATTGAGTTTGACCGATCGTTTTCTGGGCTTAATCTTTGGCCTTATGCGTGGCGGACTGGTTATTGTCGTGTTAGCAACCCTGGCACTATTAACTCCTATTCCTCAAACCATCGCTTGGCAACAGGCCTTAACGAGACCCGCAATTGAGACGGGAGTGGGCTTTATTAAGGGCTGGCTTCCAGAAGATTGGGCAAAGCAATTAAATGATGCGGTACCAAAAGTAGTTATTCCATTAACGATAGGGAATTAGAGATATGTGCGGTATTGTCGGAACAGTCTCCCATGCGCCAGTAAACCAATTACTGTATGACGCCTTATTGCTGCTGCAACATCGTGGTCAAGATGCTGCCGGTATTGCTACGATGAATGGCAATTCATTCACGATGCATAAAGCGAATGGTTTGGTACGCGATGTGTTCAGAACACGAAATATGCGCAGCTTAGTAGGTAATGCTGGCATTGGTCAAGTTCGATACCCTACTGCTGGCTCAGCTAGCAGTGAAGAAGAGGCCCAGCCTTTTTACGTCAGTGCGCCATACGGAATTATCTTGGCACACAACGGCAACCTGACTAACGCACCTAGTTTGCGCGTTGAAATGGCCTATCGTGATCGTCGCCACATTAATACGAGCTCTGATACTGAAGTGCTATTAAACGTGTTGGCAGATGAACTTCAAAAAGAAACGAATAGTGCCGCTTTAGATGAGGGCGCTATGTTTAATGCCATTACCGGTGTCACTCAGCGTGTGAAGGGCTCATATGCTGTTGTTGCTTTAATCGCGGGTTATGGTTTATTAGCCTTCCGTGATCCTTTCGGTATTCGGCCTTTGTGTATTGGTCGGATTGATACGCCGAAGGGTCCCGAGTGGATGGTAGCTTCTGAATCGGTAGCCTTGGAGGGTCTGGGCTTTACCTTTGTGCGCGATGTTAATCCTGGTGAAGCGATCTACATTGATCTTGATGGTAATTTCTACTCGAGGCAGTGTGTGGCAGAGGCCGTTCTGACGCCTTGTATCTTTGAGTACGTTTACATGGCTCGTCCTGACTCAACCATTGATGGTGTGACGGTCTATAACGTGCGAATGCGAATGGGTGACTATCTCGCAGAAAAGATTCGCAAAGAAACCAATGTCAAAGAGATTGATGTCGTGATGCCCATTCCAGATTCTAGTCGACCAGCTGCAATGCAGGTGGCCAAACGCTTAGGCATTGATTATCGCGAAGGTTTCTTTAAGAACCGATATATCGGACGCACCTTCATCATGCCAGGTCAAGCAGTCCGCAAAAAATCGGTACGACAAAAACTCAATGCCATGCGCATTGAGTTTAAGGACAAAACCGTTTTGATTGTGGATGACTCCATTGTGCGCGGAACTACTTCATATGAGATTGTGCAAATGGCGCGCGAGTCTGGTGCCAAGAAAGTGATATTTGCTTCTGCGGCGCCACCCGTTCGCTTTCCCAACGTCTATGGCATCGATATGCCAACTCGGAGTGAGTTAGTTGCCTATGGTCGCACTGACGAAGAGATTAATAAAATGATTGGTGCTGACCAGCTTATCTATCAAAGCGTTGAGGACATGAAGCAGGCCGTACGTGATATTAATCCGGAGCTGAAGAACTTCGAGGCTTCCTGCTTTGATGGCAATTACATCACCGGGGATATCAACGATTCCTATCTTGACGCTTTAGAGGCGGCTCGCAATACCAGCGCTGCCAAGGCAGATCGAGCGGGGGACCCGAGTGACTTTGCTCGCTCCCAACTGCATTTGCATCTTGCAACAGAAGACTAAAAACGACACAGAATGCCTCAATTTGAGGCATTTCTTTTAATTGGTGTCAAAATAGCAGTATGAAAAGTAAATCCAAAAGACCTCAAGCTGATTTATCTAAGCTAGCGCTAGAGACTATTGCTGTCCGTGCTGGTACTCGTCGTACAGAAGAATTTCATGAGCATTCTGAGGCGCTTTTCCTGACTTCGAGTTTCTGCTTTGATAGCGCAGAGCTTGCTGAAGAAGGTTTCGCAAATGCCGATAAAGGATTTATCTATTCTCGTTTTACCAACCCAACGGTCAGCATGTTTCAGGACCGCTTGGCTGCTCTAGAGGGTGGCGAGGCTTGTATTGCGACTTCCTCGGGTATGGCTGCTATTTTGACAACGGCAATGGCGCACCTGCAAGCTGGTGACCATGTCATTTGTTCCCGTTCGGTATTTGGTGCAACGATTCAGCTCTTTAGCAATATTTTAGGTCGCTTTGGCATCACTACAACATATGTTGATTTAGTCGATCCAAAGTCGTGGCAGTCTGCCGTGCAAAAAAATACCAAACTTTTCTATCTCGAAACACCCTCCAATCCTTTAACAGAGATAGCTGACATTAAAGCCATTGCCGCGATTGCTAAGAAGGCTAAGTCCTTATTCGTAGTGGACAACTGTTTTTGCACGCCTGCTTTACAAAAGCCTTTAGAGCTTGGCGCGGATGTGGTGATTCATTCAGCTACTAAATATCTTGATGGTCAGGGTCGAGTAGTTGGCGGGGCTATTGTTGGCAAAAAAGATTTTATTAACGGTAAAGTGTTTCCTTATGTCCGGACAGCAGGACCCACTCTCTCCGCATTCAATGCTTGGGTCTTCTTAAAAGGACTCGAAACATTAGAATTGCGGATGAAACAGCAAAGTCAGAATGCTTTGGCACTTGCCCAGTGGATAGAGAAGCAAGCTGGCGTGGAACGCGTATATCACCCTGGTCTCAAATCCCATCCCCAGCATGCACTAGCTAAGCGTCAGCAAAAAGAAGGTGGCGCCATTCTTTCATTCGTATTGAAAGGTGGAAAACGTTCAGCCTTCAGATTGATTAATCAGACTAAGCTTTGTTCGATTACTGCTAATCTCGGCGATACGAGAACTACCATTACTCACCCAGCAACAACAACACATTGCCGAGTGTCTCCAGAAGCAAGAAAAGAAGCGGGGATTGTGGATGGTCTTGTGCGAATTGCAGTTGGCCTCGAGAACGTCCATGATTTAATAAATGATCTCAAGGGCGGCTTTAAAGCTCGCTAGTATTGCCTGATTCTTGTAGCCGTCTCGGATCGTTAATGGGTCTCAGGGGCATGATGTGAATCTGTTGAGCATCAAACTCAATATGTACTTCATTGCCAAGCTGGATTGCCAAGCGCTTAATTTCTGCTGAAGAGGCTTCCCAATTGACCAGGACTTCGCTACCCTTAATCACAAATTGAATGGAGGCAATCTGTCCAAGACTGCTTAGCTGAGTAACCGTGGCGGCTAATGAGTTAGGTGTTGATTGTGCGAAAACACTAATTCCACTTTGGGGAATAACCCAAGCTACTTTTTGGCCTGCGGGTATTTTTCCTTTATCAACGACCTGAAAGACGTGTGGCAATCCATCCAAACTGAGTGCTCCAGCGCTGAATACACCCTTAAAGATATTAGTAATGCCCACCAGTTCGGCTACACGGCTATTGCGCGGTTTATGGAACAAGACTCTAGGACTTGCGGTTTGCAAGCTTATACCTTGGTCAATCACGGTGATACGATCCGCTAATAAGCTAGCCTCTTTCAAATCATGTGTGACAAGCAGGATGGGAATATTCAGCTCTTTTCGAATGCTTGCCAAAGTTTTATATAACGCGTGACGGGTGGGAATATCAATCGCTGAGAAGGGCTCATCGAGAAGCAACACCTGAGGCTCACGTGCTAATGCTCGTGCTAAGGCAACCCGCTGTTGTTGGCCACCTGATAACTCATGTGGCATCCGTTGCGCCAGTGCAGAGATGCCTAACTTCTCTAGCCATTGTTGAGCAATGACTCTCCTTTCTTTGGTATTTGGGTATGCATTTTGTAGTGAAATGGCAATATTTTCTAAGGCACTGAGATGGGGAAATAAGGCATATTGTTGGAACAGAAATCCACAAGAACGTTTGGCTGTTGGGATATTGATTTCTACTTGGGCATGAGCAGCGCTAAACCAATTCATATCAGCACATTGAATGTGGCCTTCATCGGCTTGCATCAATCCAGCTATCACTCTTAAGGTGCTAGTTTTACCGCTGCCAGAAGGGCCTACTAATGCGTGGAGTTCACCGGGCAGACATTCCAGTTGGATCTGCAGCGGCATTGGATAGGCTTGCTTGATCTGAACCTTCAGCATTAGTTCCTGCCTAACTGATTTTGTCTATAACGCGGATTAAATAGGCCATAAGATAGTGCAATAGCAATGAGTGAGATGGCCAGCAGGAGCAGGGATAGCATTCCAGCACCAGCAGTATCAAAACTTTGGACCCTATCGTAGATCGCTATCGAAGCGGTTTTAGTTTCTCCAGGAATGGCTCCACCCACCATTAAGACCACGCCGAATTCT
>Ga0364893_10294_pt2 | contig 10987 bp, 8 predicted proteins | sample ExccelJu500001D3_FD_206943 | JGI IMG/M metagenome (GOLD analysis project Ga0364893, IMG submission 206943) | Enriched cells from Trout Bog Lake Hypolimnion, Wisconsin, USA - BchlTB.July16.5000.01.D3 | ecosystem: Environmental > Aquatic > Freshwater > Lake > Hypolimnion/Profundal zone | place: USA...
GATTCCCAGGCCAATAAATCCGATTCGAGAAGCGATCGGACAGCTCATTGCCGAAGGACTACTCGAACAGAGCCCGACCGGCGGAACTCTTGTCGTCCAACTAAAACGCGAAGACATCGTTGAACTCTACGAGTTGCGTGAAGCGCTGGAAGTGTACGAGGTGGGCAAGATCGTGCGCATGGGACTGCGGGCTGAGGATGCGGATCATCTGCAGGCCCTGGTGGACGATATCCTCGCGCTCAAGAATGAGTTGATCGCCTCCGGCGCCCAGGCTCTGGATGCATCGCAGATGAACCGTTTTATCGCCCACGACTTGAGTTTTCATGCAATGTTAATGGGCATGGCGCAGAATTCACGGATTCAGAAAGTAGTGAACGATACGCGTCTCCTGATTCGAATCTTCGCCTGTTACCGTCGCGGGCATGCCGCTACCCAGCTCGAACAGATTCATCGCGAGCACCAGGAGCTACTGGACGCAATGGTGAACAAAGACCGTGATCGAGCAATGCAATTGATCGCCGAGCATGTACGAACCAGCCAGCGCGAACGGTTGGAGGATTTCGATTTCGGTAAGCGCGAAGCCTCACTGCGTGCCAGCGTGCCGGCGATTTTCGAAGTCAGTAACTTTCTGGTAACACAGTAAGCGCTGTTTCTGGAATCGATCCGTCACTAATTGGGAATCCGTATCTCTATTTGCATTACTTTCCGAGCTGTCGCGGATTCTCGGCCAGCCGAGAAGGTGAGCATATCTGGTAAAACCCCGGCACCCGAATTCCGTATCAGCAAAGACCCATTGGGCTTGGCTTATGCCGGGGTCTGTGGGAATTTTTATCCTCCATTTTTGTCGTTTCTGTGCGAGCGTGAATTATAATTGTGGACAACGTGAATACAACCGAGTCTCGCGGTGCTGGGCGCAGTTGGAGAAAGTAGTCCAGCTCTCAACGGGGATTAACGCTTCCTGAAACGCCGGCGGAGCTGGCAATTCAGGGGAAGCTATCCTATAAAACCGGCCGAAGCAATTGGTTCGGCGATTAGATGCCGGGAAGGCAGAAGGAAAATAGCGATGAGCAAAATCGGATTTATTGGCCTGGGAATCATGGGCAAGCCCATGAGTTTGAACCTGCTGAAGGCAGGGCACAGCCTGGTTGTGTATGACATCAATCAGGCAGCGGTGGAAGAAGTGAAACAGGCTGGAGCTGAGGTTGGCTCCTCGCCCAAGGATGTGGCCTCAAAGGCGAAGATCATCATCACGATGCTGCCTAACTCGCCCCAGGTGAAGGCGGTGGTTCTGGGTGCGAACGGTGTGATGGAAGGTGCGGAGAAGGGTTCGCTGGTGGTGGATATGAGCTCTATCGCTCCACTGGTCAGCCGTGAGGTCGCCGAGGCGCTTGCCGTCAAAGGCATCCGGATGCTGGACGCGCCGGTGAGCGGCGGACAACCGAAGGCGATCGATGGCACGATGTCGATTATGGTCGGCGGGGCGCAGGCGGACTTCGACGAGATGGTGCCGATCTTCAAGGTTCTGGGCGGGTCGTATGTGCTGACCGGCGGGATCGGGGCGGGAAACGTGACGAAGCTGGCGAATCAGATCATTGTTGCAGTGAACATTGCGGCAGTATCGGAGGCGCTGGTGATGGCGACGAAGGCGGGCGTTGATCCGGAGTTGGTCTATAAAGCGATCCGCGGAGGATTGGCGGGCAGCACGGTTCTGGACGCCAAGGCGCCGCTAATGATGGACCGGAAGTTCAATCCGGGGTTCCGCATCAACCTGCACATCAAGGATCTTGCGAACGTGCTGGAAACCAGCCACGGGATTGGGGTTCCGCTGCCGCTGACGGCGGGGGTGATGGAAATTCTTCAGGCGCTGAAGGTGGACGGCCTGGGAGAGTGTGATCACGGCGCGATTGTGAAGTTCTACGAGAAGCTGGCACAGATCGAAGTGAAACGCACCGAAGCGTAAGCAGTAAGCGGGAACGGATCGAGAAAGACCATCAACATTTCGTTATCAAAGGATGCCGTATGAAAGTTGCAGAAGTAGTAGTCAGGATTCTCGAGGACGAGGGAATTCGAGTTGCGTTTGGTATTCCCGGCGCCGCGATTAACCCGGTTTACGGGTTCATGAAAGACTCAAAGATCAAGCACTACGTCGCAAGGCACGAAGAAGGTGCAGTGCATGCTGCAGATGGCCACAATCGGGTTTCGGGAAAGCTGGCCCTGGCGATTTGCACATCCGGCCCGGGGGCTACGAATTTTGTCACCGGCCTTTACACGGCGCTGGCTGACTCTATTCCATTGATTGCGATTACCGGGAATGCCAACTCCGCGCAGTTCGGCCAAGAGGCTTTCCAGTGCGTTGACATTGCCGAGATTTGCCGGACGGTGGCCAAGAAGACCTGGTGCATCACCGACCCGGCCGAAGCTCCAAAGATCATGCGCGAGGCTTTTCGCACCGCGTGCAGCGGCCGTCCAGGGCCGGTGCTGATCGACCTGCCGATAAACGTGCAGATGGCGGATATCGACTACGATCCGGCCAAGGACAGTCCGCTGGTTTGGACCCGTCCGACACCAGATCCGACAGACATCGCCAAGGTCATGGATATGATCCAGGAGAGCAAGAATCCAATCATGATCCTCGGCGGTGGCGTGATCATTTCCAATGCCACAAAAGAGTTCCGCGAGCTGGCCGAGTACCTGCAGATTCCCGTGATCATGACCTACATGGGCAAGGGCGGCATACCGTTCGACCACCCACTCTGCGCCGGTCACGCTGGCATCCAGGTGGGCGGGCCGATGGGCAACAAGACGTTCCTGGAATCCGACCTTGTGGTCGGCATCGGTTGCCGCTACACGGACCGGCACACCGGCAATCTCGCCGTCTATCGTGCAGGACGCAAGTTTATCCACGTTGATATCGAGCCCACAATGATCGGCAAGGTGTTCCAGCCGGATCTTGGCGTTGTGTCCGATGCCAAGGCCGCACTTGTGGCACTGCTTGAAGAAGCAAAGAAGCGTGGCTACCATCCTCAGGCTTCCGAGCGGGTCAAGCAGCTTCCCGCCGTCCGCGAGCAGTTGACGCGCAAGACCGATATCGAGGATTCACCGATCCGGCCGCACCGCGTCTTCCACGAGTTGAACAAGTTCTTCCCGGCGAACACGATGTTTACCGCCGGTTGCGGGATCACTCAGATTTGGTCGGGACAACTGCAGAACATCGAACTGCCAAGGCGCTATATACCTTCGGGCGGAGCGGGCACATTGGGCTACGAGGTTCCGGCGGCAATTGGTGCCAAGGTTGCCTGTCCGGACGATCCTTCGGTTGCGGTGGTTGGCGACTGCGGCTTCCTGTTCATGGGTGAAGAGCTGGGCATGGCCGGGCAGCACAACATTCCGATCATCGTCGTGGTGGTAAACAATGGCAACCTGGGCTTGATTCGCCAGAACCAGAAGTATGCCTACAACTACGAACACGGTATTCGTGAGCGTTACGCTCACGGAGAGGAAAAGATACTGCCTGACCTGGTCAAGTTCGCCGAAGCTTTCGGCGGCAAGGGCGAGCGGGTATTCGATGCCAAGGATCTGCCTGCAGCTTTCCAGCGTGCGATGGATTCTGGCTGCGTTTACCTGATCGACGTAATGGTAGCGACCGACGCCGATTGTTCGATGGGCGGGGCGCTCAATGCGGTCAAAGAGTTCGTGTAGTCGTTGACTTCGGGGCCGAGTTGGTTTCAGGAGCGGCGGTCGGACCGCCGCTCTTCGACCCTTAGTGACTATTTGTTGAGCGAATAAGAATACAGGTATAGGAGATAGAAGTATGCCCAAGTTTAGCGCGAACCTCTCATGGCTTTTTAGCGAAGTCGATTTTCTGGATCGCTTCGATGCGGCGGCAAAAGCTGGATTTACTGGAATCGAATTCGGGCTTCCATACTCGTACAAAAAAGAACAACTCGTTGAGAAGCTTCAGAAGAGCGGGCTTGTGCAGGTGCTGTTCAATCTTCCGGCTGGTGACTGGGATAAGGGCGAGCGCGGCATTGCCTGCCTTCCTGACAGAGCGAACGAGTTTCAGGAAGGTGTTGGCAAAGCGATTGATTACGCCGGTGCGCTGGGTTGTAAGCAGGTGAACTGCCTGGTGGGCCTCGTACCAAAAGGTTCCAATCCACTTCAGTTGCATGACACAGTTGTGCGTAATCTCAGTTTTGCGGCAGGTGAGTTGAAAAAGGCGGGCGTCCGTCTGTTGATCGAGCCATGCAATTCAAAGGACATGCCGGGATTTTATGTGAACTATACGGCGGAAGCGCTCAAGCTCATCGAGGAAGTTGCTTCTGACAACCTGTTTGTTCAATACGACGTTTATCACGCCCAGGTAATGGAAGGGAACCTCGCCAACACAATCGAAAAGAACCTGGCGCATATCGGACATATTCAGATTGCGGATAACCCTGGAAGACACGAGCCGGGAACCGGCGAGGTCAATTTCCCCTATCTGTTCGCGCATCTCGACCGCATAGGTTATACCGGTTGGGTTGGATGCGAATACAAGCCAGCGGCTAAGACCGAGGCAGGCTTGGGCTGGCGCACGGCTGCAGCCGGAAAATAGATACACAAAACCTGAAGACGTTTCAGGAGAATTGCTGATTTGTAAAGAAAGTAATCCAGAAAAGTAGTGTTCGAGGAGTGACTAGAGACTAGTTAGTATCGAGAGGAGACCTTTGTGTCTACGCAATGGTTCCATAACTATGCTGCTGTCGGCAACAGCCTCGGTCTTACTGCCCTTGTAGTATCTATCCCTATTTTCTTTCTCTTTTGGGCACTGGCTGTAAAGAGAATGAAAGGTCATATTGCTGGGATACTTACATTAGCCTTAACAATCGTAATCACCATTCTCGCGTACGGAATGCCGGTAGGTGTTGCATTATCGGCTGCAGCGCTGGGGATGGTGAACGGTCTGTTCCCAATCGGTTGGATTATTCTAACCGCTGTCTTCTTCTACAATCTCACAGTCGAATCAGGGCAGTCGGAGATCATTAAAAGCTCGATTTCTTCTCTCTCCGCTGACCGGAGGTTACAGGCACTTCTCATCGCTTTTTCGTTTTCAGCTTTTATGGAAGGCACCTCGGGCCAAGGTGCCCCAGTGGCCGTGGCTGCGGCAATGTTAATCGGACTTGGTTTTTCTCCGTTGCCCGCAGCGCTCATCTGCCTGGTCGGTAACACCCCACCTGTCCCGTTTGGACCTGTAGGGGTACCGACCATCATGATGTCAACCGTCACCAAGATCAACGAAAACGTCCTCGCCAAAGCGGTCGGCACCGATATGGTAATAATGGCGCTGATTGTTCCGATCTTTATGCTGGTGGTGTTGGCTGGGTGGAAGAACACGATGGGTGCTTTACCCGCCGCGCTGGTGGCGGGGATAAGCTACGCGGTTACCTGCTTTTTCGTTAGTCGTTATGTCGGTGTAGAGTTACCCGCGATTCTGTCTGCCTTCGTTTCGATTGTGTGCCTGGGAATATTTCTGAAGTTCTGGAAGCCTAAGAAAATTTGGCGATTTCCCGATGACCCTGACGTCGCGACCGAAACCTCAAAGAAGTTCACTACCGGCCAGATTATGAAGGCTTGGTCTCCTTTCGTAATATTGATGATCGTAATGGCCACGTGGGGCATTCCAGCATTCAAGAACTGGGCTATCAATGTCCAGCATTGGGCTGTCACCTTTCCTAGCTGGCCTTTCCTTGATGGAATTGTCTATAGGACGGCACCTATTGTTGCGACACCAGCCAAGTACGCGGCAAGTTACCGCTGGGAATTTGCCACTGCTGCCGGCACCGCGATGTTCATATCCTCACTCATCTCGATGGTTGTGCTGAAGATCAGTCCGGCAACTGGAGTGCGAGTATTTGCCAAAACGTTCCAGCAGTTGAAGTTTGCTTTGATCACTTTGGCTTCCGTAATAGGTATTGCCTTTGTAGCTAACTACTCTGGCATGTCTTACACGCTGGGATTGGCTTTTGCCCACTACACTGGCAAAGCGTTTCCGTTGTTTTCTCCGGTCATTGGTTTTCTTGGAGTATTCCTGACAGGCTCGGTAACTTCTTCCGCCGCCTTGTTTGGAAAGCTTCAGCAGGTAACGGCCATGCAACTCGGGTTCAACCCTGTTCTCACTACCTCGGCGAACCTAGCCGGAGGCGTGATGGGTAAACTCATTTCGCCCCAATCCCTCGCGGTTGCATGCGCGGCTACAGGAATGATTGGTCGAGAGACGGATATCTTCCGGAAAGTCTGGAAGTATTCGGTCATGCTGCTAGGGATAGTGATCCTTCTGATCGCCTTGCAGGCTTATGTCATACCAGGCATTGTCCCGCACGACATTGCCGCGGTAGCGCAGTAAGTAGCTCCGAAGTCGGTCACGTATACAAAACCACCCAGTCTGCAATGACTGGGTGGTTCTTTTTGCCGCAGATTGCCTCTACTTCTTGATTGCGATATTCAATTCCTTCAGCTGCGCATCGGTCACCGGAGTTGGAGCGTCCATCATCAAGTCCGTGGCCGCAGCCGTCTTTGGGAAGGCAATAACTTCGCGCAGGCTTGGCGCCCCGGCCAGAATCATCACGATTCGATCCAGTCCCAGCGCGATGCCACCGTGCGGAGGGGTGCCATATTGCAACGCTTCGAGGAAGAATCCGAAGCGCAGTTTCTGCTCCGCTTCGTCCATCCCGAGAGCTTCGAAGATTTTTGCCTGAACTTCCTGCTGGTGGATACGAATCGAACCTGAACCGAGTTCGGTTCCATTCAGCACGACGTCGTAGGCACGCGAACGAATTGCACCGAGAGCCGAATTTGGGTCATGCAGGTTGGCCACGCCCTCGTGGAGCAACTCCATGTGGTCTTCGTGCAATGAGGTGAACGGGTGATGGGCAAAGGTCCAAGTCTCGTGCTGCTCGTCCCACTCGAACGACGGAAAATCAGTGACCCAGAGGAACTTGAACGATTGTTCCTCGAAGGCTTTGTGTCGTGCCGCATACCGCTGCGCCAGCGCAAGCCGAAGTTGTCCGGCGTTGGAATAGACGGCGTACGCATCCCGTTGCTTGCGGCGTTCTGCTGCGGCATCTCCGGAACTGGCAACCGCAGCTTCTGCTTTCTTCGGGGCGGCTACCAGCACAAGCAGATCGTCTGGCTCTGCGCCGCTCAGTTCGCGGACCTTTGCAATGACATCTGGCCAGCTTTTTTCCAGCCGCTTGAAATCGTCGAGAAACTTGATGACCTTGGACTGTTTGTCACCTAACAGCGCCTTGTGTTCGTCGCGTTCTTTGCGTGAGAGCTCTCCGACCTTCGGCGTGCGAATGACCACTACTGGCAACGCGGCGTCGATGGCCAGCGTCTCCAGAACATTCGCGGGGAAGACCGCCTTCACGTCCGTCATTGCAGGCAGGCGCAGGTCAGGTTTGTCGATTCCGTAGCGTCGGATGGCTTCATCGTAGGGCATCTGCGGGAAGGGCCGATTGATCGTGTGCCCCGCGGCGCTAAACGCGGCGTTGAGGAAACCCTCCACCACTCCGTGGATCGTCTCTTCGGTTGGGAAACTTAGTTCAAGATCGATCTGTGTGAACTCCGGTTGCCGGTCGGCGCGCAGGTCTTCATCGCGGAAGCAGCGCGCGATCTGGAAATAGCGATCGAGGCCGCCTATCATCAGCAACTGCTTGAAAATCTGCGGCGATTGCGGCAGCGCGTAGAACTCGCCGGGATGGACTCGGCTTGGCACCAGGTAGTCGCGCGCGCCCTCGGGCGTGGAACGCGTCATATAGGGTGTCTCGATTTCGTAGAAGCCTTCGCTCGCAAGATAGTTGCGAATCGCCAGAGTGACCCGATGCCGCATCTCCATATTGGCGTGCATCTCAGGACGGCGCAGGTCGAGATAGCGATACTTCAGCCGCACCTCTTCGTTCACGTTGACATTCGCATCGCCTGGGAAGAACGGTGGCACCTTGCTTTCATTCAGTAACTTCAACTCGCCGGCAAGCACCTCAATGTCACCGGTCTCCATCTTCGGATTGCGCGTGTTCTCTGAGCGCGGTTCAACCATTCCGGTCACGGCCAGCACGTACTCGTTGCGCACGGACTCCACGCGCTCATGCATCTCGGGGTTACGTTCCTTGTCGAAGACAATCTGAGTTATGCCCGAGCGGTCGCGCAGATCGATGAAGATGAGATTGCCGTGATCCCGCCTCCGGTTCACCCAGCCCATCAATGTGATTGTTTTCCCTGCGTCAGTCGAGCGGAGCTCGCCGCAGCGGTGCGTCCGCTTCAAATCGCCTAAAAAATCAAGTTGCATAATCGCTTTCCGTCTTGCGAATTAGGTTGCGGAGTGAAACGCCGCATCCCTCATCGTACGACAATCGGTGCGCCGTTCAGGCATGCGCCAATTGCTTTCGTGGGATTTGTGTTCCTAATTTTGTAAATACGCCAGCAGTTCCGCTCGTGAAACTGTGGTCTGCTCGCCGCTCTTCAGGCTCTTTACGGCGAAGGCATCGGCCTGTACCTCGTTTTCGCCCACGATAATGGCGAACGTCGCGCCCAGCTTTTCAGAGCTCTCAAAGCTCTTTTTCAGACGGAAACTTTCGTCGCTCACGTCCACAGAAACGCCCCCGGCGCGCAGCTGTTTTGCCAGCTTCAGCGCATGCCGATTCATCCCCTTGCCGAGCGGAATCACAAACGCCTTCAGGGGGGCGAGCACCTGCTGTTGCTGTGCCTGCAACGCCAACACCAGGCGGTCCTCACCGATGGCGAAACCAATCCCCGGGGCTTTCGGTCCGCCAAGCTGTTCGCTCAGCCCATCGTAGCGGCCTCCGCCCAGCACCGCACTCTGTGAGCCTAGTTCGCCGTGCGTGAACTCAAAAGTCGTGCGGGTGTAGTAGTCCAACCCGCGTACCATGCGCTCGTTCACTTGGTAAGGAACTTCCAGCGTGTCCAGAATGGCGCGCACTTGGGCAAAGTGTTCGCGGCAGCCTTCGTCCAGATAATCTGCGATCTTGGGTAGTTTTTCGATGATGGGCTGGTCTGCGGGAACCTTGCAATCCAGCACGCGCAGCGGATTCGTCTCAGCCCGCCGCTGGCAGTCACCGCACATTTGATCCTTCACGCCATCAAGCGCCTCGCGCAGAGCCTGATTGTAGGCCGGACGGCACTCCGAGCAACCCACGGAATTCAGAAATAGCGTCCATCCTGTAAGTCCCACGGCATCCAGCAGGGCTGTCAGCATGTCCAGCACTTCTGCGTCGCGCATGGGCAACTCGCTGCCCGCCGACTGAGGCCCAAGTACTTCCGCGCCAATCTGGAAGAATTGGCGGTAACGTCCCTTCTGCGGGCGCTCGCGCCGGAACTGCGGCCCAATGTAGTAGAGCTTCTGCAGCAATCCGCTGCGTCCCAACTCGTGCTCGATGTAGGCGCGTACCACTCCCGCCGTATTCTCCGGGCGCAGGGTCAAGGTCAGCGTCTTCTCGCTGGCTGCACGAGCCTTGTCTTCCCAGGTGAACATTTCTTTGGAGACAATGTCAGTCTCTTCGCCGACGCCACGGCTGAATAGTTCGGTGGACTCAAAGATTGGCGTGCGAATCTCGTGGTAGTTATAGCGGGCGAACACCTCGCGCACCTTGCGTTCCACAAAGTTCCAGAGTTCGGTGTCAGGGGGCAACAGGTCACGAGTCCCGCGTACGGCTTTTATCATCTTGTATGGTTCCTTGTACGGAAATTCTGTTCATCCGGGTAAGGATATTCCATTTGCCGCGCGGCTTCGCGGGCGACGGTCTGTCCGTAGGTCTGCGCCACCAGGTACAGGGCCATATCAATGCCGGCGCGAATGCTGCTCGCGGTTGTGATATTTCCATCCACAACCATCGGCAACTCTGGCCGGAGCGACGTACTGGGAAACCGCTCGCGGAAGAAATCCACCGAATGAAAGTGCGTGGTGGCGGTCTTTCCTACCAGCAGGCCAGCCTCCCCGAGCAGCAGGGAACCGGTGCCAACCGAGGCCAGACGGTCCACCTGCGGAGCCATCTTCTTCAACCAGTCCAGGTACTCCGGTTGGTGCATCAGCGCGCGAATTCCATGCCCTCCCGGAATCAGCAGCATATCCAGCTTCGGGCAGGAAACAAAATCGACGTCCGGCAATATTCGCATGCCGCCGTTTGTGCTCACCAACTCCCGATTCTCGGCCACCAGCAACTGGTGGATCGGAGACCCGCTCTCCCGCCGTGACTCCTCATCCAGACGAGTGGTGGCAAACACCTCAAAAAGTCCGCAGAAATCCAATACTTCCGCGTCGGGGTAGATCAGGATTCCTACCGTTTTCTCAGCCCGGCTCAAGGGTTCTCCGTTGCTGCTCACTGTCCCAGTTCCTTCAGATACTGATCTTTATAACCTAAGTAATTCGTGCTGTAAGTCAAAATGGAAGCCCTTTCGTCTGCGCTTAAATAGCGGCGAAACTTTCCCGGGGCGCCCATCCACAGCGAGCCCGGTTCTACCACGGTCCTCTCGGGAATCACGGTGCCGGCGGCGATGATCGATTCATGTCCCACCCGCGCGCCGTTCAAAATAATGGCACCCATACCAATCAGGCACTGGTCTTCAATCACACAGCCATGCAATGTCGCGTTATGACCCACGCTCACGTCGTTGCCCAGCACGACCGGCCAAGTTTTGAGCATTCCGTGCAGCACGGAGTTGTCCTGGATATTGGTGTTCCTGCCGATGTGAATGTAATTGACATCACCGCGAAGAACCGAGTTCATCCAGATGCTCGCGTGTTCGCCAAGTTCAACGTCGCCAATCACCTGCGCGGAAATATCCACGTAGCAGTTGCCGGGAAGTTTGGGCATCACGCCCTTATATGGTCGAATTATTTTGATACCTCCAACTTGGGATCCGGTTCGGTGGCCGCGATGGCCAAGACCGCGCGGTCTTGGCGCCAGCCCCAAACACAAACCAGCCCAGAATATTG
>Ga0364893_10494_pt1 | contig 10979 bp, 10 predicted proteins | sample ExccelJu500001D3_FD_206943 | JGI IMG/M metagenome (GOLD analysis project Ga0364893, IMG submission 206943) | Enriched cells from Trout Bog Lake Hypolimnion, Wisconsin, USA - BchlTB.July16.5000.01.D3 | ecosystem: Environmental > Aquatic > Freshwater > Lake > Hypolimnion/Profundal zone | place: USA...
CGTAGAAGCCGCCGTAAACCCCCGTGGGGGAGTCCGTTGAGGACTCACACTTCCGTATCCATTGTTCGTACTTCCAGTAAAGGCCGCCAACAGCCGTGGTCCCCGAATCGTGATTCGAGTGGCGGAGTTGAAGCTCTCCTGCGACACAACCCACGGATGGGTCGGCAAAATTGTTCATCAGATGCCGAACCGCGCCGTGTTCAATTCGCGGCCGAATGTCCACAAACAGGAGTATGTCGCGTGTCGCAATCTCCATGCCGAGGTTGAGTGCGGCGGCTTTTCCTTGCCGGTCAGTAGAGATCACGGTGCGTAGTCGAGGCTCCACAATCTAGCCGAGTATCTCCTCGGTTCCGTCCGTGGATCCGTCTGAAACCACAATTACTTCCAAGAGTGCTTCAGGATAGTCCAGCGACAGCAAGTGTTGTACTTGATCGCCGATCAAGGCGGCGCCGTTATGAACAGCCATGATGATACTTATTCCCGGTAGTGTCTCAGCCTTCTTCCAGGGTCTCGGGCGAACGCGACTAAGCACATACATCACAGCCGGGTAGCCCAGGTACGCGTAGGCAATTACCACGGCGGAGACCCAGAAGATGATCAACACGGTCATTGACTGCCTCGCCGGAGAATCACGGTCTTCAGGGTCTCGAAGACAATCAGGAGATCGAGGGCAAGGGAAGCGTGCTTGATGTAGTAGAGATCGTATGTCAGTTTTTGCTTTGCGTCTTCTACCGAAGAGCCGTATCGATACCTGATTTGCGCCCAACCGGTTATGCCCGGGGGAACAATGTGCCGGAGCTGATAGTAAGGGATCTGTTCTGCCAGCAGGTTCACGAACTCAGGACGCTCGGGGCGGGGGCCTACGAATCGCATGTCTCCCTTGAGCACGTTCCACAGCTGCGGAAGTTCATCGATCCGAGTAAGCCGGAGAAAACGGCCAATAGTGGTGACGCGAGGATCATTCTGCACGGCCCATTGCGCGCCTTTGCTCTCCGCGTCGACATGCATAGTGCGGAATTTCAGAACCTCGTAAATGTGTCCGTTCTGGCCAACGCGCTTCTGGCGATAGATCACCGGCCCTGGCGATGTGAGCTTGATGGCAGCAACCACAAATGGCAGGAGAGGCGACACCACGATCAGGGTACTGAAGGCAACGAGTCTTGAAACCGCAGCCCGCGCAAACACGGCGCCGCGCCGGAGATCCAGGCCATCGGCAAAGATGAGTGCGCTGGGATAAAGGGAATCCGGTTCGATTCTCCCGGATATCTGTTCCAGCAAAGTGCTGGCGTACTCCACTTGAATACCGCGCAATCGTGCCTGCAACAATTCCTTGTAGGGCATGCGCCCGCGACGCTCAGTAACGGCTACTACAATTCGGTCGATCTTATTGGCTTGCAGCACCGCACTGAGGCTGGATCCAAGTTCGTCGCGTGTTAGCGTCGTGTCGCCAAGTGCCCCAGACCAGCCGACCAAGTCAATCGCAAGTCCCGGATTGTTGCGAATGGCGTCGGCGATACTTCGGGCTTGCGCTCCGGAGCCGAGAATAAACGCTCTGTCGCGAAAGTGCGGGTTTTGGATCAGAACGCTGAAAACCCATCGCCAGAGAAGCAGCCCCACCGCGAGAAATGCAATCCCAATGACATACGTCTGGCGGCCAACGATAAAGTTCGGCTCGATCGCTGCGAGTAGTCCCGTAACTACGGAAACAGTGCCCAGCATGACGAGGACACGGAAATAGGTCTCCGGCTTCGACCGCACAATCGTCGAAGAGTAAAGGTCGTAGTAATGGCCCGATATGATGGCAATAAAGGTGACACTTATAAGCTTGACGAGCCCGCCTTCAAAGTAAAGGACAATATAAGAGTCTTGCCCGAAGCGTAGAAACACGGCCGCCAGGAAACACGCAAACACTACGAGAGACTCGCCACAAAACAAAGCAACAACACGTACGGGATAGTAAACATGAAGGAAGCGAATCACTTCTCCCTCCTTTTCTCCTTTTTATGCTTTTTGCCTTCGCGGTCCGAGTAGTAACCGCCGTAATAGTAGGAGGAGCCTCGTCCTTCCGAGGCGCAGTTGAGCAGAACGCCGAGCAACCGTTTACGTCGCAACTCAGTTACGGCCCAGGACGCGGCTTCCAATTGAGTCTTTCCGGCCTGGACCACCAGTAACGAGGCATCGCACATGTTGGAGAGCAGAAGCCCATCGGAAACCGGCATCAGTGCGGGTGAGTCCATGATGATCCAGTCGAACTGTTCTGCCAATCGGGTGAGCAGCGCCGGCAATTTACCGTTTGCCAACAACTCGGCCGCATTTGTCATTCGTTTTCCACCAGGGAGAAAGACGAGGTCCTCAATCGGCCCGGATTGGAAGACCTCGCTCTCGGTGGCTTCGCCCGCCAGCAGGTCTGAGAGGCCCGGCTCTTCCGGAGCGCCTAGTAATTTATTGAGACGCGGCCAACGCATATCGCCGTCAATCAGGACAACGCGCGTATCCTCGCGCAAGGAGAGGCTGAATGCGAGGTTCGCCGCGGAAAAACTCTTGCCCTCGTCGGGCAGCGGGCTGGAAATCAGTACAGATTTGAGCTGTGTCTCCACCTGCATCTGCGTGAGACGGGAGCGCAATGTTCGGAACTGTTCCGCCACCGGATTTGTCTTGTCGCTATTGAAGACGACGAGGCGGTCAGGGTCGGGAGTCCAAGTGACCTTGCGGGGTACGATCGGAGCATCGACAACCGTCTGCCGGACTTCTTCCAGAGAAGCATCGAGCGCCTGGGCGAGCTCGCTCTCCAGCAGACTTGCGGCGCTATCCGATCCCGTTATGGACGCGAGGTCCCTCGCCTTTTGTTCGAGTTTCTTGATCGCTTCGTGAATTCGACTCATCGTCTTTATCGCCTTCTGGTCTGGAGAAAGTTTGCTTTCACTGTTGCAGTTCTGCGTCGGCCAACGCGCTACTGGGTCTCAATGAGAGAGCCAGATCTTCCAGTGCCTTGTCCACGGTCTCGCTGGAGATTGGGAACATCTCGTCAACGAAGCCGTGAATCAGAGAGTGCTCGCAAAGCAAATTCACCAGACGCGGGATCCCGCGCGAATTGCTGTGAATTTTCTTCAGAGCCTCCTCTTCGAAGATTGGTTTGCGTTGATCAGCACCGGCCACTGAGAGGCGGCGCAGAATATACTCACGCGACTGTTCCGCAGTGAGTGGACTGAGCCGGACATGGAAGGCAATCCGCTGCGAAAGCTGACGCAAGCGCGGTTGCACAAGCTTGTATATGAGTTCTGGCTGCCCGCTGAGAACAACCTGCAGAAGCTTCTCCGTAGCTGTTTCGAGATTGGTGAGCAGGCGGACTTCCTCAAGCACTTCCGGTGAAAGGTTCTGAGCCTCGTCGATGATGAGTGCGGTGATCTGCCCTTTCTTACTGCGATCGAGAAGGAATTGATTCAACCGGGTCAGCATCTGTGCGCGGCTCGTTCCGACGGGATAATCGATTCCGAGGTCCGTAAGTACCAGCTCAAGAAAATCGCTTGAGTTCTCGCGGGCGTTGAATATGAAGCCTGTCGCGACCTCGCTCCTCTGGAGGCGATCGAGGATCAAATTGATGAGCATGGTCTTCCCGGAGCCGACCTCGCCGATCAGCAGGAGAATTCCTTTGCGGCTTCGTATGCCGTAAAGAATGGCCGTGATCGCCTCTTGAACCGCATTGTTCAAACACAGGTATCGCGGGTCAGGATTGAGACGAAACGGATTATCCTTCAGGCCGTAGAAATCCTTATACATGGTCCTCCTGACGCTCCCGCGTTGTCAGACGGGGTCGGGGAGTCCGATTCCAGAAACTTGCAGAGACCGGTTTGCCTGCAATAGGAACCTGGGCCAGAATCGGAATCTTCAGAAGGGCCAAAATGTCGCTGTCGGTTCTTAAGCTCTGGTCCTTAGCCTCGAGCAATAAGGCCAGTCCAAAGCCGATCATGATACCCCCGGCAAGGCCTGCCAGAGCGATCAAGGGGCGATTGGGCCAACTCGGTTTCTCCGGCAGGTTTGCGGCATCCATCACCGTAAACTGCTCACCCTGTTGGCGCCGTTCGAGATCAGTGGCCATAGAGGCCAGAGACTTTTTTGCTAAGAGATCATCGTAGAACTGTAACGCAGTTTGATAGTCGCGGGTCAGGTTTTTGAATTGTTCCTCAACCGCTGGCGCCAACTGGAGTTGCCCTTGGAAGCGCTGCACCAGCTCCTGCACCCGTTTTTGTTCGCGGGTGAGCTGGAGCATGGAGATCTCGTACTCTTTAATCTGCGCGCGAAGCTTCTTCACCTCTGCCGGCTCCATGGCAGGCGATTTCTTGGGGTCTGTCTTTGGCTTCTCGCTCGCGCTAACCGCCTCGTCGTATTTACGCTGCAGGCTGGCAACTTCGTCTCTCGCCTTCTGCACGTCTGGATGATTTGGCGTGTAGCGGGCTTCCGCCGTGTTCAGCACGGCCCGCGACGCGGCCAATTGATCCTGAAGCTTCTGAATATCCGTGGTTTCAGTGGCTGAGTTTTGCTGCCAGGCCGAGAGCTGCTGTGCAAGCATGCTTTCGGCAAAAGTCTTCTCTTGCTGTATCCGCGAGAGAGCCTGGTTTACGCCTTCTAAGCGCGTCGTAAAGCCACCGAGCAAACTCAGATTCGTCTGCTCTTGCCCTGGGAGCTTGCCAGCCTGCGCCGACTTGAATTTCGCCAAAGCTGCGTTCTGATCGTCCAGCTTGCGCTTGGCTTCGTCGAGCTGTTTTGACAAGAAGTCAGTTGTGCTTTCGGCTCGCTGTTCACGAAGTTTCAGATTCTCCTCGATGAACATAGAGGTGACCAGTGCACAGACCTGTTGCGCGACCTTTGCGCTTGAAGCGGTGAACTTGATGGTGAAACCTGGCACCCGCTCGTTCGGGTTCGAGCCTGTCGAAGCCCGCAGCGGAGTGACCACGAGATCTTTCCTCATCCGATCGAGGAGATCTTCCATCGATGACGTGGCCCGATCTTCCTTGTACAGTCCAAATTTTTCGATAACTGGTTCGAGTCGGCTGCGGCTGAGGATCTGTTGTTGCAAAGTAGCGAGTCGTCCCATCAACTCCTGGCTGATTACGGGCTTGACGACGTTGTCTGGAACCCGCTGTTGTTCAATCAATACCAATGTCTCCGACGTGTACTGCGCCGGCAGTCTCAAGGAGACCACGTAGGCGATAATCGGGACGATCAGGCTGGGAATCAAGAGCAGCCACAAGCGGCGCCGCGCGATGGATACAAGATCATCTAACGTCAGAGTACGATGTCCAAGCATTTGTTTTCGGTCCTGCCGTTTCGCTACTAGAGTGAAATCGGATGAAGATTGAACGTGAATCCGGCGAGTACCTGATTGCGTCGATATGTTGTATCAGGTATGGCCCGCTGGCTTTCGATTTGATACTGGAAGTCGTACTTCAAGTTGAATGTCATGGTGCGCCCCATATTGCGACGCACGGACACTCCGCTGTGGGCACTACTGTAGGAGAATGGCGTTCCCGTTGAAAGCAAACTGGAAAGCTGATTGACGTTGTTAAAACCGTCGTACAGACCAACCGTCCAAACTCGTCCCAGCCGATGCCTGACCGACGCCGTGACAGAGTGCATTTCCACGCCTTGCAATAGTCCACTACCCGATCCTGAGTTATGGGAGTAAGACAGACTGGCATCGAGCCTGCTCGTCTGCCAAGTGAAAGAAGCTGCTCCATCGACCAGCATCCGGTTCTTATCCGGTTGGCCGGGAGACCTTAGCGAAACCGCCTCGGGCCCGCCGCTCAGCTCCAGTACCGCCCTATTCCTGAATGGATGGGTGTACTTCACAATCAGCTTGTTGCTCTGCATGCTGGTGGATCCGGTGAAGTCCGTTAGCCCCCAACTATAGTCCGCGGCGATTGAGTCTCGCCTCCCGAACTGTCGGGTGAGTCCGCCACTTCCTTGATAGGCATGCAAGCCGATCAGGCCAGAGTCTATATATTTCATCAGCGAGTAAACAAATGCGCCATGCATCGAGAACTTTCGAGAAAGCGATCGATCCGCATTGAGGATTACCGCATTCATGTACTGCTGTCCCCCTTGCTGAATGAACGACTGATTCGGGAAGAGAAGCTCCAAGAGCTGAATCAACTGCGGAGACAAGCCGCCAAAGGCAGAACTGCCGTACGCCGAGTTGGGCAAATAGGAAGACTGATCGGCCAAGGTCACGCGCCAAAGAGCGCCGTGAAAAGTCTCCGAAGCGGCCAAACGGTGGTACTGAGTATTAATTCCCGAGTCCTGTGAATGAATGGTGCCACCACCGTTATAGTCGATTTCCGTGTCATTCGCCCGGGCACGGTGCACCAATGTGAGGCTGCCATTGGGAGAGCCGGCACTGTCGTTGGCATAGGAGTCGTACAGATACGAGAGCCCAACGTGGGTAGATAGGAATGACGAGCTTACGAAGCCGGTGCCACTCGTCGAATCGTAACGAAGCGCCGAAAACGGACGATCACCTTCAGGTCCGTCGCTACCCGCGCCAGAGATTGGCGGGACAGGAACAGACGATTGAGGAGCATCCTGTGCAAACGCAGCCAGCGATACCAGCAGGCAAAGTACTCCAGCGAGTTTGAGTAGTCTGGTCATTGTCATTTCACCGAACGACGATTGTATCTCCTGGTTTCAGGTCAATGTCTGCCTTGATGTCACCATGACGGACAACAGCGTTGTAGTCAAAGTGTAACGTGACTGCTGCAGAATTCTGTTTTCGCAGAACAACGATGCGCTTGGAATTTGCGAACTGGTTCAGGCCGCCCGCGGTCGTAAGGGCCTGGAGAGCCGTGAGTCCAGAAGCGTATGGGTAGGTGCCGGGACGAGTGACTTCGCCGACGATGTATATCTTCTTGCTGCGAACCTCAACCACGACGACGCTGACTTGCGGCCGGGCAACGAACTCCAATGCACGCTTCGCGATCTCCTGTTGCAACCCAAACGGTGTCAGTCCGGCTGCGACTACCTCGTTAATGAGAGGCATTGAGATCTTGCCGTCTGAGCGTACCGGCAGAGTGACATTCATTTCAGGCTCTTTCCACACGCTGATACGTAAAACGTCATCTGGGCCGATCACATAGTCATTATCAGCGGCCGCGGCTGCTGGCGCGACCTGGGTCTCGGCTTTACGCACTTCGCGCGGAGCGGAAGCCTGCGGGGCCTCTTGCGCAACTAAAACTGCTGAGATGAACAGGGAAAACAGAACAAGCTTAAATAGAGTTCTCATGAGGCTCCTCGGTCGGATGCAGGCGACAAACCAAATTGTTTAATCTTGTAAAGCAGGGCTTTGTAGCTGATCTCAAGTTGAAGCGCCGCTCGTTTACGGTTGCCCCCGTTGCGGAAAAGCACTTTCTGGATGACTTCCCGCTCGGCGGCCTGTGATGCGGCACGAGCCGCTTCCTTCAGGGGGATGATCGCGTCGTTTTTTGGATGAGACTTGTCCAGGTTGTGAATGAAAGAGAGGCTCTCACGATTACCGAGCAGTGCGATTACCTTGGCAACAACTTCCAAGTCGGCGAGGTTGCCTTGCCACGAGTGTCCCTCCAACGCTTTCTTCATCTGCGCATCCATGGGCGCAACTGGACGATTGAAGGCCGCCGCATATCTCTCGACCATGCTCTCCGCCAGAAAGACGATGTCTTCACGCCGGTGGCGCAAGGGTGGGATGCGAACGATAACCTGGCCGAGCAAACGCGTCAAGTCCTCACGCAACCAGGTCTTGCGAGCGGTTGTCTCAAGTTCGATCTCCGAAGAGGCCAGAACGCGCGCTGCGCAGGGACGTGACTCTTCGGACAGTAACTTGGCAAGAGTACACTGTGAAGCCTGACTCAAATTGTTCAGTCGACTCAGGAGCACTGTACCAGGTCTTGACAGCGCGGATTGGCTCCACAAACTGGACTGCGGATCAAACTGTTCCGGGACCACACTTCGGCAAGTTACGACGGTGAATGGTTGCTGAGTGATTCTGGACCCGCTATGGATCGCGAACGCCAGTGCTTCTGTTCCCGTTCCCGGCTCGCCGATGATCAACACCGGCAAATCCGTCGCCGCCAGCGTCGAAGCGATCTCGCGCAATCGTTTGGCAACTGGACTATTTCCCTCAAGCGCGATCGATTCATCAGGCTCGACCGTTGGAGCGCCAAACGTCATCGCCGCTGAGTACATGGTCTGCATTAAAACATCTCCTCAAATTTCATAGCAATAGAGGTTCCAACCGAGCAGAACTAGTGAACTTTGGTGGTGGAAGGGGAAGAATAGTGATTCCACGGGCAAAAAAGCGTATCCATTGCCAATAATGGAAATCCCGATGAGTGCATGAAGGAACTTTGTTTCTCTCCGAATGCTCCCCGCGCAGGTTGCAATATCTTCAGAAGTGTTTGATATGCAGCAGCTTGTTGCTTTCGCGGTCTGCTTTCTTGATGAGTTGATCAGGAAAATGAAAAGTGGAAAACAATTTCCTCTCGAACGACCATTGTTCTCTCTTTATTGGGTCACGTTACCGTCAAGTTACCTTCGGTGCTGGTCTAATTCAGATTATTTACTTGACCTTCGCCCAATTTGAACCCTACTATTACCTCCCAGTATCCCGAAACTGAACGTGTTCCAGATTGGAGCATGGTGCGATCCTCCCCCCAAGATTGCTCTGGCACGACGCTCCTTTCCTCCGTTCGCACTTGTGTTAGCCCGTTGATGGCTGACTGAGGGCGCTAGACGGGCACATGGGAGCTGTGGTTTTGGCAATGTGCAGGCCCTAACAATTGAATACTTGCGAGACATAGTCTCATTGAGGGGAAAGTTATGGTGCAGGACAAAAGATCTGTCCTTGTTGTCGATGATGAGCCGAAGGTGTTGCACCACATTAAGACGATCCTCGAAAAGGATTCGTATAAAGTTGAGGTGGCGAGCAGCGGAGATGAGGCGGTTTGGCGCGTCGCTGCCGGATATAGTCCCGAACTACTTTTGCTGGACATAACCATGCCCGTCATGGATGGCAACCAGACTCTGGAGACGCTTCGGCGCTCGGGTCTGCTTTGTCCAGTTGCCATGATGTCCAGTAAGACGGAAATTCAAGGTCTGGTGCGTTCCATGCAGTTGGGAGCACGAGACTGTCTCCTGAAACCGTTTACAGAATCCGATCTTTTGTCCCTCATAGATCGATTGCAAGCTGAGATTTCGACTTCGCTTCCGGCTCCAACCCCGGAGCCAATCGAAGCGCTGGCCCCACAGTCCTCTGAATTGCCGGGCACAGGAAGACATGTCGGGAACGTTGTCGAGCTTCCCAACGGCTTATTCATGGTCTGTTCCAGTCCAGCCATGCAGAAGGTGACGTGGCAGGCTGCCACGGTTGCCGAAGCTGACATTCCCGTACTGCTTTTGGGAGAAACCGGCACCGGCAAAGACGTACTAGCCGCGTTTATTCACACTCGATCATTGCGAGCCGATAAGCCGTTTTTGAAGGTGAATTGCGCCGCTGTCCCTGGCGATTTGCTGGAGAGTGAGCTTTTCGGTTATGAGGCCGGCGCATTTACGGGCGCCACCAAGGCAAAGCCTGGAAAGTTTGAGCAGTGCAACGGCGGGACTATTTTTCTGGACGAAATTGGAGAGATGCCGTCGGCACTACAGGCGAAGCTATTGCAGGTGCTACAGGACCGAGAGTACTCCAGGTTGGGAGCCAGGTCTCTGACTAAAGTGGACGTGCGCGTGATCTCGGCGACGAACATTAATATTCAGGAAGCCATCACGAGCAAGAAGTTACGTTCCGACCTGTACTACAGGCTGAATGGCCTGTCCCTGCGATTGCCGCCCCTACGCGACCGTCGCGAAGAGATCCCTGTTCTGTTGCGCGAGTTTGTTCGCCGTAATGCGGCTGAGCATTCGGGCGTGAGGCCACTTATCACACCTCGTCTGATGGAGGCTTGTCTGTCGTACTCCTGGCCAGGGAATGCCCGGGAGTTGCAACACTTCGTCAACCGCTACCTTGTGCTTGCCGACGAGGAATCCGCGATTGCTGATATCGCTAGTGGCGAGAGCCATACTGAGATCAGCAAGGGACTCAAGTCAATCTCGCGTGCTGTCAAGTACGACGCGGAAATGGTCGCTATCGCCGAAGCTCTTCGCCAGACGAAGGGCAAGCGTAAGGCGGCTGCCAGTCTGCTGCAGATCAGCTATAAGGCATTGCTCTACAAGATGCGCCAGTTTGACGTTCCGCTTCCGCATGCTTCGGCGCGAAACTAAGAGGGCGCGGCAAATTCAGAAGGCGAATGTAGAAAAGCGTGGCTACGCCGATTCGGCTGGTGTAGCCACGGTTCGGCCACCTTTCTTCTCTAGCTCGATAAGCCAGTCAGACCAAGTGGTGAACTGTAATTATTGACTTTTCAATTCAGAGACTTTGGCTTATTATCCGGCCATTCTCGAATCGTTTTACCTGTTTTGTGGAAAGGTTCTGACTGATTACGGCCTGTTCGGGTGCAGTGTGATCAGTTTCCGAAGCTACGATTTGTAAACAGAGTGTTTTTTGAAGTGCGAAGGAGCGCCACGTATGTCAAATAGGATTGCATTACATTCCGCCCCCCCTGCCCGACTAGTTTGCCGCTATACGCTTATGAGCGTTCTTGTCTGCCTTCTGTTACTTGGAAGCAGCGTCTTCGCAGTCCCTCTGCCGATCAGTCCGGCTCCGGGTTCTACCCTTTCAGGCTCGACAGTGACCTTTTCCTGGCCTGGCGGATCGTCTCAATATGAGCTTTTGCTTGGCACCACGCTGAACGGCAGCGACATCCTCAACACCGGACACACGACTGCTACATCGGTGACTCCGACAAATCTCCCGGTGAACGCATTACCTGTCTACGCTCGTCTCTATCGGCTGGACAACGGAGTTTGGACGGCGGCAAATTACGTGTACACGGCATCTGGGACGCCTGCTGCTTCGA
>Ga0364893_10728_pt1 | contig 10877 bp, 9 predicted proteins | sample ExccelJu500001D3_FD_206943 | JGI IMG/M metagenome (GOLD analysis project Ga0364893, IMG submission 206943) | Enriched cells from Trout Bog Lake Hypolimnion, Wisconsin, USA - BchlTB.July16.5000.01.D3 | ecosystem: Environmental > Aquatic > Freshwater > Lake > Hypolimnion/Profundal zone | place: USA...
ATAAGAGGTTGAGGTTAATAAGTTATGTTCGCAAATAAAACTTTACTAATTACCGGTGGTACCGGCTCTTTTGGCAACGCAGTTTTACGCCGTTTTTTGAGCTCGAAACTGTGCGAAATTCGTGTTTTGAGCCGGGATGAAAAGAAACAAGACGATATGCGCAAGTATTATCACCACGCCAAGCTGAAGTTTTACATTGGCGATGTGCGTGATGTGGACAGTGTGCGCACTGCCATGCGTGGGGTGGACTATGTGTTTCATGCGGCGGCGCTTAAACAAGTACCGTCGTGCGAGTTTTACCCCTTACAGGCCGTTAAAACAAATGTGTTGGGTACCGAGAACGTGCTGGAAGCGGCAATCACTCATGGTGTGAAGCGTGTTATTTGTTTGAGCACTGACAAGGCGGTGTACCCCATCAACGCCATGGGCATTAGCAAGGCGATGATGGAAAAGGTGGCGGTTGCCAAGTCGCGTGAAGGTGGCGAGACCACTATTTGCGTAACCAGGTATGGCAATGTGATGGCTTCGCGCGGCTCGGTCATTCCTTTGTTTGTGGACCAAATTCGCGCCGGGCAGGCGCTTACCATCACCGACCCCGGCATGACGCGCTTCATGATGACGCTGGACGATGCAGTTGACTTAGTGCTTTACGCCTTTGAGCACGGTAACCCTGGTGACATTTTTGTGCAAAAAGCACCAGCCGCCACCATTGGCACGCTGACTGAAGCAGTAAAGGCTCTGATGGGTGTGCCAACGCATCGGGTCAACACCATTGGCACGCGGCATGGTGAAAAGCTCTATGAGGCACTGCTTAGCCGTGAAGAAATGGTGGCTGCAGAAGACTTGGGCAACTACTACCGGGTGCCGCCAGATTTACGAGACCTGAACTACGGCAAGTTTGTGGAACAAGGTGAGCAAAAAATTTCGCAAGCTGAAGACTACAACTCGCACAACACCGCCCGGCTAGATGTGGAAGGCATGAAGGCTTTGCTGATGAAGTTGCGTTTCATGCAGGCGATTGCGCGGGGTGAACAGGCTGTGGCGGAGGAATAGCAATCATGAAAGTGTTGATTACCGGCGCGAATGGTTTTGTCGGAAAAAATCTGCAGCTTCATCTTGCCGAACGCAAAGATGTGCAGGTGGTGTGTTTCACCCGTGACGATGACGTGGCCCAACTGCCTGCGCTGTTACAGGGGGTTGACTTTGTGTTTCACCTGGCCGGAATCAACCGTCCGCAAGACCCGCAGGAGTTTTTGTCGGGCAATGTGGATTTGACGCAGACGCTGTGCAACGCAATCTGCGCCATGGCTGAAGCTACGGGCAAAAAGACACCCATTGTTTACACCTCGTCCGTGCAAGCGGAGCGCGACAACCCTTATGGCCAGAGCAAGCGGGGGGCCGAAGACGCTTTGCTGGCCACAGCACGCAGCCACCAACTGCCGTTGCATATTTTTCGGCTGCCCAATGTATTTGGCAAATGGTGCAAGCCCAACTACAACTCGGCGGTGGCCACGTTTTGCCACAACATCGCACGCGACCTGCCCATTCAGGTGAACGACCCAGCTGCACCAGTCACGCTGGTGTATGTGGACGATGTGATCGAGCGCTTTGCACAGTTGATGGACGGTGCCGATGCGGCGCTGGATGTTGATGGTTTTGCCACCGTGGCGCCGCAGTACACCACCACCGTGGGCGAGCTGGCTCGCTTGGTTCAAACGTTTAAAGACAGCCGCACCACCCTCATGACCGAGCGCGTGGGCACCGGGCTGGTGCGGGCGCTGTATGCCACCTATGTGAGCTATCTGCCGCCAGAGCTGTTTGCCTACACCGTGCCGCAATATGGCGACCCGCGTGGCGTGTTTGCAGAAATGCTGAAAACGCCTGATTGTGGCCAGTTCTCGTACTTCACGGCACACCCAGGTATTACACGGGGCGGGCATTACCACCATAGTAAGACAGAGAAGTTTTTGGTGATCAAAGGTCAAGCACGCTTCAAGTTCCGGCACATGCAAACCGGCGAGGCATATGAACTGTTGACCAGTGGTGACAAGGCCGAGGTTGTGGAAACCGTGCCTGGCTGGACACACGACATTACCAACATTGGCACCGACGAAATGATTGTGATGCTGTGGGCTAATGAGGTTTTTGACCGTGAGAAACCGGATACGTTTGCTTGTGCGGTTTAAATATGTCGCTAGCCCTCGCCAGTTAAGCGTGAGCAGCTATCAATTTTGAAATTATGAAAAAACTAAAAATCTTGACGGTGGTTGGTACCCGACCCGAAATCATTCGCCTGTCGCGCGTACTGGCGCGGCTGGATGAGCACTGTGAACATGTGCTGGTGCACACCGGGCAAAACTATGACTATGAATTGAACCAGGTCTTTTTTGACGACCTAGGCGTGCGCAAGCCAGACTACTTTTTAAACAGCGCAGAAGGCAGCACTGGCGCCGCTAACACCATTGGCAATCTGATCATCGCGGTGGACAAGGTGCTGGGTGAAGTGCAGCCTGAAGCCATGTTGGTGCTGGGTGACACCAATAGCTGCTTGTCAGTTATTCCAGCCAAGCGCCGCAAGATTCCGATCTTTCACATGGAAGCGGGCAACCGCTGCTTTGACCAGCGTGTTCCCGAGGAAACCAACCGTCGCATTGTTGACCACACGGCGGATATAAATTTGACGTACAGCACCATCGCGCGTGACTACCTGCTGCGCGAGGGTTTGCCGCCAGATTTGGTTATCAAAAGCGGTAGCCCGATGTTTGAGGTGCTAACGCATTACCGGCCACGCATTGACGCATCTGACGTGCTTGTGCGCTTGGGGTTGGAGGCTGGCGGCTATTTTGTGGTGAGCGCGCATCGTGAGGAAAATATTGAATCGGAGCAGTCGTTCACCAAGCTGGTGGCGGTGCTGAACGCCGTAGCTGCAGACTATGGGCTGCCAGTGATCGTATCCACCCACCCGCGAACGCAAAAGCGCATTGATGCCACGGGCTCAGTGTTTCACCCGTTGGTACGGTTGCTAAAGCCACTGGGCTTTCATGATTACAACAAGCTGCAACTTTCTGCACGCGCTTCGCTGTCAGATAGCGGCACGATCAATGAAGAGTCCTCCATTCTGAACTTTCCGGCACTGAACCTGCGCGAGGCGCACGAGCGGCCCGAGGGCATGGAAGAAGCTGCAGTGATGATGGTGGGGCTAGAGGTAGAGCGCGTGCGCCAGGGCTTGGCCATTTTGGCAACGCAGCCACGCGGTGATGACCGCAGTGACCCCCATGGCATTCGCCCAGTCTATGACTACAGCATGCCCAATGTGTCTGACAAGGTGGTGCGTATCATCCACAGCTACACCGACTATGTGAATCGGGTGATTTGGAAGAAGTATTAAACGGATGCGTATCGCGTTAATTGCGGACACGTTCCCGCCGCTGCGCACCTCTGGCGCTGTTCAGCTGCGAGATTTGTCCCGCGAGTTTGTTCGGCAAGGACACTCGCTGACTGTGATGCTACCCACTGCGGGCTTAAGCACGCCATGGTTGCTGGAAGACTCTGATGGTGTACAGGTACTGCGCTTGCGTGCGCCCAAGACCAAAGACATCAACTATGTGAGCCGCACCATCAACGAGTTTTTGATGCCGTTTGCCATGCTGCGCAACTTGCGTAAAAGCCCATTGGCAAAGGAGCGCTGGGATGGCGTGATTTGGTACGCCCCATCAATTTTCCATGGACCACTGGCCAATGCGTTAAAGAAAGCCAGTGGCTGCAAGGGTTACCTGATTATTCGTGACATTTTTCCCGAGTGGGCTGCTGACATGGGGCTGATGGGCAGGGGCTTGCCCTATAAGTTTTTCAAGGCAGTGGCCAACCATCAATATTCGGTGGCAGATGTCATTGGCATCCAGACGCAGGGCAATCAGGCCTACTTTGTCGACCGACCAAACAGCCGGATTGATGTGCTGCAAAACTGGCTGGCCGATGCACCGAATGTGGGATGCAGTATTGACGTAGCAGGTGGCAAACTTGCCGGGCGTACTGTCTTTGTATACGCAGGCAATATGGGTGTTGCCCAAGGCGTGGGTGTGCTGCTTGACTTGGCGGAACGACTGGGCAGTAGAACCGACATTGGTTTCTTGTTTGTAGGCCGTGGCAGTGATGCGCAGCGCCTGTGTTTGGATGCCGATAAGCGTGGTTTAGACAACGTGGCCTTTCATGATGAAATTGATCCCACAGAAATCCCTGGCCTTTACGCCCAGTGCCACATTGGCATAGTCGCCCTAGACCCCCGCCACAAAACGCACAACATTCCAGGTAAATTTTTGTCGTACATGCAAGCTGGCTTGCCCGTGCTGGCAAGCATCAATCCCGGCAACGATCTGGAAGCGATGATTCTGCGTGAGGGTGTTGGCCGGGTTTGCACTGATCAGTCTGTGGAGAATTTGCAGCGGCTGGCGTTGGAGTTGGTGGACGAAATGGCAACTGGCTCAGTGGCAGCTGGCAATGCGGCTGTCACCGACCGCTGCAAGACGCTTTCTGCAAAGCTGTTTTTACCCGAAACGGCGGTTAGACAGATTGTGGCGGCTTTGAAGAAATAGGCTATTAGCGCACGTCTGGTAAGCGCAATTAGCTCTCATATTTATAGCAATTCAGAATCCAGTAGCTAGCAATGACAAACAAGCCTTCGATTCTTTTAACCGGCGGTGCTGGCTACATTGGCAGCCACACCTTTGTCGCTTTGATTAAAGCTGGCTTCACCCCGGTTATTCTTGACGACTTCTCCAACAGTAAGCCTGCGGTTTTGGAGCGCTTGCAGCGTATAACTGGCCAAGCAGTTCAATGCCAGCAAGGCAGTGTGGCCGATGTGGCGCTGGTGCAAGACCTGCTTCATCGCCATCAGATTGCTGCCGTCATTCACTTTGCCGGATTCAAGGCCGTGGGCGAGAGTGTGGCGCAGCCACTCAAATACTTTGAGAACAATCTGGGCGGCATGATAGCACTGCTGCATGCTATGCAGAGCACCACGTGCCGCACGCTGGTTTTTTCAAGCAGCGCCACGGTCTATGGTGACCCCGCCAGAGTGCCCATAACCGAAAATTTTCCGCTCAGCCACACCAATCCGTATGGACACACCAAGTTGGTGTGTGAAGACATGCTGGCCGCCATGCGAGTCGCCAACCCGGCTTGGCACATTGGCGTTTTGCGGTACTTCAACCCTGTGGGCGCACACCCCAGTGGTTTGATTGGCGAAGACCCCGCTGGTCCACCCAACAATTTGATGCCCTATGTTGCTCAGGTGGCAGTAGGAAAGCGCCCATTTTTGAATGTGTATGGTAATGACTACGCCACCCCAGACGGCACTGGCGTGCGTGATTACATCCACGTGCAAGACTTGGCCCAAGCTCATGTGGCGGCAGTGCAAACTCTGCTGCAAGGCGAAGACAGCTTTACCGTGAATGTGGGCACCGGCCAAGGCCACAGCGTTTTGGAAGTAGTGCGCGCTTTTGAGCATGCCAGTGGCAAACCAGTGCCTTTCCAAATTGCCCCACGCCGTGCCGGTGATGTGGCGCAATGCTATGCGGACGCAACACTTGCACAAGATCTGCTAGGCTGGCGTGCCAAGCACACGCTGGCTGACATGTGCACGGATGCCTGGCGCTGGCAAAGCAACAACCCGGATGGGTATGTTAAATGGGTGCCTCAACAATGCCGTTGTGGGCCGCAACGTAATCCATGAAGGCTGTCAGTTCTCCAGGTCGACCATAAAGCTCTTGATCGACTGAATCGAGTGAAAAAGACCAAGCTCCATGATCCTATTAACAGTTTCTGAGAATACCTTTTGGCCATCCCGCATTTCGTAATTTTCATGGACCAGTATTTTTTGCTGAATATTTCCATAAATCATCCCGACTATTGTATTGAGTCCCGGGGAAAAAACGGGCGCTCCGGAAAAGCCGCTAAGTGTGGGGAAGGAAAGTTCACACAGTGACAATGACTTATTGTTTGGCTCATCCAAAACTCGCACGACGTTTCCGAAAAAGGCACGAGGCGCAACCTGAAACATCTTGCGTCCTTCAGCAGTCATACAGATTCCGTCGTCATGAAATCCCATTGCGTACACCTGCAGCCCCATATCCAGTATCGTCTCGTCTAGCGGTATCGGATCAAACGGAGGGCATTGTTCGGACAGTAGGACGGCAAAGTCATAGCGTGGGTGCACAGCAGCTCCGGCAAATTCAACCAAAGGGTCTTGATCTCTGTGTGGGTTCCACTTGGTGAGGATTACTTCTTTTGTAAAATCAACCGACTCAATAACGTGTGCGCAAGTACAAACTTTGTTGCCAACGACAGTTGCGGACCCCAGAAATCCGGTGATCTCGGGGGTTCTATTTGGGGCAGCTCGATAGCCTCGAAGCAATGGAAGTAATGCGTGATTTGTCTGCATTGTGGGTATCGGTTCCGTGGTAGATAAGATGGCAATAGTCGAGGTTGAGGCCGCGAGGTGGAGCTTCACGGCTACCAAAATAGACCTGATCAGTGACCCTGGAAGAGGAAATCCAGTGCACCCGTGATCTGGTCTAGTTGGTCAGGGAGCCCCACTCCCCGGTGCGTCATGCAGCCATGATTGGATAGCCATTTTCAGCCGATTGAGTGAAACCATACTATCGACTATTTTGAGCGAGTAAATCCTGCACGCGCCCACGGCCAGATTTCCACACCATAGCGGTTTTGAATTCTTCTCACCATCGTGGTGGATAAGTCATCAGTCAACTCGTCGACGAAGTAAGAACTGCGCAAGGCAAAGGGCTCCCGACGCACAGCGTCTTGCTCATACGTCAGCCCTTCGTGCTGCTCCATCAGGCTGGCGCGCTCATGCAGTACCGCGCTTGAGTTAAACACCCAGTCAACGAAATCGATTTCTTGTGGCGTCCAGTCACATACTGGCGCACTTAGGTAGGCGGTCGCCCACTCCGGGCCGTTGCGGTTGCTGGCATGCCAGTACAGGTGCTCGTTAATCTTTGTGCGGCCAGTCAGACCTTCTGCAATATAGGGGTTGGCCGCAATGCCCCGGCGCACATAGGTGCAGGCGCTCACAAAATCCCCCTCGCGAAACGCAATTTGACCGGCCTGGTACCAGTGCGCCGGTGAATCTGTGGCTTCTTTCAGATAGCTTTTCATCGCACTTTGGGTGTCGCCCGTCATCAGGCTGATGTCGCCCAGCAGCATGCGCACGCCCAGGTTGTCTGCCGGGCACCAGGCCAGCAGTTTTTTGGCTAGGGCTTTGGCCGCCTTGCCGTCACCCCGGTGCATCAGCCCCAGCAGATAGCCGTGGGCAATGCGCAAAAAGGATCGGTTGTCCACCTCCCCCCATGAAATCTGGCCTTTGAAACCGGGCGGGATGAGGGCATTGGCCTGCCGATAAGCTTTTTCGCGTACGTCGGTGGATTCATCGCGCATTTCAAGGCTCCAGAGTCGATTGGCGATGAAGTTTTGAATCTCCAGTTGGTTGGGGAGCTTGAGCAGCAGCTTTTGGGCGCGCAACAGGCCCTGTTTGTGGCTGATGCGGCCTGCCTCCAGGCTGTCGATCAGCGCGTCAAGCTCCTCTTCTTCGGCCCAGTCTCTGGAAAACTTGCCGTATTGAATTGGCTTTTCGGTCTCGGCATCAAGTTGCTCATTTACAAAAAAATTAAGCTGAGTCGTCATGGGTGATTTCCTTGGTTGACTGCGTGGTTGTGAACACCCGGCCTTGGGATGCGATATACCGGCGAATGTCAGGTGCCATGTGTTCCGGCACCAGCATCACGGCAAGTTCCATCGCATCGGCAATGCGCTCGATGGACGACAAACGCGGGTCGCGCTTGCTGCTTTCAATCTCAGACAGGTGCTGCACCGACATGCCCGCAATGCCAGAGACGTTTTCCAGGGTCAGGCGACGCTGGTTGCGGTAGCGGCGAATGGCGGAGGGGATGAAGGAGTGCATGGCAGGAAGTTTAGGTGGCGGTACGGGGAGTTGCTCATACGATAGTATGAATTCGTCAACTCAAACTTACCTGAGCGATGTCGCCGGTGCCGTTGGCAACATTTACTGCCCGTTGCAGCCTGTGCTACGCAACTTGCTTCGACAAGATCGGAATGACCAGCGCGCCACCCGTGCGTAAGGCGTCCAGGTGCGAACCCGCACGGTCCCACGCATCAACCATCTGCTCCCAATATTCGAAGCCGTCGTAGATGGCGCTCATCTGGTCTTTCTGTTTGTGATTGAGGCAGCGCTCGGCGATATGCGGTTCGATGCCTATTCGAGCCATCATTGTTCGATGTGTTTTTCGCAGGTCATGTGGAATCATCTGCTTGAAATTTTGATCTTCAGAGTGGTTCTTCAAGCGCTTTATGGCCTGTCCAACAATACCTTGCCCCATGTTCTTTGCACCATCCAAACTTTGTTGGGCTGGGAATACCAAATCAGATGCCGTTTTGAGGTGCAGGGCTTGTTCAAAGATTGCAGCTGTTCCGTCAGACAGGTGAACCAGAAAACCGCGGCCCATCTTGTCCTCGGATTCTGGGATCTCCCAAAGCTTGTTTTTTAGATCGACATGCGCCCACTTGGCAAGTCGTACTTCTCCGGGCCTTGCACCGGTGTAAAGCTGCAGTTCTGCCGCCAACCTTGTGCCGGTCCACACTTGGGCGTTAGCAAACACCTTGAAAAACGCTACGATTTCAAGGTCACTGGCTGCGTTGGGTGCTTTGGGTTTATAGGGAGCTGGGTTGCCGATCCCGCGCATCGGGTCTGCGCCTGTTATGTAGCCCTGTGCAATGCCGAAGTTCACGAGGCCTTTTAATGTCCGGTAGACCTGCGCCGCCATGCCGGGAGAACCCCGTTTGCGTGGCGCATCAATGCAAACGCGGATACCATGTGGGGTCAGTGATGCAATTTTCGACTGACCGATGTTGCCAATGATGTCTCCGTTAAAAGATTCCTGAAGGATTTCGACAGTCCTTTCTCGAACAGGCTTGCCTCCCTTTCTTGGGCTCCCCAATCGCTTGTCTTTGACCCACGCATCGAACGCCTCGGCAACAGTGGGTTGCTCTTTTACGGTATTTCGCTGCATCTGTGCGGCGATTACCGGGTGGTCTGCCTGGCCCTTAAGTGCAGCTTGGTGGGCTTTTTGGTGGGTGAGAAGTTCTTCGCTTGCTTGGGCTAATCCCACTTCCGAATAAGAGCCGAGGGAAAGCCAGCGGCGCTTTCCATCAACCTGGGCCCGGTATTGCCATTGTTTGGTGATCTTGCCTGTTACGCCAGATCGCACGTAGAGGTATAGGCCTGGAGCGACAAGCTTACGTATTGCTTGTTTGCCTTCTTCGAGGCGTATTGCATTGACCTTCGCGTCAGTCCACTTAACTGCTCTAGTCGCCATACTTCCCCTCTCGGATGGATGTCAAAAATCTGGATACCACTTTGGATACCACATTTGCCGTACATTGTCGTACACAACCGTACTTCGCGATTCGGGTGCAGATGGTTTTCACTGGGGGAATTGGCTTTTTTTGTACCTTTCCAATCATCTTCGGACGCCAAGCGAACCGCCTTGTAAGCGGTAGGTCGTCAGTTCGATTCCGACAAGCGGCACCACAATCCGGAAGGCCCTTACGCTTAGTTCACACTAACGCGTAAGGGCCTTTTTTCTTTGGAAATGTGTACCTTGGTCCAATAGCAGGGACAGCCTGCTTGCCCTAAGCTGGCAACTGCGCCTGGCGATTGCTTTTCACGCAATCCATGTCATGGCCTTTCAACGATAGACAGGGAGTTTCCATGGCCACCATTGTCGGCATCACCGGTTCGGGACGTGTTTTTGCAGTCAACGCACAGGGCGTTGAGAGGGCTGTCAAAGAGGGCGATGTTCTGCAAAGCGGCGAAACCATTCGCACGGTGGGTGATAGTCGTGTGGAACTCTTGATGGATGACGGCCAGTTGATGCAGGTCAATCGGGAGCAGAGCGTCAAGATTGACAACCATGTGTTTCAGACCGAGGACACGCCCAAGGCGGCTGATGCGGCGGTGCTTACGCCAGACACTACCCAAACCGTGATCCAGGCCTTGAACAGCGGCACCGACCTCAGCACCGCCCTCGAATCCACCGCTGCCGGACTGAGTGGTGGCGCCGGAGCAACTAGCGCAGGTACCGATGGCGGTGGCGGCTTTGTACAACTCGGGCGACTGGCCGAAAGCGTGACCGGCAATAGCACTGGATTTGATTTCAGCGGTTTGGGCGTGAACCCTATCACGGAGCTCGTGGGCCAGGTTGCCACAGCAATCGTTGCCAATGCCACGGTCACCATCAACCCGATTACGGGCGATGGAGTGATCAACAACACGCCGGCCGAAAACAAGGCGCTGACCACCATCACCGGAAGCGTGAGCGGAGATGTCAAGCTGGGCGACACCGTGACGCTCGTCAGCAATGGCCATATCTACACCACCACCGTTACGGCCAATGCCAATGGCACGCTGGGCTATAGCAAGGACATCAACACGGCAGACCTGCAGGCAAGCGGCAAGGTGGAGGTGTCGGTGACGGTAGTCGCGGCGGATGGCCAGTCCAGCGTGACTGCCAGCGCCAGCGAGGCCGTGCTGTTTGACCTCAATCCCCAGGCCGGAATTGCCCTTGACGCCATAGCGTTGGACAACATCATCAACAATGTGGAGTCGCTCCAGAGCATCACGGTCAGCGGCAAGGTCACGGGCCAGGTGCATGACGGCGACACCGTCATCGTCAGCGTGGGCAGTGGCGCCAATCAGCACAATTACACAGCAACGGTAAGCGGCGGCAGCTTCAGCGTTGCGATTGCGGGCTCCCTGTTGGCAGGTCAAACCGTCAGCGCAGCGG
>Ga0364893_10729_pt1 | contig 10876 bp, 8 predicted proteins | sample ExccelJu500001D3_FD_206943 | JGI IMG/M metagenome (GOLD analysis project Ga0364893, IMG submission 206943) | Enriched cells from Trout Bog Lake Hypolimnion, Wisconsin, USA - BchlTB.July16.5000.01.D3 | ecosystem: Environmental > Aquatic > Freshwater > Lake > Hypolimnion/Profundal zone | place: USA...
ATTTACTCACTATTTTATTCCTTTTATCCAAGCTAGTTTTGTACTAGACTTTGCGTTTAAGTATTCAGAATAATCCAATGCGGAGATAATAACTTCCTCGCAACTGCCATTGACTTTCCGGGACGCCAAGCATACTTCTCGATAAAAATCATCAAAGGACTCGCCACAAAATATTCTCCACCGATACTCTAGAGTGAACCAATCACCGCTGATCATCACTTCCATATGATTACTGATCTCCGCACGGCAGTACGTAATTTCAACCATATGAGCGGATTCTGAAACATACTCAACAAGTAAACCAAGTCGAAGAATTCGTATTGCTTTTTCACCGGTCTTAATGGCATTATTCAGGTAATTTATGCCAAGGCATTTGGCATTTCTATCGTGAGGACCAATTGACTTTGAAGAATCATGAGGTGAAACAGCGTCCTCACCAAGACTGAGCCATTGCAATAATGTCCTCTGGACTTCTGAGTCGTCGAGCTTTGGATTGGAACTATCGTTCAGTACTTCAACACCGAGAAAATAACGCATCTCCCATTGATTATCTATTCGACTTCTAAGGGGCGAAGGGGTAGGTCGACCATATAATTTTGAACCCGACATCAATCCATTAAGTCGACACCGCAGGTCACGAGCACTTGTCCCGAAAATCTCAGATCCCAAGTAGATATGGGGTCCAATGACAACCTGTTGAGCACCTACTATTTTTTGCACCTTCGTCGCTAGCGATTCAAGAAGAGCGCGTTCTCCCCTGTTTAGGCAGTAAATCCTATCCTGGCGAGATTTCCAAAGTAACGCAAGTGGAACGGCGATAGCGCTGAGTATTTTGCCATTTAGATAAAATGTAGTTGAACAATGACTAACAATTTCATTTAGTAAAACACCCTCTTCTTCACTGATTAGGCCCATTGTCCAGGCAGTTACAGCTAGTTCTCCTTTCTCAAGCAACTCATTGGCCACAAAGCTGCGCACTCTTTTCTCGAGGCCTTTATCTGCACATTTTGTAGCGTGCAATCGCCTTACTTGACTTGCGAGAATATTCGCCTCACGCTCAATATCACCTAGCTCACTCATTCCATTTTCTTTCAAAGGATATTTAGTACTTTGAAGGTTATAAGAAATCTTAGTGCAGAAAAGACGATTTACAGCGAGCCCCAAAAATTCATTAAAATTTGGTGGATTAAGTTAGATAAAAAGTAAAATACGTTTAGATAGCCATGGTGATTTCACGTCTCCGCAGGAGGAAATGGAGTGATTACCTTCTTATTCTTATATGCACACCACTTCCAAAGCTTACAACCAACGGCATCTTCCCAAAATTCAATTTTCTTGTTCATATCTTCAATATATTTTATTGAATTAATTCCAAAAACCTCAAGCACCCAACGCAGTTTCATATCTAACAATTCAAAGTCACCCTCAAAATTTGTATCCTCATCAATAACAGACAGTACTCGAAAGAATTTTCGACCCTCATTCACCAGTTTATGAGTAACTTTAACTTCATTGTAGGAGTCGACAGGAATGAATTGAAGGCTCATAATTCGAACAGAAAATGATTCAATATGCGCAACACCAGATGAATCCATAGAAATTACGCCAAGAAACACTACTCTGCAATTTTGGAGAAAACTATTGAATTTGCTAAGCCGACGCCACACACGAGGAAAATTTTTACACATTTCTTTAAACTGAAATTTTGAAAGTATGAAACTTTCGTCGATACCTACCAAACGAAGATTTATTTCTCCACGAGATTTCCTGAATGAATGAATCTCTCCAAAAAGAACAATCCCTTTCCTATAGTTCTTCTTTCGGTTTTTTAATCCGATCAAACGTGTTCGTACTTTATCCCAACAAGATTTCGCATCATGCATTACAGGAATATATATAGTTTCGGCCATTGATTTATTGTTCAGGCACGAAGTATTTACAGTCGAGCGAAAGCTTCCGAAAACCGAAGAGTTATCTCTTTGCATACCTGGTTCCCACCGATTTATTTCATTAATCAATACGAGTTGATTAAAGATAGCATCAGCCGTGGTTCTTGATTGAGATGGATGTCCAACCGCACCAGAAATTTGCAATTCAGGCTTCTTTTCAGATGTGGTAGCGACGTCTCCATAAATCAATTTGACGGAGACAAATGCCTCAATGACACCATTATTTACACTAATAGCTTTGTTAAATTTATCGCAGGTGGGATGCGCAGGCTGTCCAAATGCACAATCATCCATATGACCGCCACGGTCGCCCCTTTTACGTGCCACACAACACTGCCCTGTTGTATCGAGTCTTGCAACAAGTTCAGATCCATGAGGATATTTGCAGTAGCACAGAGGACCTGCCTTATTCTTATGCAAATGGGATAGACGGATAATCTCCCGCGCATCATGTGTACTTCTGTTCCGAAGCTCAAAATCCGTAACCCGAAAACCCAGATAACTCACATAATATTTAGCCATAATGACAATACCTTCGTATCTTTAATTACAAGATACGAGTATGTGGTCAAAATGCAGTCATGTTTTTGCTCTCTACGCGTCTATAACCTGTCCTTTCAGACAAAATTCGACATAGGTTTGTACCATCTTCGCATCCTCTACACCAGAACGATATAAGTTTCAGTCAACAAGGATGAATAGCAGGTTAGAACTGAAATGGGAGGTCCGAACTTAGCAGCTCATTGATGCCATCGTGTTGATTTATCTTCTCATTCGCCTTTTCACATATCGAAACATCCCCCGCTAATGTGTCTTTATGTTCAGTGTTGCCCTTTTTTTGCACATGTCTGATTGAATCATCTGCGAGCAGTGCGCCATATATAAGTCCGCGAATCCGGGCCGCGCGGGATCGTTTCGATATACCCATCAAGTACGCTGTAATTGCCTCAAATTGCCGTGGACCATCGCGCTCGGCGGAAAACTCAAGATCTATGTTGATGTTTTTTTTCATATCAGATAGTGGGTAATATTTACATCTCTTAAAGTATCGATTTATCTAGCGAACACTCTTGTACTTTAGGGCCTGCTCCGCAAGCAAATGGAAGCCTCGAACGTTTGAAAATTCTGGGTTTTTTACCATCTTGAGGCTGTACCCCCTGAATTTCTCAGCAATTTGCTTGTGATAGAGATGTGAACCTCCGCCAACCAAAATGATATTTGTAATTTCAGATAGTGCACCAGCTCCAGCCAGCATCTTATTTAGCGCATCTCGAATAATTGCATCTGCAGAGTGCATGTGTGGCCTGATATCCTCCGCCTTTCCATTAATATAAAATGGAGCATTTGTTCGAATTGCGATATCAAGTTTTTCCATCAAATACTCGGTTATCTCAGTATTCTTCCCATCTCTTTTATTTACACAAGAAACGATACTTTCCATAATCCTATTTAGTATCGGTGACATTCCGGCATTGTTGATAGCACCAGAACAACTCTTTATCATTACCAGTCCTTCCGAAACTACCCAATCCAAAGTGTAGTATCCTGGATCAATTAGCAAATTTTTGCCCATCCTCATTTCTTTAACTCGATTGTTTCTTGTTGCAAAGTCAAATAGCCCGCCAATTGGCTGTGGTACCACAACTACATTGAGCACTTCCACCTCTCCAATTGGCAATTTATGTATGCCAATTGCTTGCTCTCTAACTGCTGAAGCTAAGGCATCAATGCTTGATACCGGAAGTCCGATGCAAAGTGAATCAATTTTCTCTCGACCAATATGACAAAGCGCTCCGTTGAGAAGCGCGCGATACTCGGATCTCATTGGAAACTCTGAATCTAAAATTCGGCCTGAGTTTTGACCCATTTCGAGTATTGAGTCTCGCCCCACCTGATGGAAATTGCCATCATTCCCAGGTACGGTGAACGTGTTTTTCTTATCTAAGTAGTCTTTACTACCAAAATTAGTAGTTAATGGGGCACATGATCAATGCTCCGAAGTTAAGGAAATAGGCATAAATAGTTGATGCAAAAGCCAGAAATGACTTGACTTTTTGGAAATTATTTTCCCCAGCCAATAGATTTTTTCTATTGGCTGACATGTCTGTAATTGCACTCTTTTCCGATCTTTCTGCTCACCTGAGGTCTCCCGAATTTCTCCAGGCTGCTCGCCATCCGCTGCATCCAATGGCCTTCACCCGTAGCCGAAAATTGCCCCTGCCAGCCTTGGTTGCACTGCTGCTGACTGGCATGCGAAAAAGCGTCCAAGCCGAGCTCGACGAGTTCTTCGCGCATTTGAACCAGAAAGCCCAATTGGTGCGCCATGTGTCTGCCCAAGCGTTCGCGCTGGCACGCGCCAAGCTCAGCGTAAATGCCATTCCTGATCTCAATGATTGGGTAATTCGGCGCGCCCAGCACTATGGATTTGTCTCACTCTGGAACGGATTGCGCCTAGTGGCCGCTGACGCCTCCACAATACGTTTTGGCTTGCGTGCAAGCGACGTCAAGCGCGCCGCGCTGGCTGACCAGATTGGCTTTGGGCTGTTTCTTCCAGGCAGCGAATTGATGTTGGCGGCTTCGCTACACAGCGTGCATGAGAGCGAACGCCAAATGCTGTTCGAGCATCTTTATCGACTGGGAACGGGTGACTTGCTGCTCCTTGATCGGGGCTACCCTTGCCGCTGGTTGGTGGCGGTATTGAACCAGCGTGGAATCCCCTTTTGCATGCGGGTGGATAAGTCAGGAAACACCGGATTCTCGTGCGTGCGCAACTTCTTGAGCAGTGGACTTGATGAGCAGATCATTAGCCTGAATGCAGTCTGTGCCCAGGATGTACTGGACTTCGAGTGCCCCAGCGAACCTCAGCAAGTGCGCCTGATTCGTCACATCGCACCAAGCGGTGAGATTCGAATCTTGATGACGAATTTATTCGATGCAGTGAAGTTCCCGGCAAGTCAATTTGCAGACCTCTACCATCATCGATGGCGTATTGAGGAGGCATTTAAAAGGCTCAAACATCGCCTGAATCTTGAGCACGTCTCTGGCTTGTCTCAGCACGCCGTTGCACAAGATGTCGCGGCCAAAGTGCTCTGCGACAACTTGCAGGCGCTGACCTCCTTGACCGCCAGACAAGACGCCCAGCTGTCCACGAAAAAACGCATCAATCATGCCTACGTGTTCACCGCACTAAAACCTTTGCTGCCCGCCTTGCTACTCGGAAAAAAAGCCGTCAAGCTAATGCGCAATGTGCTCAAGCTGGTCGCCAAACAGACCTACCGCCACGTGGAAAATTTAGCAAAACCGCGCAAATCCAGACCCAAGCCCCATAAACACATGACTCAGAAAAACTGCTGATGTCGTTGCCTTTGGCTTAAGTTCGGAGGATTGGGCACATGATGGGAATATTCCTGTTGCAATTTCCCCATCATCAGTTTTACCAAAACTGTACTTGGTGTTCCCAAAACCAACATCTATTCCAAAACAAAGCGTTTCCATTCGAACTTTCCAATCATTTATATCTTGCCATAAAATTTCACATCTCAATTCACCGCTCTTTTGGAAAAATCCTCTGCCAGATCAAGTGATTGATTGACATTGATAATACCGGTTCCTCCAGAAATGTTTAGATCCAATACGGGTGCTTTGCCACGGCTATCGCAAAGAATTCACCTGTTGCGTGCAGAAAAGTTCCGTACTATCATTATTTGGATGAATGTACATCATCGAATTTCTTTCGAACCATACCCCGACATCCAAGATAGATTTAAATTTTCTCGTCCTGGAAATTTTGATAACTCTATTGGGCGACTTACTATAAGGAAGCAAATTGATTACTTGCTTCGATACTGTGGCCACTTAAGTCTTCAATCAAAGAAGATGATATTTTCAGAGCCTTTGAAGCAGGCGCGAGCTCATACTATTCATCTTCTTGTCAATGACTCCATCAGGATTGGAAATCCAATTCGCAGCTTGTATCAGGTTCGACCTAACAGAGTAATGACGGTAATTCAATACTGGGCGTCCCATGGTGCTAGTCCTGCGACAATACGCACACGGATTTCACATTTGAATTGGCTTTTTGCGAGCATGCTTCACCCCAAGCGACTGAACACGGCGAATGTGCTGAGTGCTTTGGGCATTAACTCTCAGAAGGTCACTGTACGAGATCCTGTTCATGAGGAAAATGTTATTCAAACTGCAATTCAAAAAGCTTGCGAGATGGACCGGTTTGTAGGCATACAGTTGAAGCTTATTTATTTTTTAGGACTTTCACCTTCTGAGGCCATTTCGCTTCGTCCGCGTGCCGCGCTTGCAGGCAATACGCTGGCTCTCACGGGAGAAGGAACCCCGAAGCCCATCAAAATCTTAGGGCCCCTCACTGAATTTCAAATTCAAATTGTGAAGGAGGCAGCTTTCCTGGCACATCCATTCAAAATTGACAGACTTAGATTACCTGAGTCATCATTTTTCAAGGCGAGAAACCGGCTTTACTACATCTCCCGGCTATGTGGTTTTCAACAAAATGGCATAAATATTACGCCTGTCGATTTGGCCAAATTGCGCAAATCTGGTTCTACACGTTCATGAATCGGGATTTTTGCTGAGCTTGGCATGGTGAGCGCCAATCGTCCTGGCCTATTGATAGTCATGATTCGTAGCTGGTAGGCAGCTTGCTTAAACTCAAACAACTCGGTCCACCGGACTCGCTTTTTTTGGCGGTTCAATATGGTGTGCGTTCGCGTATGGCGCCTGATGACTGATCACTTCGGGGATGCACTTTTACTGCGGGCGTCATACCGCCGAGCTTAGGCGTAGCTAAATTCCAAGTTTGATCAGCGGCTGAGCCGCGGCCCATGATCATGAACCTGTTGAAAATGGTGACGGCCACACATGCAATCAACGCGCTGCTGGACCGGGGAGCGACTATCTGGTGAGGCGCCGAAAATGACACCTTGTCTGTGACCGGGGTGCGAGGGTTGATCCGTTCGCTGCGCAGTTCTATTCACGGATCTTACTGCTCATCGCCATGGTCGGAGATGCGCGTTAGCTTGCGTAACTGCGGCGTGAAGAACTGAATCCATTGTGCAGTCGTGTCCGTATCCGACTCGTACCCGTGCACTGCCGATAAGTTTGCGATGGAAATCCGCGAGTTCATTGCGGCCATTGCCAGTACAGCCAACTTCATAAGTCGCTACGGTCACCTGGCAGCAAGCCACTGTTCCTGACTGGTGTCGCCGAATATCAAGGCGCCGGAGACCCAAGCATGATCCATCCATACGGATCCATGATTCAACGCGATATAGGTAGCCTGTGGCACAAATGCCGAGCGCCGCTTCATTTGGTGCGACCGTCAGCCAGCATCGTAATCTCCACATCAGTCGTCAACCCACCCGTAACAATCGCTCCAGCAACTTGCATTCCAAGTAACAGCAGGCAAAGGATTTAGAAGAAGGCAAATCAAAAAATACATAGTCTGCAGCAGTGCCTACCAAATGGCCGAAGGGATACCCACCCAAATTATCCTAATTGGACAGAAAACCTGGTTAATTTTCTTCGGAAATACCGATTGAAACTTTTTAGAAAATTTTGAATTAAATAGAGAGGTGACTTTTGGGGCTCATGCCTAAAGGGCTGGCGGGCCGAATTAAACAACAAACATCATATTCACAACTTTTTAAAACCTAAAAAATGTATAAATCAATGACATTTCTGAAGTCGCCAAGAAATTTAGATACCTGCCATTTTTCAGTCTGGGATTGAATTGATTCCGACTGCAGCCCGGCTGCAGCCAGGCTGCAAACAGCGAGGGGACGTTGACTGTCAGTAAATACTCTACTTTTTTGGCATAAATTTATTTCTTGCCCGGCAGTAGACCAGCGATAAACCGTCACCCACCTGTCTGGAGTTATGTTTTTGCACTTGGCCAGTACCCTTCGCTGAAGGGAAACCAGAACATTCAGCGGAGATTACGGACTTCCAACTTTGTGACTAGCCCAGCTCTGAGGCGCATGCACCTAATTGAAGTCGTGCAATTAGGTTCCACAGCGCTGTCAGGCATTGGCTGAGTCACCTTTTTGTTGAACCGCCCTGCGTACTTTCATCCCATGCACCGCTTTGATCTTGCGGGCCAGTTCCTGGGTACTATAGATTGAGGTCGTGTCAATCGAAGCATGCCCGGCCAATTCCGAGGCCACCTCAATTGGAACCCCATCAACTAAGGCTTGGCGAACAAAGGTGTGGCGCATCCAGTGGGTTGAAGCCTTCTCAAATCGGCGAGGGTCCAGACCCACCAAATCGGCCGACTTGGCCGCTTGTCGGAAGAAGCGTTTGAGAACAGCGTAGATGCCCCCATCCGAAAGCGCCGTACCAGCGGCACCCTTGGTGCCCACCACCAGCTCACCGCCCTGCCCGCGGCCCCACTTCGCAACTGAGGCGTGAAGGGTTCGGATGAGTGGCAAGTCAGCCTGATCCTCACTCGCAAGGTCACCGGCCAGAAAGTCGCCGCCATGGTTGGCCAGCAGCCGCACCACGTCCGGATTCAAGGGGACTTCGCGCGTCTTGTTGCGCTTACCCGTAACCGTCAGGATCCAGGTCTCAGGCAAGTCAGGTAAGGTTTCCAGCCTCAAGTCCTTGTGCGTTGCGTTGGCCAGCTCTTCCAGGCGGATGCCTGATGTGACCAGCAATTCCAGAATGCACTTCAAACGCAGGGTCTCTGGTCCGGTCGGCAAGACGTCGAGGCAGGCCAGCACATGGGACCATTCCGCTTCAGTGAATGAGCGCCGGATGTCCATCTTTGTCGCCGGCAGATCAAAGCTCTTCATGACCGACCTGAACGGATTAGCCACCAGGCCAGGTAGCCTGCATCAACCAGGCCGCCGTAAAGCGTCTGCAGGATCACCAGGGCCTGTTTCTGTGAGGCCGGGCTTGGTTGCGTGCGAAACGCCCGCCAGGCCGGATCTGTTCGCTTCAATGGAATCTTCTGAATCCACGTTGAAGGCACGGCTTGCAGGAAGGCCCGGTACTTCTGCACGTCCGGCGCCGTGACGCTTGACAGCGGCTTTCGGAGTTCCTGCGCGCACCAAAGCAAAAAGCGTTCGGCTTCCTTGCGGTAACTGCGTTGTGTGGACGGCTTCTCAGCGTATCGACCCAGCCACATGTCCACGGCTTCCAGATCGTTTTGGGCGCCCAGGGTGTTGGCCATGTGGGAGCGGAAGTCACCATGCTCGCCGGCCAGACTCGGTGTTGCCTGCATGCGCGCCAGTCCACTTGTGACCAATGTCCCAGCTCCGAACTGGCTCAAGCCTTGGTTAGTCCCGGCAACCGGAACCAAGGAGGCTACCCGCAGCTCCTGTTTCGACTTGGGCTCATGCACGCGTCCAGAGATTGCAATGTTGAGGTTGTCCTGCTCCAGAACCAGCCATTGCAGAACCTGCTTGGCGCGCAAGACGCCAAATCCCTTGAGCTGCGAATGCCAACGGTAGCCATAGACGTTGATGAAGCGCACCAGGTCACCTAGCGTCAAGAGACCCACATTACGCATCACCTTCACCACCGGTTTGCCAAACCACGACTCCAGCCGATCTGTCGCTGTCGGAATTTCGGACAGCACCGTCTCCAGGTAATTCAACGCCCTCACCCGTTCAGCCACCACATCCTTGAGACCGGCCCCGACCTCCTGTGCGTCAGCATTATCCAGACCAAATGCCGCCTTGTACTCGGCAAGCAAGTCCGCCTCGCCCCACATGTCCGGATCCATGCGTTCTGCTTCAATCCATTCATCTAGGCTAGGCAGCTCTACGACCGGTTTGGCCTTGGCGTCTGACCGCAACAGGTCAAGGAGGTTCGTGATCTTTGCACCGCCGGCAAGGCTTGCGTCGTATTGGCGGCCAGCTTCGATGATCTGTTTGAGTAATGCATCACGCCGGTTCTGCACAAAACGTAAATCAGTGGTGGTCTCGGCCCAGGCCATGTATCTCTCAAAGCTCTCAGCCAGGTCCAGTCCCAGCAGGCTGGAACGTACAAAGGCAAAGTGGTGCAGACCCAGTGAACGGGCTACCTGAATGACCTTGGCCTTTGAGCCTTTGGGTCGGCCCATTTTGCGCGAGGCGGGGGCGCTTTGAAATAGTGGCTCAGTCATCGTTTCCTTCTTACAGGTGGTGCGGTCGATTAATACAATGCGAGGTCGCGGTTTAAGCCATAGAAAACAGCCGACCTCCATTGGTAAATCTCAGCTACGTATTCATGAGGAAATATCTCATCCAAATGGAAGTATGGCACTTAGGCGACATTAATATACGTCTTGATTATAGGGATAATCATGACGGCAAATAGCTTGATTTAAGTTGGTAATGTCCTGAAAATACGATTCCATTCGCAATTGGAGCATTCTTGAAATGCATTGCACCTCGTTGCATCAAATTTCGGATAACAGCCAATGCAAGCACAACATCTTGCATTTACTGAAAACTCAACATACAAGATATGAAAATTATCGAAAGCCGCGCGTTGCGCTTAGCCCTTGATTTTTAGGCAACCAACGTAGGGCCCAAAAATATCAACGTCCGTACTTTGAAAGTATTACAGTGAAACTAAAACACGTGTGGGGTTTCCACATATTCAATCAGGATGTCAGAGGTGATTCGGATGCCGCATCTGACGTGCAGAACCATCGGTAGAAACAAGCGACAGACGTTTACTGGACAGAACTCTTGAAACCTTTTAAATAGATCCGATGAAGGAATCAAGTCCTTGCTACTGAGGTCCATTTGTTGGGATTGCCTAGCCCTTGACCCAGCACCTGTCGCAACAGTACCAGCGCGCGTCAATTGGCTAAGACATCTCGTTTTTCTAAATCCTCCAAATACATACCCCCAAAACCCCCAAAAAAGCAAGCCGTTCGCTTAATCTGTAGGACTTACGCAAAAAGC
>Ga0364893_10730_pt1 | contig 10873 bp, 8 predicted proteins | sample ExccelJu500001D3_FD_206943 | JGI IMG/M metagenome (GOLD analysis project Ga0364893, IMG submission 206943) | Enriched cells from Trout Bog Lake Hypolimnion, Wisconsin, USA - BchlTB.July16.5000.01.D3 | ecosystem: Environmental > Aquatic > Freshwater > Lake > Hypolimnion/Profundal zone | place: USA...
AGATTTTTCTTGGGCGCCAGGCCAAGATTCTGGAATCCAAAGACGGCGCCGGCGCACTGGAAATGATCCTAGCTGAAAAGCCGGATGTCGTATTTCTCGATATCAACCTGCCCGGTGCACTGAGTGGAATCAACGTGCTGCGTGTTTTGCGCCAGGACCCGGAACTCAAACACACCCACGTCGTGATCGTCTCTGCCATCAGTTCGCGGGAGCTGGCGAAAAAAGATGTTCTCAAAGCAGACGCCTACATCACCAAGCCATTTTGTAAACAGGACCTGTTGGATTGGTATGCAGTGTACGAGTTGGCGTCTCGGGCGTCGGTACTGGCTGTAGGTTGATGAGGGCGGTTTGGCTGGTCAGCCAAGATGGGACGTCACATTGGGGAGGTGCCGTATAACTGAACGTCAGGAATTGAGCGTCTGCAATCTCGGTTGAGCCGCGGGAGCCGTCGTTCAATCGCGGAACCAGTAGGACTCCGACAGGCTGAGAGCGGGTGTTCACGCGACTCAGTCGTAGGTCAGGTCAGCCGCGGTAAGAGCCATCCACAATTTTTCAGGTTTCTGCAACCACTCGCCATAACTATCGTTCGCAATGGCAGCTTTGTGGCATCGAGACAAGGAAGCGCCATTCATTGAACAAGGAAAAAACGGTGAATGCCTTGACCGACAAGGTCGAGAATATCAAGGCTGGTATTCGGGCCAAAGTGGTACGGCATAAAACAGTCTAGGTTTTAGGCCGCACCCCGGAAAGTCAATTTCTTCTCTCATTCAACAATTAATTCAATCATCGTCGGAGTTGTCATCGCCCTCGGGTTCTGTTGACTCCACGTATTTGACACGCAAGTCCTTCAACGTCGTCACATCACCATTTGGGAAAATGACTTCAGTTCCTTCCCAAACATTTCGAGAGCCGACCATCTCACTAATGAGCTTATTGAAGGTTGGATAAATGATTTCTCCTTTTATTGGATCATTAAAGACAATATTTTTTGGCGCGAAAAATCGAGCCGAAATATTTCCCTCTGCCCTTAAAAAGGTTAGTTGGCAATCGTTGGCCAGCAGACCTGCCTCATACAAGTTTTTGAGAGCAACTCTCTTGCCATTTTCATTTGAAGCGGTGTGTTCGCCTTCCTCTGCCTCATCTTCTTCCCAAGGCTTTTCTACGGTATCAACTGGTAAGCCTGCGTCGGTAAAGCCCTTCAACGCATTTACCCCGCGTGTGTGACAGGCGCTATGAACGAGGTGGGCGTTTTCAAGAGTTGTCTGACCACCGACCGCATGGGGTGTAATGTGGTCGATCTCGCCGTCAGACCAATCCACGGTCAGGCCACATTTATGGCACATGCTTTGATCTCGATAGAAAACCATTTCCCGTTCAGCGGCTCCGTACGCGCGCAATGGATCGAGTCGAGGCACAGTGTGCAGCGCTTCCATCATTTTGGATTCAAAGAACCGATACCGTTCTTCAATTCGGCCCTTGCTGGATGCAGAAACTCCGGTCATAACGCCATACTTGATCCAGTACGCATCATTTGGGTCTTTGGTTTTTCGTGCGAGTAGCAGGTTGGCTTGAAATTTATCGAATGCCTTGATGAAAACCGAACGCCAAGCGGGAGCAAAAGTTCCTGATACCAGGTCCAAAAATAAGATGACGTTGTACGCCATGTTAGCCTCAATCTTTGGGCGCTTGCCGTCGCCTAACAGATGACATGCTTCTTCCAATAGCTCACGAAAGCGCGGTGCGCCAGATACTTGTTCCTGTGACTTGAAGTCAATTTGATACTGATAAAAGTTATCAATATCCAATGCGTTCAATGAGGTAAACGATGCAGGGGCATATTTATTGACTTTTCGCGAGTAAAACTGCATGAACATCGACGCGCAGAGCTTTCGCATGTTGCCCCTTGCTGCCGTCCCCTTAAGGACATTTCTAAAAAAGTCATGACCTTTCCAGACATCTTTTCCTGTTGCTTTACCAGCCGTCTCTATGATGAACTTGGTGAACTCCCCTGGCCAAGCATCCCTTTTTTCCTGTGCTGACAAAGCAAGGCCACCTTGAAGCCGAATAAATAAATCCCGCAACTCATTGTCGTCGTCGGTCTCAACCAAAATAACTTGCAAAGGAATGGCAAGAAATTGACTCCGCAAAGTATCAGGAAGGGCATCAAAAGCTTTGCCCGCCCAAGCTATCGGCTGCCCCTTTTGAAAATGTGCAAGTCCCGTTTTTGAATCCTTGGTGGGATCAAACATCGAAAAACCATTTTTGACATACCGAACAATGGCGTTTTTACGCTGTTGCCCGTCGACGATGTAGTAGTTGGTGTTAGTGGCCCAACTGCTACTGATCGTTTTTTTGTGGAGGTAGAAAAGTGGGATCGTATATCCCCGGAAAAGCGAATCTATCAGTAGTCGATCTTGCTTAACGGTCCACTCAGCTCCACGCTGGTACTCCGCATCGACTTGTAGATGATTCTTGGTGTCCATATCGACGATTTCTTGAATGGTCATCGTCTTGAGTTCTGATATCAATGGTAGCCTTCTTTCATATTAGTTAAATTCGGGTTTCGCCGATTTTCAATTCTCGTTCATGTGCATTCTTCTGAATCGTATCTTTGAAGGCAGCTTAGCACGATTAACATTTCTTCTGGAGGCCTTCTTTTTGCCTCACACAGAATCCACTGTGGGATACCAAATAGTCCCTCGGCCACTGCGCAAGCGATAGCGATAGCAGCCACAGTATCACAGTCCCCACCAATTGAAATGGTATTGCGAATTAAATCCTCGAAATTTCTCGCCTCCAAGGCACAAATTAGTGCTTGTGGCACCGTTCCTTGGCACGACTCGTCAAAAACCTATGTCGGTCGAATACCCCACCTTCGGCCGCCCATGTTGTCAAAGGTAATGCTTCCAACACCGACATTTGCGACAAAATCGACAATCTCAACCTTCTCTTCGTTGTCAACGGTCGCAATGTACTCCGTGAACTTTTCTGGTATCACAACAGAAAAAGTGTATCCACCTTCAACATTCGCTCTGCATTTGAAAACAGTTTCTGAAACTGCACTATGTGACAAAAATAATAGCGCGAATACGGCGATCAGTAGGCCATTTTTCTTTGAATTTTGGTTCATAGTAATAGCTGCTTTCAATAGATAACGAGGCTCATGTAATTTAGCCGCGCTTGCTTTGTGTGGGCAGTCTAATTGGACTTGTCTTACAACCATCAGTTTTGGATTTACACCACTTCAGTTTGTCCTGCGTCCTTACAACGTACAACAGGAAATGACCATTCTGAGCCACTGCAATCAGGGTCGGAACGCGCTCAAGTGAAGTACCCGACCCTCGACCTCCAATGCACCGCCTGCGACACATTGGCCGGACAGCCGCAGATCGTGCCCCGCTCCCACAGCCTTGAAACGCTCAACATTAGCCTGCCCAATCTGATGCAAGAACTCTTCGACGTTGGCAGGATTGGGCTCCCTGTTGATCGGTCTTACGGACGAGATTCCGTCCATTGCGAAGCTACCGATGGCCTTTCTCAGAAAGCGATGAAACGTATCTGGGGAGTCGAAAAGCTCAACCGCAACGGGTTCGCCGTCGATGGCAAAGATTGCGCCAGATTGGTTCGGTAGCCATTCGAATGCCTCCTGCCAAACACTCAGCTCGTCTTTTTGAGCTGCGTAAAGGTCCGACATTGAGTCTGTGTCAGATGTTCTACCTGATGCACTGAAGCGTTCGTCAATCATTTGCCAAATTCGTCCTTGGTCGCTTCTGGCCGTGCCGCGGTTACGCAAAGATTCAGTGACAGCAGTGGCTTTGGCACGGCGAGCTGACCCGAAAAGAATCCGCTCACTGCTGTCGAAGTGGCGCTGACGGTACGCCCACCGTCCTCGCTCAACGCAGGACACCGGAATCACCAGGTGGGTGTAAGCCTCCGCCAGCACTGAGATGTTGAGGATCCGGTTTTGCCGCGCACCACGCAATTCCTCGCCGTCGATGAGCAGTACTGGTCGGCGACCGAGGTTGCGAAACGAAAGCTCCGGGACGCTACCGCTCTCGCTGGTCTCTGCCAAATTGGCTGTGCCTGCATCGATCGCGCTGTCCAACAGGTCATAGGTCGCTGGTAAGCCTGTCGGGGCCAGCAATGGAATGACGCAGAGGTTGCGATGGCGCTGGCATTGTCCCAGGCGGTGCTGAGACAGGGTATTTGCAAGTAGCGGTGGTTCTCCAAATGAGGCGCTGGCCTCGCCTTGCTTGTCCAGCTCAGACTCCAGGCCGCGTATTGCGGGCATAGCAAGCTCAAGACCCCGCATATTCGCAAGCCACCTTGCCGGAATCCCAGTCTCACCGTAAATGATTCCTGCAAGCCCTCCGGCAATCGCCGAGGTGGTGTCAGTGTCGTTGCCCATCGCGATGGCAGCGCGGACGACCGAGGGGTAGTCGTTCTTGCGCAAGCATGCACGCGCTGACCAAAGTGCATCAACCACATAGCCGCTACCGGTTGGGTTGGCGAGCAGCCTGCTGTCTAGGATGTCGCGCTGCAGCACCAAGGCCAGTTCGGTATCGCCCTGGCAGTAGCCTTGCAGTTCAACGATTGCCCTGTCCCAAGCCTGCAGGGCTTCGACGCCGCCCAACAGTTGGCGTGCCACACCGCAGTAAAGCGCGCAGCAAAGCCTTGCTATGAGACTGCCGTGGGTCACCATCGACTGACGCATCGCCATCTCGAATAAGGATTCCGTGGAGCCCCGGTGCCACAGCGCGAGTCCGAGCACCCGCATGAGGGAACCATTTCCAGCGGAGCTGAGGTCGTTTCCCCCCGCCTCAAGTGGGGGAGTTCCTGCACGCAAGCGGCTGAGGGCGGCATTTGTCTGGTTGCCGATGTCAAAACACTTTGCGTCAACCGCCATGTAACCCTCATCGCGCCACTTCAGTAGGCGGCTGCCCAAGTCATGAGGCATTAAGCTGCCCTTGTCCAACAGGCTATTGAGCAGACACAGTGCCTGAGCGCCATCGTCCGACCAGGTGCCATAGGGCACGTGGCTATAGGTGCGGCGATAATTTGCAGGCATCACCATTTCGATGAGTTCACTGGGAGGAATACTGCTTGCTGCTTTGAATTCATGCGGAACACCCAGTGCATCCCCCACTAGGAGGCCAAGCAAGCCGCCCCGGGCCATGCCAGTGCGCTTTGAGCAGTTCGGGTTGAAGGCGGCAGTACCCATCTTTGGCACAAGACCTTTGACGTAATTCTCCTGCCGCGTGCTTTCGATTGCTCCATTACGCGCCGTCCGAGCTGCCCGAATGGCAGCGTCAGGGTCCAACCCGAATTCCACCAGCAGCTGCGCGGCAATGGTGCCGGCGCGGCCGAGTCCGCCGCGACAGTGAATCAATACCTTGCCCCCGGCGCGCAGGCACGCGTGAATGGCCGGCGCCGCTTGAATCCAGCCGGAGGCAAATCGCCTACCTGGCGCGCGCATATCTGCAATGGGCAGGTTGATGTACTTTGCCACCGCACCCGCCACATTGGGAAGCGCCTGTACACCCCATTGATGCATTTCCTGCGGCTCCATCAGGTTCAGCCAGACATCCGGGCTCCATTTGGCAATCGCGGTCGCGTCGACATCTAGATCTCGATCCCAGACGTATGGGCCAAAACTGCTAGGGCCCTTCTTGCCGGGGCAGAACGTCAGCCCGATGGTTCCGGAGCACCCCGGAATACGGAGCTCATTGATGCGAATCGGATGACTGAGGCTGTTGCGTGTATTCATGGTGTCTCCTAATTAGTTGTAAAAGCCAACCCAATGATAGTTGCATAATGCAACTTGTCAAGTCTTTGCTTTTGAATGCAACCATGAAGAAAAAAATCAGTCAGTCGGATCCAGGTGCAACTGGAGACAGCGTTGCCAAGGGCAATCAATCGGTGGACGCCATCATTCGGCCCTTGGTCACTGTGGACATCGCGATCTTCGCGATTCGAAACGAAGCTTTGTCAGTGCTATTGGTTCAGCGAGGGGAAGGACCTCAAGAGCCTTTCCCGCTGCAGTGGGCGCTGCCAGGCGGGTTTGTCCATGTGCATCAGGACGCAACGATTGAGGGATGCGCGCGCCGCAAGCTGCTCGAAAAAACCGGCGTTACTTCGCCCTATCTGGAGCAGTTGGGTAGTTGGGGAAGCGCAGACCGAGATCCAAGGAGTTGGTCGGTCACCAATGTCTATTTCGCACTTGTTGCCTCTGACCAGGCTGTCCAGAGCGATGGCATAGCGCCTCAGCAATGGTTCCCAGTGGGTGATGCCATACCGTGTCCACTGGCCTTCGACCATGACCTGCTGCTGGATGCAGCGCTGAAACGTTTGCGTGACAAGGTCGAGTACACCGTGCTGCCCGCCTCGCTGCTGCCGGTGGAATTCACTTTGCCGGAGTTGCAACGCACATTCGAAATCGTGCTAAACCGAGAATTGGACAAGTCGGCGTTCCGTACGCGCATGCTTTCGGCTAAGGTGATTGAGGAAACCGGGGGCTACCGCGCCGGCTCACGCCGCCCGGCATTACTTTACCGACTTGCTGAAGACGCGTCGCATCAACTGCCGGCGACATTCAGGAAGAATTGATATGCACTCTGAATACTCGAGCTACGTGCTGTCTTTCGGCGTCAGCCAAGGCAATCATCGGGACTTTTTTCTCCCAATCACAACAAGCCTAGCAGATGGCGTCTGTGAGGGTGGGCTCGACCTGTAGCACGCTGGGCGTCCAGTAACCGGCTATTCGTGACTGGCAGCACCGCGACGTGCCAGTCTTTGAGAAGGACCCAGTGAACGACCGCAAAGGGAACCTGACCGGACCCTGATTGGAAACCTTCGACAGACTCCTATCAGCCTGCTCTTGTCCACCAACCTCACCGGTTACCGACTTTCAAAACAGATCGGCAGCATCGGGGCGCCGGCAATCTCGCTTCGCAGCGTCAGGAGTCAATGGGGCTTTGGCCGTAAATGGCTCTGTAGGGCTGGTTGCAGCCGTTCACGGAGAAATTTCGTGCGTCAAGTTCGCCGCGAAAGCGGGTTTAGGACTTGAACCCGCGAATGACTCTTCCTGCTTGGGGAGCCGACGTTCAGTCGCGGAACCATTAGAACTCCAGAAGGCTGGAAACGAATAGCGTTTATCTGACGTCGGCCATCGTCATCGCTGACTGCAAAAATACCGGCGACGTCCGATAAACGCTATTCGCTCAAGGTCAACATGCTGGCATTGAAATTTGGCCTTTGACTTCATGCGTCATGTCTTGTCGCGTCAATGCGCATAATCGCCAAATGAATTGCATTCTTTTTTTAGATTTCGACGGTGTCATGCACCCCGACCCTTGCCCCAAAAAGTCATTCTTTTGCCAATTGCCGCTGATCGAAGTGGTGTTGCGAGAGCAGTCTCAGGTTGAGATCGTGGTTAGCTCCAGTTGGCGTTACGATCATAAGTTACCCGAATTGCTGGCAATTTTCTCACCCGACATCAGGTCACTGGTTATTGACGTCACGCCATCCGTTGCGCGAACCGATGACGAAGGTTGGATACCACCCCATTTATTGCAGCATCATCGCGAGTGGGAATGCCGAAAGTGGCTACGTCAACATCGAAGTGTGGATACGCCTTGGCTGGCGATCGATGATGTTTCTGAATGGTTTGTGCCTGACTGTGAGCATTTACTGGTGACGAGCTCAGAACTCGGCTTCCAATCGGCTCAGGTGCCCATCTTGCGCGAGATGCTGAAAACCAGAACTGAGATATTCTCAAATTGAGAGACCGGTGAGCATCGAACTGAAGTGGTGTTAGCCCAATGAACGGGACCTATTTGTGTATCCAGTGCATCATGCCTGCCACGCTTGGGTGGCGACTAAATTGCGGGACAAGATGTTGAGGGTGGGGTTGCTCATTTATGAGTATCCGAAATTTCAGGCTCTTTCATTTGCAGTTAATTCAGTCCTGAAAAACCGCTGATTGCAGTCCTGAGCGTTTTCAAATGCAGTCCAATACAGTTACTCCCAACGAAAGTAGCGGTCGATGAGTGCAATAATGAACCGAACAGGAAAAAATAGACAAATTATCTAGATTTTAGGTTTTCTTATGAGCATCCTAGCCCCGCCCGCGGGACAGGCGTTCTTGAAAAAACTTGGCCGCGCTTTCGACCAAGTTGACGTGCAACTTACTTAGGGGGACTAATTGGCTACTTTCAAAGGAACGAACTCTGAGTTCAAGCGATACATCGGACCACGGTTTCGCAATGTCGTAAATATGATCACTAAGAAGCAGCGAGCTGTCGTTGGCGCATGTGAGCATTGCGGGTCAGGGGAGAACCTTGAGTCCGCACATATTCATGGAAGGGACCGCATTCAAATAATTGATCTTTTGCTGGGAACTATCGACAGGGGCGATGTAGTAGAGGTCGATCTAAAGCAGTTCGAGGAAGCATTCAAGTTAGAGCACAAGCCCTTTGAGAAGGCAATTCTCGTCCTCTGCACTGCTTGTCATCGGAAATATGACTCGCCAGTTGTTCGTCCAAAAGCACTCGCTCAGGCAGAAACCGGTATGGATAAGGAAGGCCAACCCTCTTTTCCTGGACAGGTGGAGTCAGACATCTTGCCCATTACTCTCGATCCGATAGACCCAAGCGTGTTCAAGGACCATTTACTGAAACGCAAGGCTGCGGAAATTACCACTTTCTACAAAGATGGTCGAACGGTGACTCGCCCCTGGAGCGCTGACAGATTCGCCGAGACGTCGAACGTCTTCGGAAACCTTAGGTCCCGTCCGGAGTTCAGGCAAGGAGAGTGGCAAGCACATGGCATCATTAAGGTTCACGTAAGGGTTTCATCAGAAGTCAGCCGATGAGATCAAATCCTCCTGAGACTGGCTTGCAGCCTCGTTTGTGCTGTTTTTCCACTGTGTTAATCGTATATCGATTTTCTGGCAGGCTTGGCATTGGTTTTTGGGGGGCTATTCCGAAACGATGTTCTGAATCGAAGAGAAAATTGGGCATGCGTTCCGAATTTCCGCACTCGCTGCCCAGGAGCCGAACAGGTAAGAAAACTGGCATCCTCGGTTGGTTGACTGCTTCCAAGTTTTTGGCACTGCCGGTGAGCGACTGCTTCCGGCGAAATTAAAGTGCAGCTTTCCACCTTTCGGCGGTATTCATGCGGTTCCGGTGAACGTCGGGTATGGGTCTTCAAGAGTCATTCAGCGCCTAGCCCTCAATGGCTCCTGAAGCTGCGTTCCTGACTTAGTGAAGGCACCCATGAGTGACCGAAAAGGGAACCTGACCGGACCGTGGTTGGAGACCGTCGACTGACTCCTGACAGCCCACTGCCGTCCTAACCATCCTCCTCCAATTTCACTGGCGTTGCCTTGGCCAGTGCCATCCAAACTGAAAACGGTAGCTGCGGTGTAGGGCGCTTTGGAGCCGGCCGCACAACATCTAGCCGTCCCTCGCTGTAGACCATCACGCCGCACTCTGCTGGGATTTCATCGGCATCAGCGATCGGCTTGCCCTTTGAATTGCACGCAAGTACGTACCAGCATTGGCCGCCAAGATCCAGGTAGGCATTGCGTTTGTCCTTGTTCTTCAAGTCCCCAAGCACGTCGGCACGGCTCACTTTGATCTCATGCACGATGGGCTCCAAGTAGGCCTGAACCGTTGAGTTGCGAATGGAGAAGACATCGGGGATGCACATGCGCCAACGGTGTTTGGATTCTTCGACTTCCGGATCTGGGGGGAGGGCAGCTCGCAGTGCCAAACTCTTCCAGACAATGCGGCCATCTCGCATCATGACCTCGGCTACCTTGTCGACCAATGTGTTGTGTGCTGAAAGGCAGGCGCGGTTGCTTTGGGCCGCACTTGCGAGGTACTGGATGCCGGTGTCGGTAACACGCATGCAGTCCACGCCCTTTGCATCTTGCGCACGCTCCAGCAGACCGGCCGCCAGAAGTTCTATCTCGATCACGTCCTGGTAGGGCCATCCAGCGGAGCGGTAAAGCTCGCGCAGGCGCCTGGCGTGCACGCGTTTGAGGTTGGGGAAGATGCTCGGTTCCATGGTGCGCCCCTCAATGTTCTTGCTTTTGGTCAGGCCCTGGCAACTGGAATATCGTCCCAGTTGGTTGTGTACGCCGGTGTGCGCCGCTCCTGCTTCATAGACCACACCCGGCGCTCACCATCAAGGCCTGCACTGGCCACCTTCATGGTGCCCTTGCCAAAGCGGTGATTGATCGTGTCCAACGCAGCCATGAGGCGGGTCTTGTCGGCCAATTCCTCACCTGTGTCGCCGTCCTCCAGATCAAGCTCACCTTGGAGAACAGAGTCCGGCTGCAGGTCCAGCAACATTACGCCTGCCTTGGCGTAGAGGTAGCCCGGGCGAAAGATTGCCTGTAGTCCCATGACCGCAGCCTGAACGATTGCCCCGGTGTCGGCACTTGGTCGGCGCAGTGGCACGACGATGGAGCGGCTGTACTGCGGGTCTTTTCTGAATGGGCTTGTCCGTATGAAGACCATCACTTCGCAGGCCATGGATTTCTGTTTGCGGACCTTTTCCGAAGCACGACTGGAAAACTCAGTGACTGCCTCAACCAAGCCAGATAGCTCCGTTACCGGATGGCCAAATGAGCGGGTGCAGGCGATTTCCTTTTTGGGTAATGGTGCGTCGTCCAGTCCAATGCACTGCATGCCCTGCAATTCGCGTACGGTCTTCTCCAGCACCACAGACCAGCCGCGGCGAATCGTCGCTGGGTCCATGCGTACCAAGTCCTGCACGGTTTTGATGCCACCATCAGTGAGCTGCTTGCTTATGCGTCTTCCAATGCCCCAGACCTCGCCCACTTCAGTTGCCTCGAACACGGTTT
>Ga0364893_10339_pt2 | contig 10834 bp, 8 predicted proteins | sample ExccelJu500001D3_FD_206943 | JGI IMG/M metagenome (GOLD analysis project Ga0364893, IMG submission 206943) | Enriched cells from Trout Bog Lake Hypolimnion, Wisconsin, USA - BchlTB.July16.5000.01.D3 | ecosystem: Environmental > Aquatic > Freshwater > Lake > Hypolimnion/Profundal zone | place: USA...
TATTTCTACAATTGTATAAAACCCCATCCTAAGGATGCGGTTATTGATATCAAGACTTAGTATTCCGCCCAGACCCTCAGAAATAGCTTGATTTGACCAAAGATCCAAAAATAAAAAGATTAACCAAGCAATAGTTACACTAACAAGTAGTGCAGTAAAAATATAGACTAATCTCAATACAAAGCTTTGATTAACTTTTAAATGCTGCCTTGTTTCATATAAAAGCCAAGCTGTAACATATAAAAATCCCAAAGCCAGCTGTAAGCTCATAAAAAACCCGGCCCTAAGATTTGCATAACTGGAAAAACTCAGCACTCTAGAACTAAACAGCAAGACCAATGAATACTGCAAAAATAATGGGATTGCTATCACGAGGAGTTGATAGAAAGAAATTGAAGCTCTAGCAGAGCGCAAAAATAAAGGCTGTAAAAAGTATGCAGTAAAAAGCATTGGCGCAACGGCTAATGGCACACTTTTAAAAAATGGTAATGATTCTTGAAAATTAAATATTGAGGTTCTTGACACTAGAAAAAAAGTTGCATAAACAAAGGAGGTAGTTCCTAGCAGCAAACCTATCAACCATATCAATGATGGCTTATTTTTTGGTGATTTTATAAAAAGAGGAAATACTAATAAAAAAATTGCTATGCACACACCTGTAATTAAGAAAGTAAAACCCCATGGGAATGTGCTCATTTTTTATCTAAATACTTTTTTGACTTGATGTGTAATGGTATTTGAGTTTACCCACAATCTCAGCTAATTGACTAGAACTGATAACCAACGCCTAAAAGTACCCTACTTGACTGTGGTGTTGTGGTCACGGCAGCATTAATTGTGCGCCCAGATGAAACAAAAGTTCTAGACGTAGTTTGAGCATCATACGATGAGTAATCTACTTCCCCAAAAAGATAGATGGAATCGTAAATAAATTGCTTATAGCCAAGCCCCAATAAGTAACCATTAAAGTTAGTACCTGAATTTGAATTATTGACTTGGGTCTGTTTTCCTGCCTTCAAATAAAGAAGCCCTTCTTCGATTTGAATACCGGGAGTGATAAAAACCCCATAGTTATAAAGAGATTTAATACCACTCACGGTAGTGTTTCGATTTAGAGCTTGAACCTGAAGCTGCTGAGTTAAGCCGTTAGCAGGTGAAATATTGGCGCCAATGCCAAGAAACAAATTTTGTGCAAGATTAAAGCTATACCCTCCCGTTAGCACGGCAAGAGTGTGACTAGCTCCACCAGAGCTAATACTAGATGGGATAACTGTACTATTAAGTGACAAAACAGAACTTGTACTAGTGGTAATGTCACGGTAGCCAAAACCCAAATCAGCATAAAAACCTGAATATTTCGTACCCTCCAACTCTTCTGCCTGTCCTGGGGTCAATAAACATAAAGATATGATCGTGAAAAAGAGGGGAGCATTCCAAATTCTGATCATTATTTAATATCGACGTTCTATGTGTAAGGCTAGTGTGGTGTAAAGGATCTGTTTTTAATACCCTACGATCGTAGGGTATTAAACATTAATTAGGCCTTGATAAAAAAATAAAAAAACAAGCGTTACTTAAAGCAACACTCAAAAGACAAAACCCCCACCATTGCTGATGAGGGATTGTTTTCTAGTACTTCTGGACATGCCCATGGATAGCAAAGTGTAGGTTTTTTAATTTTATTAAAACTTTGCCAAAAGTGTGTAGTGCCGCCTACACACTTTTTAAACCTCACAAGCGTTACTTAAAGTAACGCTCACATGACCAAACCTCACCATTTGCTTCCCTGACCTACTTTTTATTAGTTTTAGGGTGTGTTTAGGTTCTCTGGTTATGAGAGCAAAAATCCAAAGAGAACCACTAGGATTTCAAGAGCTTAGAGCGCCTCTTGCTCTTATAACTATCGCCTACCTTTGCATCAGTCTCAATAAGCCGCCTTGTCTCAGCTCCTCGTAATTGTTCGGCTGCTTGGATAACTTTTAGGTGGCTATAGTGGCGCTCAATCATCACCACACTAGTTCCCATCTGCTTTGCCAAAGTATGAATAGGCACCCGATCGTGAGTTAATGCCAAAGTGGCGTAGGTATGGCGTAGGCTATAAAAGACCCGCTTTTGTTCAGTCTTGGGATCCATCAACAAGTTGTGGTCTTCCAAAAAGCACATAAACATCTTCTGAAAGGACTCACTGACATCTTCTTTTAGATCTTTGGTTCTAAATACATAGTCCTCATTGGTGGGCTGAATTAAATCTTTGAGTGGATCGGTTAAGGCGCTATCAACTCCATAGTTTCTTTTGGCAATACGCTCCAAGACCTTGACTGTAGGTTGCCTGCCGATAATCTGCCTTGTACCGGTTTTGCCAGTGACCGTTAACTCACAACTGCGATTTAAGTTATGCACTTCTATGGGATTCCCCTGCTCATCTACCTGATCTGTCATGGTAGAAGCTGGGCTTAGCATGAAGCGAATCTGCTTCCACTTAATATCCAGCAATTCAATACCGGGTCTTGCCCCCGTATCTACCAGCATTTCGATGTAATCTCGCATGATTAACCTGCGTTCACGACTAGCAGCATTTCGAGCCGCATCAATCCAAGGCTCTAAATTGCCCAACAAGGCTTTAAGCTCATGCAATTCAAATGCGGGTCTGCGATCACTTTTCTTACCATTTTTTGATACTAGCTTGGGACGATTGGCTTCCGTTAAAAATCCACGAATGACCGCTTCATCAAAGACTCGGTTCATGGCAGCATTTTGCGTATGTAAGGTGCTAGAGGTTGGTTCCTTCCCCATCAGCGCAATACGATCACGATCAAACTGCTCTAATGCTTCATAGTCAATATTGGTAATCATACGATTACCCAATGAAGGAATGATGTAGTCCTTAATCACCCTAATGTAATCACGGTAAATGACTTTGCCTTTACCAGCAGTTAATTCTTGCTCCATACGCTCAATAGCTAGCTTGGCAATATCTTTAAAACGACGGGTCACCACCGGCAAATTAGAGCGATTTCGAATTTCCGCTTCAAAAAAGATGGCTTTAGCACGATCTTTAGCTGGTTCTAATTTACGCTCTTTGGTAGACGCCCTTTGCCAGACTCCGGCAACCTTATAGCGGCATTGCCAGATAGCGCTACGCTCACGGCGGTAGATTACTAGCTCTCTAGGCAGTAATTCATAGGTAGTTTCAACGATTTGCGGCATATAGTAACTGTAGTTTCTGATGGCGGTCTTGGACAACCGATATTGGCAAAATCAAGGGGTCAATATGTCCAAAGCAGTTAGGCGTATTCATGGCAATTCTTGGGTATTCTTGGCATCTCATGGCGAATTGGGGTAACAAGCGTTACTTGAAGTAACACTTAATTAATCTCCATGTACTGCATGCCATACTTAGATAGGGCATCTTCGATGGCTTCGTGCTCAATATCGGAAAACACGGAATAGCCAAGACGCTTTTGAAAGTAGTAATCTACTTCCAGGCAAGCCTCTACATCTTCTGGGCGCAATGTTTGAAACGCCAGAATTTTGAAGCTAGCATCTGCGGATGCTTTTAATGTGTCAAATGAAAATGGCTTGCCGTCTTTATAAGCAACATACTGATTTTGGTTCATCACAATCTCCTTGTTTAAGAGCTATCAAGAGCGATAACCCATAAGGAGAGCTTATAGAGATTGGGCTGTTTTTCGGCTAACTAATCAATTCAAATCGGTTTTGTTAACGGCTTCTGACGCCAAGCTAGAGCAACCCGATTGGAATAAAAAAGTGTCAATTTAGCTAAGGGCGAGTGTGGCTAAAGGTGGAGAAGCGTTACTTTAAGTAATGCCTTAAAGCCTAAATTGATAAATCTAAATATTTTCTAAATTTATCCGTAAGGATAGAGGGTTGTTTTTCTAGCCATCGATAAACATCAGCATGATCTTTTGTTAACAGCTCCCGATCATCAGATGCCTTTGGTATTTTCTGCTCTAAATCCCCTAACTTCGAAATGTTAGTTGCAATTTCATTTAGATAGTCACAAATTTCCAAGGGGAATAAAAAATTGGCGCTAACTATTTTTCTTCTGAGCTCTTTAAAGGAATCAAGCTTCTCCGAGCTTGACCCATTCAAAGCATATGCCAATGCGTCATGTGAGGAAGCATATATTATCCAGCGCCTTTCGAACAAATCATGTTTTAACTTATATTGGCCCAACTGCCACTGTCTATAACCAATGTATGCAGCAAAACCAGCGATTACTGGTGCGCAAATTCCTAAAATAATTTGCAATAAAACTGGCATAGAAACCCCTTCTTCAATCAAGCAATAAGTCCACATAGTTCTTAAATTCGACAAATATATCGGGAGATCCTTTTACTGAAAAACGCTTAATTGAACACCCATAATCCACAGGAATATCAAATAATTCGTGGTCATAAAGTAAGCCAATTCCCCACTTTGATACAACCCTATTATGTGATGATAATTTTCCTATGTGCTTAATTACATCCCCTTCAAAATATATTATCAATTGACCTTTTTCAGACTCAACCAAGAAGCCTTGATCAATTAGAAATTTTAGAAATTTTGTATCTGCATGAATATGGCCCGGTAAGGCAATACGGAGATCTAAATAGCGTTGATCATTCTGCAAATTCAATGCATACATTACGCAGTTATATGACAAGTCGTTACCGAATCCTGATACAACTTTAAGAGAATGATTTTGTACTCGCTCCCTCAGCAATCTTTGATGAATTGATGGATGATTAAGCGTTATATCCTGCAGTTGATTTCTTAGCTCTTGTTGATTCATTGATAGATGGTAATTTAAAAAGACAAAACCCCCACCATTTCTGATGAGGGTTTGCTTTTCTGGTGGGCCCACCAGGACTTGAACCTGGGACCAAAGGATTCCGGTTTGTGTAGCTTTCACTACTCCCTGGACTATGCCTTCACCATATAAAGATTTACATCCTTACTTAGGTGGGTGCCGTCTAGTCTCTACACGTTCAAAGTATTTCTACTAAGCTTCGCTCGGCGTTAGCTTGGATATTTCTACCTTTAGCTTTCTCCGAATTTGACACCATCCCATATACAGTTTCCACGTATATGGCACAACTTACGCTATGAGTCCTCTGCTCTAACCAACTGAGCTATAGGCCCTAAAACTTTACTTTTTAACCCGATACAGCTGGGCTAATACTACTGCTTTACTACTTGCCTCGGTGTGTAAGCGGTGTGTAAGCAAACTTATCCACCCTTACCGGGCTAAGACCCTTATGTTTATTAGGTTCTTAGCAAAATACAACGAGGTTATCTCTCTTATGAGTCCTCTGCTCTAACCAACTGAGCTATAGGCCCGTTAGTCTTTGGTTCAATCCTCTTCTAGGAAGGTCTTGAGTTTGTCGCTGCGGCTTGGATGACGCATTTTACGCAAGGCCTTTGCTTCAATTTGGCGAATACGTTCACGTGTCACATCAAACTGCTTACCCACTTCTTCTAGGGTGTGGTCTGTACTCATCTCAACACCAAAACGCATACGCAATACTTTTGCTTCACGTGGTGTTAATGAATCCAAAACATCCTTCACCACATCGCGCATAGAATCATGCAATGCAGCTTCAGCTGGGGCTAATGTATTGTTATCTTCAATAAAGTCACCCAAATTCGAATCGGCATCGTCACCAATTGGTGTTTCCATCGAAATTGGCTCTTTAGCAATCTTCATAATCTTGCGGATCTTGTCTTCAGGAATTTCCATCTTGAGGGCCAAGGTTGCCGCATCTGGTTCATGACCAGTTTCTTGCAGGATTTGACGGCTAATACGATTCATCTTATTGATGGTCTCAATCATATGCACTGGAATGCGGATCGTACGGGCTTGGTCAGCGATCGAGCGCGTAATTGCCTGACGAATCCACCAAGTTGCATAGGTAGAGAACTTGTAACCACGACGGTACTCAAACTTATCTACCGCCTTCATCAAACCAATATTGCCCTCTTGAATCAGATCCAAGAATTGCAAGCCACGGTTTGTATATTTCTTAGCAATCGAAATAACCAAACGCAAGTTGGCAACCGTCATTTCACGTTTTGCTTCACGTGCACGCTTTTCGCCAGCAATCATTTGTTTATTTACTTCTTTTAATTCTGGAAGTGGAATCACCACATTCTTCTGAATATCGATCAACTTCTGTTGCAATTCTTGAATTGCCGGAACATTGCGCTCCAAGAGTGCGCTATATGGCTTGTTCTCTTTCAGTAACTTGTCTGTCCAAGTTAAATCCATTGACATCTTAGGGAAGTCTTTCAAGACCTCACCACGATTGACGCCCACTTTATCGACCAAGAGGCTCACAATGCCGCGCTCCAACTTCCATACTTGATCTACTTGCGAGCGCATGGTGTCGCAAAGTTTCTCAACACTCTTAGCAGTCAGACGGAAACCAAGCAATTCAGCACGAATGAGTTCTTGCGCTTTAATCCAGGCCGGGCAGTTATAGCCCTCCTTATCGAACGCACGACGCATCTTTTCTGCTTGAGCACGAACAATGGCAAATTTCTCTAAAGAGATCTGCTTCAACTCTTCAAGCTGCTTTGCATTTGCAGTAGCAGCACCACCACCGCCACCGCCGCCTTCATCGTCACCAACATCTTCGCCATCTTCAGCATCTGGATCTTCTTCAGGCTCTTCAGGCCCTAGCTTGATATCTTCTGCGTTGGGATCAACCAATCCATCAACGAACTGGTCAATTTCCATTTCGCCACTGGCAATTTTGTCAACGTTTGCCAGCATTTCAGCAATAGTGACCGGACATGCAGCCAAAGCCATCACCATGTCTTTGAGGCCTGCCTCAATCTTCTTAGCAATAACGATCTCGCCTTCGCGAGTCAGCAAGTCAACTGTACCCATTTCGCGCATATACATACGCACCGGATCAGTTGTACGTCCAAACTCTGAATCCACTGTTGATAAAGCAGCTTCAGCTTCTTCTTCGGCTTCTTCTTCTGTAGTGGCTGCGGATGCATTTTCGTTGAGTAACAGTGTTTCAGCATCAGGCGCCTGCTCATAAACGGTAATGTTGATATCGCTTAAGAGGCTGATCAATGTATCCAAGGCATCCGCATCAGATAACTCATCGGACATCACGTCATTCATTTCGCCATGGGTTAAGTAACCCTTGGATTTACCCATCTTGATCAAAGTCTTCAAGCGGGTACGACGCAGCTCTTGTTGCTCTTCAGAGCCCAACTGCTGTGCAGCAAATTCTTTTAACAAGGCTTTTTCCTTAGCCTTACGCTCACGCGCCTTTTGACGATCCGTTAGGACAGGCTCGGCACCTTCGGCTGGAGCATCCGCTTTTGTTTTGCGTGCTTTTTTAACTTCTTCAGCAACTTCAAGCTGCTCTTCTGTCACCGGCGCTTTTTTGCCTTTAACTTCTTTCTCTACCTTAGGCTCTTCCACCTTAACTGCTTTGCCTTTTGCGGGCGCCTCAACTTTGACTGCAGACTTGACCGCTTTAGCAGCAACCGCTGGCTTCGCTACCGTCTTGGCAGGCGCCTTAGCTGCTGGCTTGACTGGTGCCTTAGCCGCAGGTTTAGCTGCTGGCTTGACCGGCTTTGCAGGTGCTTTTGCTTTAGGTGCTGGCTTGGCAGGTGCCTTCACCGTTTTAGCTGGTGCCTTAGCCGCAGGTTTAGCTACAGGTTTAGCTGCAGGCTTGACCGGCTTGGCAGGTGCTTTTGCTTTTGGGGCAGGCTTAGCAGGTGCTTTTGCTTTAGGTGCTGGCTTGGCAACTGCCTTCACTGGCTTAGCTGGTGTCTTCGCTTTTGGGGCAGGCTTGGCGGGCGCCTTTGCTTTGGCGCTTGCTTTTGGCGCTGGTTTTGCAGGTGCCTTTGCTTTTGCTACTGGCTTGGCTGCAGGTTTTTTAGTCTTGGTAGTTGGCATTTATAAGCGCTTATTTTCGTTACTGTTATCGGTGTCGACTCATTACAGGCAGTCACATCATCCACTTGCCCCAAATTTAATCAAAATAAAGCGCAAGTGGCTGAATTAAATCGGTTTTTTTCTGGGAATAGAGGATTATAGTCGATTACGACTTTTTTACCCCCACACATGCCTTCAATAAGGGGTAATTTAAGTATTTTTCTAGAGGGCAATCAGAAAATACTTAGTTAAATTTCAGTCTTTCGCCTAACTCACGATAGCGCGCCCGATCTTGGTCAGTAGCAGTCCCCCCGGAAATCTTTTGGGTGATGTCGGTCATTTCCTGCTTGAGATCGGTCAATTCGAGCTTTTTAAAGCTGCCCTCTAAATCAGCCATAGCACCCTCAAGGTCCAAATCCGACCCCATCACCCGTTTACGCAGTACTTCATACAAGGGGGCAAATTCACTACGTGATAACTGCTCCTGAAATAAAGCAAAAGATCCGGCGCCAACACTGGGTGGCTTACCAGCCTCACCCGGGATCAGCTCAACTAAATCACATTGCGCCAATAAATCTTGCATCAAGGCAAATGCCTTTTCTGAGCGTAACTTTGAAGCTTTTAATGCGAGCGTACGTTTATTAGTATCCAAGCTTTTACCCAGATGTGGAAACTGAATTAAGACTCGCAATAGTTGCTCAGCCAAATCGGTTGGTGCTTGAGGTGGCGCTATTGGCTGAACCCGCTTAGTAGCACCTTTAGCACTTTGCCATGGCGCACCTGGTGTGCGATTGGCATTGCCAAAATGGGGGTTTGCATTTGAGCGTTGAGGATGACTAACATACGCATTACCCTGTACCGGAGCAGGTGCCACCGTCAACCCACAAAATGACTCCAACTCAGCGGGAGTGGAATTCGTGCGAATAGCTACCTCCCGCAGAATCTGTGAACGCAATGCAATCGGAGGCATGGATAAAAGCAATGGCTTGGCGGCATGGTGGGTATGCGCCCTACCCTCTGGTGTAGTGAGCTCATGTTCTTGACTCACAATCTTAAAAAAGAAGCTCGATAAAGACATTGCCTCTTTAATCACTTTTTCAAAAGCAGGGGCACCATAGGCACGGACATAACTATCGGGATCGTGCTCGGTTGGTAAAAATAAGAAGCGAATTTCTTTATCGTCTGACATTAATGGCAGGCAGGCCTCTAGCGCACGCTGTGCAGCCCTTTGCCCAGCCGCATCTCCATCAAAGGAAAATACGATCCGATCGGTTTGACGCAATAGCATCCGAACGTGATTTGCAGTACACGCCGTCCCTAGAGTAGCAACTGCATTCGGGAAACCCAGTTGCGCCAGAGCCACAACATCCATATAGCCTTCGCACACCAAAACATACTCTTGCGCACGAATCGCTTGTCTTGCTTCAAACAAGCCATAGAGCGTATTGCCCTTAGAAAATAATGGTGTTTCAGGTGAATTTAAATATTTCGGCTCGCCCTGATCCAGAATACGCCCACCAAAACCAATCACTTGACCCTTTGGATTGCGGATGGGGAACATGATGCGATCACGAAAACGATCGTAACGACGAGCAGTCTGTTGATTATCCGTTTGCTCGCTCTGAATCAGCAAACCGCCCTCGAGCAAGGTCTTTGCAATCTCATCATTGGCATAGGTGCCAAAGACAGCTTCGAGTCCCTGCCAACCATCAGGCGCATAACCTAAGGAATAACGCTTGGCAATTTCGCCAGTGAGGCCGCGACCCTTTAGATACTCTACAGCGCGCGGTGCTTGCTTTAATTGTTGTCGATACCAATCGGCTGCAGAACTCATTACCTCACTCAAGGCCATGGTCTGCTGCAATCTAGCAACATCATTTGCAGTGCGTTCTTCACGCGGCACAGTTAGACCGGCTGAGCGCGCTAACTCTTCAATGGTGTCGACATAGCCAAGGCCAGCATATTCCATCATGAAGCTGATAGCAGAGCCATGCGCGCCACAACCAAAGCAGTGATAGAACTGCTTAGTAGGCGACACCGAAAATGATGGTGATTTTTCTTGATGAAAGGGGCACAAACCTTGATAGTTCGCGCCCGCTTTTTTGAGTTTGACATGCTGCCCCACCACATCGACGATGTCGATCCGATTTAGTAAATCGGCAATGAAAGATTGGGGGATGAGAGCCATAAAGGCCAGTATCGGCTATCGAAAAGTATTGATGATGACTTTATTTTGCGAGTGCAGCCTTCACCAAACCAGACACCTTACCCATATCAGCTTTGCCAGCCAACTGGGCTTTTAGCGCGCCAATTACTTTACCCATGTCTTGCGGACCTGTTGCACCCGTTGCGGCAACTGCGGCAGTAACGGCTGCTGCTACTTCAGCATCTGATAATTGCGCTGGCAAATAGACTTGCAATACCTCCATCTCGGCAGCTTCAATTGCCACCAGATCATCACGCTGTGCTTTTTCAAACTGAGAAATAGAATCTTTGCGCTGCTTAATCATCTTTTCAATCGTGGCAATCACGGCGGCATCGTCGAGCACAATGCGCTCATCTACTTCGCGTTGTTTAATCGCGGCCAATAAAAGACGAATCGTTCCCAAGCGGGCCACTTCTTTGGCGCGCATGGCACTTTTCATGTCTTCAGTAATTTGATCTTTAAGGCTCATAAGAATTCCCTGATATCGTCAATATTCGGTAGATTAGAAAGCAAAAACCCGCTGCGTTTCACCGTCAGCGGGCTTCAAAGCTGCTCGGTGAAGAGCGCTTTAAGTTTGATTAGTAGAGCTTCTTAGGCAACATTTGGCTGCGAATGCGCTTGTAATGACGCTTAGCAGCTGCAGCCTTTTTACGCTTACGCTCAGCCGTTGGCTTCTCGTAAAACTCGCGGGCACGCAAGTCTGTCAAAAGGCCATTTTT
>Ga0364893_10699_pt1 | contig 10744 bp, 5 predicted proteins | sample ExccelJu500001D3_FD_206943 | JGI IMG/M metagenome (GOLD analysis project Ga0364893, IMG submission 206943) | Enriched cells from Trout Bog Lake Hypolimnion, Wisconsin, USA - BchlTB.July16.5000.01.D3 | ecosystem: Environmental > Aquatic > Freshwater > Lake > Hypolimnion/Profundal zone | place: USA...
CAAATCAGGGTGTAGTGATTTCCCCATTGCTTTTTGGCCACAACCTGGAACATACCCGCAGGGCAATCTGGCAGGGAATCAGCGCGGAGATGATCGCCAACCGGAAGTTTGCCGCGGTGGAAAACAGATTACCCAAACACTGGACAATAATAAACAAAACCGGTCGTGTGTCGACGGACGGGCAGATTGCCTATGCCGGCAAAAACTCGCTCCTGCTGGAAAATGGAGGAGGAATAGAGCAGCAACACGAATGGCTGGCATTCCAAAAAGGGACAAAGTATAGTTTCCGGATCTGGACATGGTCAGAAACCAATCAAAGTATTCTCTTACGAATCAAGGGTGTAGACAAAAACCAAATTATTTTTGAAAAGAGACTGATTTCCAAACCAGGCGGCTGGCAACTTCAAAGCGGAGAGTTTGTAGTCCGCTCAACAGCCGTCAATGCACAGATTCAGCTGGTCAGCGAGGCGGGAGAAACTACCCGGATCGGCGCTGTTTCGCTGATGCCGGCCAATAATTTTCATGGCTTGCGCCGGGATGTAGTGGATCTGCTGAAGAAGCTCAAACCGGGAAGTTTACGGTGGCCGGGAGGTTGTTATGCCGAGTTTTACAATTGGAAAGATGGCCTTTTACCCGTCGACCAGCGTCCTCCGGTCGGCCCAACCAATCTGTCTTTTCTTTTACCCGCCACCGATGACTACGATTCACAGGAGATTGGCATCGACGAATTTATCGCCTTATGCCGTGAAGTGGGGTGCGCACCGGCCATCACCATGCGGCTGAGTGACAATACCCCGGAAGATGCCACAGCATGGGTCGAATATTGTAATGGCGCTTCCGGTACCCGTTGGGGAAAAGTCAGATCAGATCGTGGGCAATCCGAACCCTACAATGTAAGGTGCTGGTTCGTTGGGAATGAGCTTTATTCATTCGGGAGGGGCGGACTCAAAGATGCGGAATTCTGTGCCAATCAGACCAAACTTTTTGCCCGGGCGATGAAAAAGGCAGATCCAGCCCTTCAATTGGTAGGGTGTACCCATTTCGGAAAAGGAAACTGGAACAAGGCGATAATCGGTAAGGCCGGCGATCTGCTCAGCCTCTTCTCTGTACACGACTATTTACTTGACCGCTACAAAGGTGATCTTCCAGGTATTGCCAAAGCGCCAACAGAGATTCTTCGTCCATTGCTAAATACTGCCCGCACAACACTTCGCAGAGATATTCCGGCTAACCAGAATTTCAGTATCGCTTTCGATGAATGGAATACCAGATGGGGGTTGTCCGGGAGTGTGACCATGGGACTTTACACGGCAGGAGTGCTTAATCTGCTATGTCGCGAAGCCACCAATATGCAAATTGACAGGGCTTACTATTTTATGCCCGTAAACGAGGGGGCCATCAAAGTTACTCCATTGGGATCGGAACTTGATCCTTCGGGGGAGGTCTTTGCACTATTTGCAGCCCATCAGGGGAAGCAGCTTTTGAATACTCCGGTCCTTGCTGCAGATGCCGACCTCGACCTTTGCGCTTCAATAACTCCGGATGGAAAAAGTATTTGTGTTACTGTCATCAACCGAAATGCAATAAATGATCTTACAATAGAATTGTCGTTATCCAACTTTACCGGAATACTAAAAGCATCTGCAAGGTTTCTTGTTCCAGGGTCAGCCGGCTTCGAAGGAGGATTTGTCCAACATGATGAAAAGTTGAAAATTATCGACGGGCAAACACTGTCGATGAGGATTCCACATTACAGCATCGCACGGGTAAATATTGGTACAAAAGAGACATTGGAAGTGAAGTCTTCGAAATTAAAATCAAAAAAAATGCAGAAATAAAATGCGAAATATATTTTTTATATTATTTATTTTCAACTATTTACTTGTTATTACTGACAGTAATGCTTCGGGTCAAAACAAGGAACTTGAAAAATGTAATGTGGTCTGGGACAGTCCGGGCAAGAACTCATCGGGTTCGATGCCCCTCGGTAACGGGGATATTGGGATGAACGTCTGGGTGGAGGAAAACGGCGATTTGCTGTTTTTTATCTCCAAGACCGACTCCTGGAGCGATGCGGGACGCCTGCTCAAACTCGGACAGGTGCGGGTCCGGCTGACCCCATCGCTGGCTGCAAGGCCGTTCCGGCAGGAGCTTCATTTGGAGAACGGGCAGCTGACAATTCAAAGTGGAACTGATGGCTCAATAACAAAACTGCGCCTTTGGATTGATGCGAATAATCCGGTAATCCACCTCGAAGGTGAATCTCAAAAAAATATAGAGGCTGCAGCCAGTTTAACCATATGGCGTACTGCCGATCGGGCGATGCAAGAGAGCGATGCAGCATTGGGTGTGATGGAATCAAAAATCCCAATCATTGAAAAAGCAGATATCGCCTTGCCTCCAAAAGAGAATAAAATTATTTGGTATCACCGAAATGCATATACTACCCTTCCAATATCGATGAAGGTTCAGGGACTTGAAAGTGCAATGAACCTTGTCCATGACCCGCTTTTGAACCGAACCTTTGGTGGCTGTATCAGTGGAAAGGAGATGGTCCATATCGCAGCTGAGAATGCCACTCAGACCTTAAAAACAATTAAACCGACGCGTCAGCTCGATCTGCGTATTTGCATTCTTTCAGTGCAGACCGAATCGCTTGAGCAATGGGAGGAAAAATTGATTTACCTTGTCGATAAAGAGCAAAAATCAAACCTTCAAAAGCAATGGATTGCACATTGTCAATGGTGGAAGATGTTCTGGGACCGAAGCTGGATCTATGTTCAAACACCCGAGGATAATAGGAAAGCTTCAGCCACCGAATTAGCCAAACGACTACAGGAACGGGAAGATCTTCAACTCATAGGCAAAAATGGTCTGCATGATATCAACCATATCTTGCCCAAAGTCAGTGTCGAATCAGCAGGACAGGTTATCAACCGGGGATATGCTTTGCAGCGGTTTATCACTGCCGCTGGCGGACGAGGCGCTTTTCCGATAAAAAACGACGGCTCCATTTTTACATTCAACAGCCGGAATCCTCAGAACCTTCAGGATGCCGATTTCAGGCTTCACGGTCCGTTATACTGGTTTCTTGATGCGGCTACTACAACATGCGGACCTATGTTGCGAAGCGGTGATTTCGACCTGCTGAAACCAATATTTTCGATGTACCACGATATGGTTCCAATGGCTAAAGAACGAACGAAAATTTATTACCATCACGAAGGTCTGTTTATCCCTGCAACTGTAAATACCTGGGGAACCTTTGGAAATGACGATTATGGTTGGAATCGGGATAAACTTCCGTTTGGGCAGATGAGCAATGTTTATGTTCGTTGGCTATGGCAGGGTGGAATCGAACTCTCCTCAATGATGCTCGACTACTACGAGGCTACCCAACGGAAATCATTTCTGCAGGATACTTTAATGCCGATTGCAGATGGTGTGGTTACTTTTTACGACCAACATTATCAGCGCGATGAGAAGGGGAAAATACGCATTGATCCGGCGTGTGCACTGGAATCTTGTCATAAAGCGGTTAATCCAATGCCTGAAATTGCAGGTCTCCACTACCTTATTCCACGTTTATTAGCGTTACCTTCTGAGCTTACCACACCTGATCAACGTGCTAACTGGAATAAAACACTAAACGATCTGCCAGCAGTGCCTCTAAGTGGTAGAGAAGGTGAAAAAGTTTTAATTGCCGCAGAAGTTATTTACGGCCGGCAAGGTGACGAAATGCCTGAACTTTATGGCATCTTCCCCTATCGGCTTTATGCCATTGGAACACCCGGGTTTGACATTGGACGTCGGAGTATTGAAAAATATGTCCCGGAACTTTTAGCGACCAAATATCCTTTTGAAGGAAAGCTTGGAGGATGGCGCTTAAATTCGATTCAGGCTGCGTATGTGGGTAAAGGAGAGCAGGCCGGTCGGATGATGATCTCTAATTTTGCATCCACTGATCCACGCTGCCGTTTTCCTGCCTTTTGGGGACCTAACCAAGTCTCGACCCCAGATATTAGTCATGGTGGAGTGTCGATGACTACTCTTCAGGCAATGCTTTTGCAGGTGGATGGCAAAAAAATCTATCTTTTCCCCGCCTGGCCAAAAGACTGGGATGTCAGCTTTAAGCTTCACGCACTTTACAATACTACCGTGGAAGGGGAACTGCGCAATGGCAGGATAATCTCTCTAAAAGTAATCCCCAGGCAACGTATGGCAGATATTATTAACCTATTGGGTAAATAGCAAATCACTCATTTTTAAGACTATGATAATCAAATTATTTACAGCCATCCTTATCTTTTCCTGTTCTTTTGGAAGTTTATTGGCTCAGGAAAACAATAAATCGCTGCCGGCAATTCCGAAGGGGGATAATGGCTTTCACGCCTACTCTACCAGGCTCAATTATACCAAAGAGTGGGAAAAGCCCTGGCGGGTTGGTAAATTCGCGGATGTGGTGGTTACTTTTCCAAACTGTGATGCCGGATTTATATTTTGGCGGGGTGCAAGCTTTATCCCCAACTGGGTGACTGAAAATGGAATATGGTACAATAATCAGTTTGTGGAGCGAATTTCCAGCGGGATCAAGGAGACCAAAGGGTGCGTCGAACCCATGAGCGATAAACAGTGCCGTTATTCCCAGGTCAGGATCATCGAAGATAACGAGGCACGAAAAGTCATCCATTGGAGATACGCACCTGTTGATGTGCAGTACCATCACCCTTATGTCGATCCTGAAAACGGGTGGTTCGACTGGGTCGATGAATATTACGTGATTTATCCCGATGCCACTTCAGTACGCGAAGCGACCCTCTATTCCACCGAAGTAAACGCTTTTGCCGATTGGCAGGAGAGCATCATTGTCCATCAGCCGGGCAGGAGCCCCGAGGATGATATCGAAAGTACAGCAGTCTCTATTAGCAACGTAAAAGGAGAAACGACCGATTATTTCTGGCCGGAAGCTTCAAAAAAAATGAGTTTGCGTGGCTTGCCGGATAAAGCCTGCATTCAGGTCGTGAACCTGAAGTCGCAGCTCAGGCCATTTATCGTTGTTCCGCCCGATCCGGGACTGACTGTACGTCTTTTTACCAGTCATGGAACTCATTCCATCTTTCACCAATGGGACCACTGGCCAGTATCACAAGACAAATCTGATGGAAGAGAAGCTAAAGACGATTCAAATCCTTCGCATACTTCTTTGACTTACTGGAAAGGGTGGAAGCCAATCTCCACAACTGCGAATTCAACAACTTTCGTAATGCTGGCTGGAATGACCACTAAAAAAGCCGGTGAATTGAACGGTATTGCAAAGTCTTGGTTATCTCCTGCAACAGTTAAGGCTGAATCCTCCTCAAGCTTAATTTCCAATGGGTTTAACCAATCAGAAAAGGCGTATCATTTTACAGATCAAAATACAAAAAAGTCAAAAAAAGCGATCTTCGAAGTCAGTGCAAACAGCGAAAATCCCCTCGTTAATCCGGCTTTTGTAATTCACAATTGGAAAGGCATAAAGGCTAAAATAAAAATCAAGGGTGCAAACCAGAAAATCGATGAGATTAAACAAGGCATTGAATACGGCGTGAATGGAAATGCGCTGGTGATATGGATAAAGGCAGAAATCACCGTTCCAATTGAGATATCAATAGCTCCCTGCAAATAATTTTAACCAAACAGAATACCATGCAATTAAACTTAAGAACATTCGATTATCGCCTAAGGGCCCTTTTTCTGATGACAGCCCTATTCTTTTTTATTTTCCCAGGCCGGGGAGCCATCCTTCAAAGGCTTAAAAATGGCGAAAACCTTAAACTTGCTGCCATCGGAACCAGCTTGACCGATAAGGGGGCTCACAACAAAGGGTGGTTTGAGCACACCTGTGAATGGCTCAACGAACTGCCTTACAAGGGGAAAGTGACCTGTTCTAATCACGCTGTAGGCGGATCGGCTTCAAAGACAGGCAAGTCAGACCCGGGTTATCACCCCGGACGATACGGACTTCTCCAACTGAGTGACGTACTGTCCGGCGAAAATCCGGATGCTGTTTTCATCGAGTTTGCCATAAATGACGCCTTTTTACCTTATCACATTTCAGAGCAGGAGTCGAAAGAGAACCTGCAAACCATGATCAACCAGATCAACGCTTGGGCTAAAAAGCAAAACCAGGGGAAAGGGAAAAAAGTCGATATTATCGTGCAGACGATGAACAACTGCATAAATGTGCATGCCACCAGCCGACCCAATCTCAACCATTACTACCAAGGTTATAAGAAAGTCGTCAAAAAAAATCGGGAGGTCTTATTCGTCGACAACTATCCAAATTGGATCGCCCTGTACAACAGTCAGGCCGATCACTCCAACTGGCTAAGGCTTGTACCCGACGGTATTCATCCCAATGCCGACGGAGACCGTGAAATACTTTTACCCGAAGTTCAAAAAGCTTTAAAAAATCAAAAATAAATTATACAATGAATCGACTAAAATTAAAAAACCAACGGCAATCCTCAATCCAATTGAGAAAATCGGTTTCCATAAATTTATCCGGGCTGCTCCTTTTGTTTGCCCTGATTTCATTCAGTCTTACTTTGCCCGCACAGCCGTTATGGCAGATTGGGAAAGCAGATGACAGCGCCGCCGAATTCGCCCTCGCTAAAAATGGTTACACAAGTTTCCTTCAACAGTTTGGCAGTCCCGACCATGCATTTTATATCGGTTTGTCAGACGATACCAAAGATTGGCCCTCCGTACTGCCCGGGCCACTCGATTCCTGGGCGGGCGGGAATCCGGACGGAAGCTGGGATCAGATGAATACGTTGCCCGTCGGGTTTGTTCTGGAAAGCGTCCCAAAGTTAGGTCTATGTACACTGACCATTAACATCCTTGATGCATCGGCTGAACATCCTCCTGTTTTAAGGATTACCGTCAACAATTCCATCCATGAAATTGAAGTTCCTAAAGGTGGTGGTGAGGCCAGCCTTACAGGCAATTATACGAATGCCAAATCATATCAGGCACGCCTGGAATTCCCTGCATCACAGCTTCATACAGGTTATAATGAAATTGTACTTCGCTCTCTCAGTGGAAGCTGGATGATCTTTGATGCATTAAAACTTGAGGCACCTTCAGCGGTAAAGCTTGCCCCTGTTAATCACACAGTAATCCGTTCAATCACCACGGCACCTTACTCCATGAGCAGTCGCGGCAGAGAGAAAGCGACTATAAAAGTTGAGGTTTATCAGCATGAAAAGCCGGGTACCCTGTCGGTTACAGTCGGGAAAGGTTCCCCACACGAATTGGCTCTTGAACCCGGATTGCAGGTCCTTGAAATACCCGCACCGAACGCCGGCCGCAACCCGGATACCTCGGTTCGTCTGAGCTCAGGGGGGATACTTTTGGAGCAGGCAACCTTGAACCTGAATGATAGTCCAAAGGTCACGCCAGCCGATTACGTGGATGTGTTCAAGGGGACCGCCCATTCACGCTGGATGATCGCTCCGGGGCCCTGGATGCCTTTTGGAATGGTTAAACTTGCGCCCGACAATCAAAAGCAAGGCTGGGTTGCCGGATATGAATACACCCATGAGTACATTGATTGTTTCAGTCATATCCACGAGTGGACAATGGGGGGACTTGGCATGATGCCCACAGTCGGCCCGCTGCATACCCAGCCCGGCCTCGACGGAACAGGTTACAGTTCGAGGATCGATAAATCAACCGAACACGGCGGGATCGGCTATTACGAGGTGTTCCTGAAAAGCAGCGGCATCAAAGCTGAACTGACGGCGACAACTCGTGCATCGTTGCAACGGTATACCTTTCCTGCAAGCAATCAGGCACGGATAATACTCGATTTTTTGCTGCCTAATGAATATAGAATGAAGGTATTAGGCGCCAAAGTACGCCAAACAGCTCCCGGAGAACTTGAGGGTACTATTCAAACCCATTTTCCCGATATTTACGGAGATGGGAACCAGCGCTACGACCTCCATTTTGTGATGCAATTCAGCCGCCCTTTCGATTCGCTCGGCGGATGGCAGGGCGAAAAGATCCTTTCCGATGTAAAAGACCTTGCCTTAGCTGACGATTGCGGTGCATTTGTCGGATTCAAAACAGCCGCTGGTGAACAAATCCAGGTGCGAACAGGAATATCGCTGGTCAGTGTGGATAATGCGCGGCTGAATTTAGAACAGGAGCTTTCAAAACCTTTCGGCTGGAATTTCGCGGCTGTGGTTCAGAATCAGCGTAACACCTGGAACAACCTTCTGACCCGTGTTGAAATCGGGACACCTGATGCGCGCGAAAAAACAAGGTTTTACTCAAACCTGTATCGCTCCCTTTCGGGACGAAACACATGGAGCGATGTCAACGGCGAGTGGACAGACCCCGAGGAGCACACACAAAAGCTTAAAGACCCTGAAGCCGTGATGCTTGGCGGCGATGCTTTTTGGACTACCTTCTGGAACATGAATCAGGTGATGAACCTTCTCACCCCGGAATGGTCGGCTCGCTGGGTTAAATCGCAGCTTGCACTCTATGACGCAAATGGCTGGCTGGCCAAAGGCCCTGCCGGGATTGAATACATCAGCATCATGGTGGCAGAACATGAAATCGCATTGCTTGTAGCTGCCTATCAGCACGGCATCAAGGGGCTCGACAAGGAAAAAATCCTCGAAGCCATTGTCAAAATGCAGACCACTATGCCGAAAAAACAACCGGGGGGCGGATGGGCCGGCAATGAAAACCTCGGCAATTACCTCAAGCACGGCTACGTCGCCTATGATGGCAAACAGAAAGGTGACTGGAAAGGACCATGGACCTCAAACACTTACGAGTATGCTTATGATGACTGGTGTGTTGCCCAGATGGCGCTTGCATTAGGACGCAAGGATCTGGCCGGCACCTTTATTAAGCGGTCGGGAAGCTGGCGCAACGTGTTTGACAAGGAGACCGGTTTCGCCAGACCGCGCAAAGTGAGTGGTGAGTGGATAACCCCCTTTGATCCGTTTAAAAACGAGAGTTTCGTCGAAGGTAACGCCTGGCAGTATACCTGGTTTGTACCTCAGGATGTGCCTGGCCTTATAAAAACAATGGGGCGCGAACGCTTTGTCAGCCGGCTGAATGATGCATTCGAAAAATCGGCGCCCACACGATTCAATGCCGCCGGTGACCGCTTCTGGATGTACCCGCTGAACCATGGAAACCAGCCTGACATGCATGTTGCATGGCTTTTCAACTGGGCCGGAAAGCCCTGGCTGAGCCAGAAATGGACAAGTGCAATCCTCAACTCCTACTACGGCCACAACCCGGCCGATGCTTACCTTGGCGATGAAGACCAGGGTCAGATGAGCGCATGGTTTGTCATGTCTTCCATGGGGCTGTTCCAGGTTGACGGTGGCTGCCGCATAGATCCGATTTACGAAATCAGCAGCCCGCTTTACCCTAAAATAGTTCTGCATCTTTCGAAAGAACACTATGGCGGAAAGAATTTTACAATTTTAGCTCATAATGCATCGAAAACCAACCGATATATCCAATCGGCAAAACTGAACGGTCAGACAATGGAGAACTGGTGGATTCCGCAACGTGAAGTGATTCGCGGCGGCACACTCGAACTCGAACTTGGCCCACAGCCAAACGAAGCTTGGGGAGCCAATTCGCAACCCCCGGTTCCTGCCACCTTTCCTGCAGGTGAAAAATAAAACAAATTAAAAATCGACTATTTTTAAAGATACATCAGATGAAAAACGTGTGAAACCCTCATGAACTTACAGCCACACAAGGCAATGTATAAATCAAGGAGGGTTTCAAACGGATCAAAAATCTAAATATTAGTGAGTTAATTTAAATTTACAGGTATGAAATTAATTGCTTTCCTGCTTTTTGTGATTCCCGGCATGGCCTTACAGGCACAGGTTTCGGCAAACAGTACTTATTGTAACCCGATCAATATTGAATACTGTTTCCGGCCTGGCGGTAATACCGGTCGTGAGGCAGCAGACCCGCTGATCGTCCCTTTCAAAGGCGATTATTACCTGTTCGCCTCCAAGAGCGCCGGTTACTGGTGGTCGAATGACTTGCTTAAGTGGAATCTTGTGCCCGTTAATGACAACTATGTCTACCGAAATGATGAGCACCAATTGAAGGGGAAGCCTGAAAATGACCTCCCGGTCTGGGGATACAATCCGGCAGCCAGTGTTGTGAATGGAGAGCTGATTTACAGTCAGCAGCTGGATGCTTTTTATCGCCTTACCTACCCAAAGAAAGGGACCTTTGAGCGCATTCGTGACAGACTGGAAGTTAGCAATGATGAATGGCTCTTCACCGATGATGATGGCCGGGTCTATCTTTATGCGGTCGGCTTTAAGCCTGCGCGGGGTATTTATGTGTGTGAGCTGGATGCCAAAGTTCATCTGAAGGTTTTGAAGGGTCCGCTTCCTTGCAGATTAAAAGGGGATTTTCAACAGGAAAATGAGGGCGATTTCCGGGTAGCAAACGTTAGTCAGGAGCCGGCAATGCTCATCGCCAGCAAGTCGGGTGAAGGCCCGCAGATGACCAAACGGAACGGGCATTACTTTCTTCAGGTATCTTTCAGCGGAACCGAAGACCCGCGTTACCGCGACTGTGCATTTGTGTCCGACTCTCCTATGGGACCTTTTGAGTACTGCAAAAACAATCCGGTCTCCTGCCGCCCCGCAGGTTTCACGACCGGTATTACCGCCAGGCCGGAAACAGTATTCAATAT
>Ga0364893_10355_pt1 | contig 10675 bp, 10 predicted proteins | sample ExccelJu500001D3_FD_206943 | JGI IMG/M metagenome (GOLD analysis project Ga0364893, IMG submission 206943) | Enriched cells from Trout Bog Lake Hypolimnion, Wisconsin, USA - BchlTB.July16.5000.01.D3 | ecosystem: Environmental > Aquatic > Freshwater > Lake > Hypolimnion/Profundal zone | place: USA...
CTCATTTTTTTCAAAGACCATCGTGTTAGTGATGGATATGGAAGCGGCAAATTTTTCGACATCATGGTCGGTACCAATATAAGTAAAGGTCCACCGGTTTAATTTTAGCTCCTCAATGAGCTGCTTAATGGCTTGCACGTCATATTCAACAGAAGCATTTTCTTCACCATCGGTGAGAATAGTGACCAGAACATTGTAGTTTGGAATGGTTTCCAATACCTGCCTTAACTTACAAAAGCTAAATCCCATGGCATCATACAAAGGGGTAGATGCATCGGGCTGATACCTTTTGTCATCAATCTGGTTTAAACGGCTTACAGGATCAATGAAGTGTAATAACTTCACTCCTAGTCCATTAAAGCTAACAAGCGAAATAAAATGTTCCTGCTCGGGGAAGTCCTTTTCAATCCCCTTTACGGTCTGGACGATCTCGTTAAATCCCTCAATGATCGTTTTCTTTATCGACTGCATTGAGCCGCTTTCGTCGAGAATAATTAGGTTGTGTACCTGATGTTTTGTTTCCATAAGTAATGTTTTTGATGCAAAGGTAATACCTCACTATGCCAAAACAGGTCATAGCTAATGAAAGTGGATTTATTTTAATAAGAAATCAGGGTTAGAATGGGAAATCAAAATGCAAATGGAACATTCAAGGCAGAGGATCCTTATAAAATTCCTGCGCCTCGGCCAGAAGCTGTTCCATTTCCAGTTTTAAAGAGTCGGGTTTTACAATCTTCGCCTGGGTTGCGATCATCAGCAGGCGTTGCTTGAGTTCGAAGTTAACGACCATTTTAAAAGTCATAACCATTTCATTTGTAGTCTCGCTGATAACCCGCTGGGATGAATGTAAAGGCAAAGTTTTGAGCAAATTCCCCTGATAAGGTTTACAAACAAGTTTAATCTCCTGGGGGATATCCGATTCAAATGCGGTGATACCAATAACATCCTTAAATAAATCTGAAATCACTTTTTGTTTCTCTTTTTTGAAATACTTACCCGAATCCTGTATACTTATTATACGATCAAGGCCAAAGGTTCTGATCTCATTGGTATCCTGCAACAGACCAATTACGTACCACCTTTTAAGGTATTCCCGCAGTAAATACGGGTGAAAGCTGTAGTCTTTCTCTTTTTCAGCATTGAATCGTTTATATTTAAGGTTAACCTCCGATCCATTCTTAATATAGAAAGCAATATCATGTATGAATCCCAGCCCTTTAAAGGAGTGATACTCTTCAAATTCAATGATTTCTGAAATATCTGACCCCTCCTTTAGGTACGAGGTAAGCAGTTCGATATTCTGTGAGAACTCAAGTAATTTTAAAAAATAGGGGAACGTGAAACCTTCATTTTCCAGGTAATACCCTTTGCGGATAGTCGAATAGTGAATATCCAGGCCAAATTCTCCGCGTAAACTCTCAAAATCTCGTTTTAATTGCCTGTCAGAGACTTTTATTCCGCTCTCATCCATCCTGCTGATCATCTCGGCACAGGTAGGGTAGTGCGATTTTTCTATGGAGAGAAGAATCTGAAGATATCTTTTAATTTTAGCCTGATATGACATATGTGAGAATAGATTTAAACCAGTTTTTATTTCAATCTTTTAGACATCGAACTGAAAAACCGCTTATTTTACTGACCTTATTCCTGAAAACGGTGTTATTGAAATACATTCCCCGAAACCACGCCGTAGAAGTTGAATTCGATGTAACAGACCACCAGTAGCCATAGTCACCGAGATTTAGGAATAGATCAGAATTTGATAAGCAACCACCCGGACGGGCCGTGAATCCGGTTTCATTGGTAGCCCCTGCCATCGGATTGTACCAGTGCAAAGTCCCTGTTTCTTTCAGCTTTCCTCCTGCGATACTATCCCCGCCAAGAAATGAGGTGAGAATAGTCCAGTCGGAATCAGTGGGAATATGCCATCCGGCAGGCGCAAGATTTCGGCTGTCAATCAATGAATACCAATTATATAAGGCGCCATAAGCGGACTTGTAAGCTGCGGTGTCATTTGTATCGTTGTTGTACCAGCAATAGGCACCTGATTTTAACGTTAGCCAGGTGGTATCTGTCACATTTGGAATCGTATCACCATTTCTGTACCTGGTCACCTTAAGATTTTCGGCCATCCATTGCTGAGTTCCTATGACAACCGTTTTATACACATTTCCGTCAATATCAGTTATCGGAGTACCCATCGTTGGATTGGGAATCGATATCCCTTTTTTTGAACAATTGGATATCAGGATCAGATTAAGGACCAGGATTGAAAGGAAAATATAGGTTCTGCGACTCATGGATCGGTGACTTAGAATAAGCCATCAAAGCTACTCAACTGGTGACTAATAACAAAATCACAACTTTTCAGTTCTTTTAGGTTTCATTAACTTAATAAATTTGGTGGTTGGATTCAGTCGGATTATGTTTGCAGTGCATTTAATTCATAGGTTTAGGTTTAGTTAGTTTGGTTTTAGTAAAAGGATGGAGCCTCCCGGCTCTGTCCTTTTCAATTCTTACAGGAAGCTATTGAGACGTTTCAAGATAATTCCTTAAGGAAACATTAATTATACTGTTCCATCCGGTAATGAAATTTTCAATTAACAGATCTTCATTGTCTTGCGGGAAAGTTTCAATGCCAAAGTGCGATAACCGCAGTAAAGTTTTCCCCTCCATTTCGGTAAGTTCAAAAGTGACAATTGTATTTCCCGGATAACCGTCATATTGCCAACTATGCGATAATTTATTTTCAGGAATCGCTTCGATTATTTCACACAGATGCAGGTATTGCCTTTCAGGAGACGGGCCACCTGAAAACTGAAACTGAAACCCGGGCTCCGGCCTGAATTCCGGAAGATCAAAATACCATTTCTTCATTTCATCTTTTCGGGTTATCGCATTCCAGACTTTGGACGCAGGAACCTTAAAAATTCGCTCTATAACAATTGGTTGATTTTCCATGCGTTTCGGTTTAAATTGATTAATAGTGATCGCCGTGATAGTTCAACGGCTTTCAGTACTTTTTGTTACCACTGCTCCCCTTTTATTGTTGTTTAATTGGAACAATTACCGGGACCGTGGTGTTACTTTAAGGTATAAAGTTAAGAAAATGACAAGACAAATCACTTTAAAATCAAGGCCAGCCGGCATCCCAAACCCGGACAATTTTGAAACCCGGAATGTGGACATCCCTGAAGTTTCTGACGGTCAGATAAGGGTTATGGCACATACGATATCTGTTGATCCCTATTTGCGCGGACGGATGAATGATGGCCCGTCATATATTCCCTCATTTGAGGTGGGTGAACCCATTGTTAGTGGTGGAGTTGCCTATATTACAGCGAGCAGGGCCGAAGGATTTAATGTAGGAAGTTACGTAATGGGTCATTTGCCCTGGCAGGAGGAGATGGTTGTCGAAACTGCAGGCCTTAAAGTTGTGGATGAAAAGAGGGCTCCTATAAGTCATTACCTTGGTATCCTGGGGATGCCAGGGCTCACTGCCTGGTTTGGCCTGATGGATATTGGCAAGCCACAGCCAGGTGAAACAGTCGTGATTTCCGGTGCTGCAGGTGCCGTAGGCCTGGTTGCAGGGCAATTGGCAAAAATCCAGGGATGTCGTGTTGTTGGTATTGCTGGCGATGATGCCAAAGTCAGTTACCTGACGGGTGAACTAAAATTCGATGCTGCATTAAATTACAAGACTACCTCTGACCTTGAGACTGCAATTGCATCGGCCTGCCCGTCAGGGGTTGATGTTTACTTTGACAATGTAGGCGGTGATATTTCGGATGCCGTAATTTCACAGATCAATAAAAATGCGCGGATAATCATTTGCGGTCAGATCTCGCTCTATAATGCCATCACTCAGCCGACCGGTCCCAGAATACAGCCTGTATTGCTGAAAAAAAGCGCTTTGATGCAGGGCTTTATTGTAAGCAATTATATCTCGCGGTTTGATGAGGGATTAAAAGCCTTAAGCCAATTGGTTGACACCGGAAAGCTCAAATATACGAATACGACCTACCATGGCTTTGAGAGACTGCCGGAAGCTTTTATCGCACTTTTCGAAGGGAAAAATCTTGGAAAATTAATTGTCGAACTCTGATCATCAAAAACCCTCTTTTTTCCCTATTATTGTCACTCTTTAGCAATTTCATCCAGATATGCCTTTACTAAGGGAGGTATGACATCCTAATTTACAAATTTGCAATGGATCAGACAGCAGTTATTCTTGTTAACCTTGGGACTCCCGACTCACCGGCATTACCCGACGTCAGAAGGTATTTATTCCAGTTTCTGAACGACCGGCGTGTGATTGACCTGCCCTGGATTCTTCAGAAAGCACTTGTAAATCTGATTATTGTCCCATTCCGGGCGCCGAAATCGACAAAACTTTATGAGCAGTTGTGGAGCGAAAAAGGGTCGCCTTTATTGTATTATTCAGAGCAGGTAGCCGAAGAGATCCAGAATCGGTTGGGTGATCATTACCGGGTTTACAATGCCATGCGTTATGGTAAACCGGACCTGAAAGAAATTTTAAATCAGGTTGAAAAACAAATCTTTAAGAAGATCATTGTTCTGCCGCTTTTCCCACAATATGCCTCAGCCACAACCGGATCAGTGATTGAGTTAATCATGAACCAGACAAGCAGCTGGCAGACCTACCCTAATATCCAAATAATTAGCAGCTTCCAGGATCATCCGGCTTTTCTGAAAGCTTTTGCCGCCCAGGGAGCAAAATACGATGTTGCCTCCTTTGATCATGTACTCTTCTCGTTTCACGGGTTACCTCTGAGACAAATCAATAAGCTGCACCCGGGAAAAGATTGTCTGACCTGCTCCTGCACCAAAGAAACAATCCCCGAAGGAAAGCTCTGTTACAAGGCGGCATGTTACGAAACAGCCCGGCTGATCGCGGCTGAAATGGAACTCTCATCCGGAGATTATTCGGTATCTTTTCAATCGCGGCTCAGTAAAAACTGGATGTCTCCATTTACCGATAAAGTGCTGATTGAAAAAGCCAAATCCGGCACGAAAAGAATACTCGTCTTTGCACCCTCCTTTGTGGCAGATTGCCTCGAAACAAAGGTGGAGATTGAGTATGAATACGGCCATCTGTTCAGAGAAAATGGCGGTGAACACCTACAAATGGTGGAGAGTCTCAATGATAGCAGAATATGGATTGATGGGCTGGAACAAATGTTAACCGAGTTACGCTAAGCAGATAATTAACAACTATTTATAAGCTATTTTTTGTGAAGAGCATAAAGGAAAAATGGATCATGACCATCCATGAGCTGCAGGACAAAATATGTCGGGCCCTGGAACAATGTGACGGTAAGGCAAAATTTGAGGAAAACAGTTGGGAACGCTCCGGAGGCGGTGGCGGAAAGACCCGGGTGATCTCAAACGGCCTGGTTTTTGAAAAAGGAGGGGTGAACACATCGGTAGTTTACGGCAATGTGTCGGATACCATGCGAAAAGAACTGGATATCGACGGTGATAAATGGTTTGCCTGCGGTCTTAGTCTTGTAATTCATCCTGAGAACCCGTTTGTCCCGACGGTCCACTGCAACTACCGAATGTTCGAATTATACAACGATAAGGATGAGGTCACCGACAGGTGGTTTGGCGGAGGTACCGACCTTACCCCCTACTACCTGATCGAAGAAGATGCTTCCCATTTTCATCAAACCTACAAGGATGTTTGTGACAGCTTTGATCCGGCCTTTTACCCATTATTCAAAAAGGAGTGTGACAATTATTTCGTGAATGAACACCGGAACAAGGAGCGCAGGGGGATTGGCGGAATCTTTTACGATCATCAGAAACCCACTGAATCAAAGGATGTTGATTTTTGGCTGAACTTCTCAAAATCGTGTGCCAATGCGCTGATTGAAGCCTATATTCCGATTGTCGAAAAAAGAAGAAATACCGCATTTACAGAATCGCATAAACATTGGCAGGAGATCCGCAGAGGCAGATATGTTGAATTTAATCTGCTTCATGACCGGGGGACTATTTTTGGCCTAAAAACCAATGGAAGGACAGAAAGCATCCTGATGAGCTTGCCTCCGACAGTGAGGTTTGAATACAATCATCAACCCAATGTGGGAAGCGAAGAGGAAAAATTATTACAGGTTTGCCTGAATCCAAAAGAGTGGATTTAATTTTTGTATATTCACAATCTTTATTCACATGAATTAATATTCGTTTTTTGTGTGAACAAAGGTGATAATGAATGACCTTTAAGACATGAAGATCCTGATAGTTGAAGATGAGAAACCATTGTCAGATTCGATGGTGGAATACCTTGCGGAAGAGGGGCATCTTTGCGAAGCGGTTTATAATTATTTCGATGCAATCGGGAAGATTGGAATGTATCAATATGATTGCATTGTAGTCGACATCAATTTGCCCGATGGAAACGGACTTGATCTGATCCGGGTCATAAAAAAACAATCTATCACGCTGGGTATCATTATTATATCTGCGCTGAATTCGCTCGAAAACCGCATTGAAGGACTCGAAATCGGGGCAGATCATTATCTGACCAAGCCCTTTCACCTGGCTGAACTCAATGCTCATCTGAAATCGATAAACCGGCGCATCAGCTATGGTGGCAGCAATCAGATCACCGTCAATGAGATACGCCTGATTCCCGATGAACACAAGGCGTTTGTCCTGGACCAGGAAATTATTCTGACCAAAAAAGAGTACGAGCTGCTGTTGTTCTTTATTTCAAACAAAAACAAAGTAATTACCAAGGCCGGTTTGGCTGAATATTTATGGGGAGACTACATGGATCTTGCAGATTCCCATGACTTTATATATACACATATCAAGAATTTAAGAAGAAAACTGCTTAAAAAAGGGTGTGAGGATTATATCAAAACAATTTACGGATTAGGTTATAAATTTGAAATCAGTTGAGACTTCTTAACAAAATAACCCTTAATTTGCTGGCAATCACCCTGTTTATCTTTTTGATTGGGATGGTGGCTTTTTACTATATGCTCCGGCAACAGGTTGATCAAAACATCAATCAGGAGCTCAAGAAGCGGGAGATGAGCATCAGTAAGGAGTTTGATACTGCTCATTCGTCTGTTAATCAATCAGTTAATTTAAGCGATACGGTAATCATTACACCGTTAAATCAGCCACGGCTTATCGAATCGTTTTCCGATACGCTCCTTTTTAATCCGGAAACAAATTCCTATGCGCTTTTCCGGCAACTGGGATTCATTAAAACGATTCATAACCGCGATTATTATATCCAGATTTTTAAGCCACTGGAAGAAACCGACCGGCTCATCATCCGCATTGTAATTATCATGAATCTGCTGGTGATCCTGATTATCTTACCTCTGATAATTGCAAACCGCCACTCCTCTCGTCAGGATTGGAAAGTATTTTATGACACCCTTTCTAAAATCAATAATTACGATGTCAACTCTCACGAAGCCTTTTTGCTTCAAAACTCTGACATCAAAGAATTTGAGGACCTGAATCGGGTTTTAGTCGCCATGACCGAACGGATCAAAAATGATTATTTAAACCTCAAGGAATATATTGAGAATGCTTCTCATGAAATTCAGACTCCACTGGCCATCATAAATTCAAAAATGGAGTTATTGCTGCAGTCGGGCGATATGAAAGAGAAGCAATATAAAACTGTGGCAGATGCCTATGAGGCCTCAAACAGGTTATCAAGATTGAACAAAACACTGATCCTGCTGGCTAAAATTGAGAACCGTCAATTCCCTGAATCAAAGCCAGTGAATCCTGCCATAATGATCAATCATCAGCTCGAGAGCCTGGAAGATCTTATCCATGCCAAAAAGATAACTGTTATCAAACAAATGGAGGCTGAAGTTACCATTTCAATGAACCCTTATCTGGCTGAAATCCTACTGGTTAATTTAATTAAAAATGCCTTAAGGCACAATATCAGCGGGGGAGAACTCAATATTGAACTTACAAACCAACATCTAAAGATTGCAAATTCCGGACCAGCACTCAAAATTGATCCCGAAACGATGTTTAAGCGGTTTCATACCTCTTCATCTTCATCTGAGTCACTTGGTCTGGGACTGTCAATTGTTCAGAAAATCTGCACAGTGTACGGATTTAACGTGAATTACAGCTATCAAAATAACCTGCATGTGATGCAGGTTGATTTTATTAAGGCTGAGCTCAAAAAAAAGTAATTAATACTAAATCTAAATAATCAGACAGGCAAATCTCTGTTGCTTGTGGAAATGGTAGTTATTTTTCGTTTTGGCTAATTTCAGTATTGACTAATTGGTTGTTAATCAATGGAGTAATTCTTTTCAAACAGGCCTTTTACTCCCTGTTTTTTGCAGACTCAAATCCTTTAAAAAGCTTTTATTCTTTGGAATTACGGTGAATTATTATCCTGACTATATTTCCACTGGCAATTCTGTCGGATTTGGACTGTTACTTCAGATTTGCTTCAGATTCTGTTTTTAAAATTGCAGAGTAATAATCATGAAAGCAAAATAGGATGATAGGATTATTTGGATTAAATCATAAATCGGCTCCGATAGAGATCAGGGAGAAATTTGTATTTTGCGAAGAAGACATTAAACGATTTGTCCCCCAGCTAAAGGCAAAAGGAATACTTGGGGCGATTGTGGTCTCCACCTGTAACCGCACCGAAATCTACTTTGAACTCAAGGATAATAAAACTGCTGATTTTGACTTAATTGGCAACACACTGATCGAATACCGCAAGGTCTCCACAGAGGTGAAGTCTCACTTTTATCAGATGAAAAATGACGATGCCGTAAAACACCTTTTCCGGGTGGTTTCCGGTCTTGATTCCATGGCATTAGGTGAATATCAAATCGTTGGACAGATTAAGGATGCTTTTAACATCAGTCAGAGTCTTCAGCATTGCAGTTCAGTACTTTATAAGCTGTTTAATGAGGCGCTGAAAACCGGGAAGGAAATCCGCACCAATACCGCACTCAACAAGGGAGCCGTTTCAATCAGTTATGTCGGCGTCGAGCTGGCCGGGAGAAAACTTCAGAATCTGTGTTCTCACCCTGTTTTAGTGGTAGGCGCCGGTCAAACAAGCGAACTTACGATGTTAAACCTGCTGAAAAAGGATTGCAACCAGTTTACCGTCGTCAATCGTACCCAGGAAAAAGCGTGTGAACTGGCCGAAAAATATCAGTGCAAAGTTGCAAATTTTGATCAGCTTGAGGAGTTGTTGGTTTCCAACGATATCGTAATCTCCTCGACAGCTTCCAAAAAACCATTGTTTACAGAAGATATGGTTCGCAAAGCAATGGTTGAGCGAAATAACGAGCCTTTGTTCTTTATCGATCTTTCGGTTCCCCGGAATGTTGACGTTGCCGTGAGTGAAATTGAAAATGTCCATGTTTACGATATTGACGCGTTGCACGATGTTATTGAAGATAACCTGGAGCGCAGAAAAGGGGAGATCACTCATGCAGAATTGATTATCGAGGAATCGGTTGCCGAGTTTTCACAATGGCACGCCATTCAGGTGTTGGTTCCCACTTTTCAGAATATCTCAAGCCGCTTTCAGGAGGTCAATAAAACCATGTTGGATGGTTATTTGAAAAACCAGAAACATGACGATCATGAAAAAGCGGTTGCCTACGGAGAAATAATCACGAAGAAATTTATTGGGCTAATGATTGAAAATGTAAAATCGGTTACCAATAACGGAAGACAAGAGGAATACATTACGATGCTTAATAAATTATTCGAATTCAATTAATGACCACCAAAACCATAAAGATCGGTACAAGAGGAAGTAAATTAGCATTGTACCAGGCTTTCCTTGTGCAGGAAGAACTACAGAAAAACTTCCCTGAAACCACATTTATCCTGGAAATTATAAAAACCAAGGGTGACCAGATCCTCGATGTAGCTCTTTCCAAAATCGGAGACAAAGGGCTGTTCACCAAAGAGATGGAAACTGCTCTCTTCAGCGGGGAGATCGATATGGCTGTCCATAGCCTCAAGGATTTACCCACCAAATTCCCTGAAGGGGCCAAACTTGGCGCTGTCTTAAAACGGGGTGATATCCGCGATGCACTGATCAGTTCAGACGGGCGCAAAATCAAAGACCTGACTTCAGAAGACGTCATCGCCACTTCAAGCCTCAGAAGAAAGGCCCAGCTCTTACGGATTAACCCTGATTTTAAGATAATTGAAATCCGTGGCAACGTAAACACACGGATCCGCAAGATGCAGGAAGGATATTGTGATGTGATGGTTATGGCCGGAGCAGGATTGCAACGGCTGGAGATGGGCGAATATATTTCTGAACTTTTTGATCCTGAGCTAATGATTCCAGCCTGCAGCCAGGGAGCCATCGCCGTTGAAATCAGGGAAAACGATCCCGATACCGAAGCGCTTCTGTCAAAAATCAATCACCAGGAAACGTTTCTGGCTACTGAGGCTGAGCGTACTTTCCTCGGCACTCTTGAGGGGGGATGCCAGATACCTGTCGGAAGTTATACCAGTATTGAAGGTGATAAATTTAAGATTACAGGTTTTATTTCAAGCATCGACGGCACCAAATTCCTAAGGGAATCAGCCGAAGGTGATATCAGTCAGGCGGTCTATCTCTCAGCTAAACTTGCAAAAAATTTATTTAACAGTGGCGGTGCTG
>Ga0364893_10740_pt1 | contig 10606 bp, 10 predicted proteins | sample ExccelJu500001D3_FD_206943 | JGI IMG/M metagenome (GOLD analysis project Ga0364893, IMG submission 206943) | Enriched cells from Trout Bog Lake Hypolimnion, Wisconsin, USA - BchlTB.July16.5000.01.D3 | ecosystem: Environmental > Aquatic > Freshwater > Lake > Hypolimnion/Profundal zone | place: USA...
ATTGAATGCTTCGGGCGGAAACACTGGCACTGCCTATTCTCAGGGCACTCAAAAGTTCTACGGCTTAATGGCGCAAGCAAAATCTAAGATGGAAGCAATCCCCTTGCAGGCAACTTTGTCAGCTAGGCTTGATCAGTGGAATAGCCAAGTTCCTACTTACTATGTCGCTGGTGCAAATGGCGTTAACCCAACTTATACCAACGCACCCAATCAAACAGTTTATAAATTTAGCCCAAATTTAGGTGTGCTTTATAACGCAACAAAAGAATTGGATTTTCGTGCAGCCGCATATCAAGGTTTCCATGCGCCAGGTTTGAATAATCAAATCCGTAGTTACGGATCTGGAACCTCGTTTAGTGCATCAAACCCAAATCTCACGCCAGAAAATATGACAGGCTATGAGATTGGGGCCGATTTACGGTGGAGTGCAGGCTTTGTTCAGATTACTGGGTTTAATGCCAATGTAACGAACGCCATTTACGCTGCTACTGCAGGATCTGTAGCTCAGATTCAACAATATTGTGGAACTACCTGCACTGGTGGAACGATCTATGGGAATAACCAATCCTTACAAAGTCGTGGCTTAGAGCTTCAAGGCCATTACGATCTCACTGAAAAGTGGGCTACTGATGCAACTTATACCCATACCAATACCGTTCTAACTTGGACTGGGACAGGTGTGAGCACTACAGCAAATCCTCTTGGCTCACAAATCGGAGGTGTTCCTCAAAATATGGGTACTGCCGGCGTTACTTATAGACCTATAACCAAGACTTCATTAACTGCTTCTGTTCGCTATGTAGGTAATTCATGGATGGATACGCAGCATGCATTGCCTGTACCAGCCTATGCAACAGTGGGCTTGCGTGCCAATTATGAAATGACCCCAGTCACTACTTTATTTTTAAGTGCCGTCAATCTCCTAAATCGTAACTACATTACTTATAGTGCGGCTACCTCACAGTCTAGTTATATCATTGGTCAGCCACAGACCATTACCGTTGGAGCTCGTGTAGTCTTCTAATATGAGCAATTTCAAGCGATCCCATTTAAACCTTTTGAAAGTCAGAGTATTCATTTTTGGTGCCTTTTGCTTGGGTGCGTTTGGACCGATCTGGGCTCAAGTGGATCACTCATCCCACGCCGAGATGAGTGTGCCCAGTAAACCGCCGGCATGCGAAGGTAGTGGCTTGGATTGTGCAAATGCAGCCACTCCATTTCTGATGGCTGATGGCAAGTTGTTGCTGGCTTGGACATCTGGTGGCAAAGTGTCCATTTCTCACTCAACGGACTTGGGTAAAACATTTACTGCTCCAGTCGTCGTGGCAGAGCATGGTAAGTCTTTAGATACTGGCGGTGATGCGCGTCCTCAAATCGTTGCCGATTCAAAGGGTAATGTATTTCTCGCTTATGCCTTTTTTAAAGACAAAAACTGGAATGCCCAAATTAATAAAGTTCTATCTGGGGATGGCGGTAAAACTTTTTCAGCTCCTGAATCGCTTGTTACAAATGGCTCTAGTGAACGATTTCCTTCTGTCTTAATGCGCCCAGATGGCAGTATTTTTATTGCTTGGATTGATAAACGATTAATTGCTTCGGCAAAACAGGGTGGGGTACCCAAGCTAGGTGGCTCAATTGCATACTCATTTTCAGGGGATGGTGGCAAGACATTTCAGGTTGAGCGTATCGCTAATGAGGATAGCTGTGAGTGCTGCAGGATAGGCGGAAGCCTAGACCCCAAAGGTCAGCCAGTTATGATTTACAGAGCAATTTTTCCAGGTGGTATTCGTGATCATGCTACTCAGATTATTTCTTCTAAACGGCCTGAGCAAATTAGACGCGTCTCTAAAGACGAGTGGAAAACAGATGCCTGCCCTCATCATGGCCCATCGATAGCAGTTTCTGGCTCTGGAAGAATCCATGCTGCTTGGTTTACTCAAGGTAGCGCCCGCACTGGTGTGTTCTATGCTTACTCTAGCAATCAAGGAGCGAGCTACTCAAAGCCGTCTAGGGTGGGCGCTGAAGGTGCAAATGTCTCACGTCCTTACCTTTTAGCTTTGGGCACTAGGGTTTGGTTGGTCTGGAAAGAGTTTGATGGCATGAAGACTTCGGTATACCTTAAGCAATCTGCTGATGATGGCAATACATGGTCTAAGCCAACCATGATTTCCCAGACGGGGGCTTATTCTGATCACCCTTTATTGGTCAATAAGGGGGGCGAGGTTTATTTATCTTGGTTGACTCGCGCCGAAGGGTATCAACTCATTAAACTGAACGACAAATGATGAGAAAAATACTATTTGGCCTGCTGATATTAGTTGCATCATGCGCTTTATCTTTTGCTGATACGGGCACGCTTAAGCCTTATCAAAAGGGCGACTGGCATGGATTAATTAAGGCGGCTGGCCAACCTGTTGTTGTCCATTTCTGGGGCGTCACCTGCACACCTTGTGCAAAAGAAATGCCTCTTTGGGGTAAGTTTTTATCTCAAGATAAAGATGCCAAGGTGATATTTATTCAAGTAGATGAGGTACCTCTTGGCGCAATTAAAAAAATGTTGTCTCAGGCCAACTTGGACGCCGCTACTAACTTCTATCTCAATACCTCCTTTGACGATTACCTTCGGTATGAAATTGATCCTCAGTGGCGCGGTGAAACGCCAATGACTTTGCTCATTGATAAGAGTGGCAAGGTGGTTCGCAAGACTGGCCCAATAAATTTTATTGAATTAAAGAAGTTGTTTGCTAAAGGCGTTTAATTATTTAAGGAGAGTCAGATGAAAAATATTTTGATTGCTGTAGTTTCTGTAAGCTCAGTTTTATTTAATAGCGGTGTGTTTGCCCAAAACGCTAAAGTGGGGAGTCTGCAGATTGACAATGCCTATACCCGTGCTACTGCTCCTGGCCAGCAAGTGGCCGGTGGTTTTATGAAGATTGAGAACAAAGGCGCTGCTGACCAGTTAATTTCAGCAAGTTCACCAGCAGCTGGTGAAGTCCAACTTCATGAGATGGCCATGGAAGGCAATGTTATGAAAATGCGTCAACTGAAAGATATTCCTGTACCTGCTGGCGGCGCTGTTGAATTAAAACCGGGCGGATTGCATTTGATGTTTATGAACATCAAGACTCCTTTAGCTGCTGGTGAAACTGTTCCAGTAAAGTTAAAGTTTGCTAAGGCTGGTGAAGTTGAAGTGAAATTTCCAGTCAATGCTATGGGAGCTGGAGCGATGAAACACTAGACGCTCTTTAGTATTTGGCATTAAAAAAGCCCCTAGAGTTTTGAACTGACCCACAAAAGTTGGACAGTTTGATTAGGTTATCAGAAGGGATTGAGTTCGGTATTGCACCGGGCTCAATCCCTTTAGCTTTTGCTTGATTCGTTCGTGGTTGTAATAATGAATATATTCCTCTAGCCCCGCTTTAAAGGAGTGCACGCTCTCAAACTTCTCTTGGTAGAAGAACTCAGCCTTCATAATCCCAAACCAGTTCTCCATCACCGCGTTATCCAAGCAATTTCCTTTTCTAGACATGCTTTGGGTAATGCCCTTTTGCTTGAGAGCCAGTTGATATGGTGCGATTCGATAATGCCAACCCTGATCTGAGTGCAGCATCGGCTTGTCTTTAGGTTGAAGGTGTTTAAAGGTCTTATTAAGCATTTGCATCACCATGCTCATTTGGGGCCGGTCAGCGATCTCATAGGAGATGATCTCTTGGTTGTACAGATCCAGTACAGGTGAGAGGTAAACCTTTTGCCCCTTGATATTAAACTCGGTGACATCAGTCACCCACTTTTGATTGGGTTTAGCTGCACTGAACTTGCGCTCCAGTAAATTGGGCGCTGCCTTGCCTTCAGGGCCCTTATAGGATTGATATCGCTTAGGGCGAACGGTTGACTTAAGACCGAGATTACCCATTAACTTTTGGACGGTCTTGGGGTTGAGGTCATGCTTGCGGTGGCCAAGCTCTGCTTGCACCCGCCGATAGCCATAGCGACCTTTGTGGCGATGGTAAATCAGACTAATCTGAGCTTTAACATCCCAATAGGGATCGGTTTTGTTGCTTGCGCTTAGCTGGTAGTAATAGACGCTTCTAGGTATATTAGCAATGCCTAGGATAGTTTGTAAGGGGTATTGCTGCCTTAGCTCAGTGACGACTTGGATTTGCTCTTGCTTGCCAAGTTTTTTTGCTGAGCTAAGGCTTCGAGCTTTTTTAGGTAAGCGTTCTCCACTTCTAAATAGTGCAACTTCAGTAAGAGCTCTTCATGAGTGAGCTGCTCTGAAGGTTTAGCTAGGAGTGCTTGGATCTCACTTCGTTTTGACATGGGCGGTCGTCCCTTAGATTTTGATTGCAAGGCTGTAATACCGCCTTCATTGTAGAGGCGCCGCCAAACTAAGATGGTGCTGGATGAGGCAATATTGAAGTGGGCAGCTGCCAAGCGTGGTGATAGGCCTTGGGTGCGCATGTACTCAAGAACCTCCACTTTAAATGCAGGGGCATACTGTTGATAGCTACGCTGATAAAGGCTTAATGACCCACGTCGCCGATAAGCCATTACCCATTTACGAACATCAGTAGTGTGAACGCCATACAGATTGGCGACCCTAAAATAGCCGCCAAAGCTTAAATAATCATTAACTACTTTTAGCTTGAACTGCGGGCTGTGCTTGCTCATGAATCTGACCCCTTTTAGTTGGATTGGGTGTCCAACTTTTGTGGGTCAGTTCAGTTTTCTAAGGGCTTTTTGTTTTCTGCTTTTGATTTTAGTTTGGATGTTTAGTCTAAATTCAAATCCGTTACCGCACCTTTGCTGGCTGTACTAGCCAGACGCGCGTACTTGGCAAGCAAGCCACGGGTGTAGCGTGGCTTTGGTTGCACCCAGGTTGAACGACGCTTAGCAATTTCTTCATCACTTACATTGAGCTGGATGAGCAGTTTGTGGGCATCAATCGTCACTGAGTCACCTTCATGAATCAGGGCAATTACGCCACCAACATAGGCTTCTGGAGCGACGTGACCAACTACCATGCCCCAAGTACCGCCAGAGAAACGGCCATCGGTAATGAGGCCTACAGACTCTCCTAGGCCTTGTCCTACTAGGGCGGAGGTAGGGGCCAGCATCTCGCGCATTCCAGGTCCACCTTTGGGTCCTTCGTAGCGAATGATGACCACGTCACCGTCTTTAATTTTCTGCTCCATGATGGCTTGCATTGCATCATCTTCAGAATCAAACACACGGGCTGGGCCGGTGATAGATGGATTCTTGAGACCGGTAATTTTAGCGACACAGCCTTCTGGTGAGATATTGCCTTTCAGAATAGCCAAGTGGCCCTGTTTGTACATTGGGTTATCCATAGTGCGAATGACCTTTTGGTCTGCACGTGGCACTGATGGGACATCTTTTAATACTTCTGCAATTGTCTGTCCAGTAATAGTGATGCAATCACCATGCAAGAGGCCGGCATCTAATAAAATCTTCATGACTTGTGGAATGCCGCCAGCTTGATGTAAGTCAGTTGCTAAGTAGGTGCCAGAGGGTTTCATATCCACAAGGACGGGAACTTGTTTGCGAATGCGCTCAAAGTCATCAATCGTCCAATCAATCTCAGCAGCGCTAGTAATAGCGAGGTAATGTAAGACAGCGTTAGTAGAGCCACCAACGGCCATGATGACGCTGACAGCATTCTCAATGGATTTCTTGGTAATGATGTCGCGTGGGCGTAAGTTATTTTTAATGGCCTCCACTAAGACGCGTGCTGATTCTGCAGCGCTAGCGACTTTTTCTGCATCTTCGTTAGCCATCGTTGAAGAGTAGGGCAGGCTCATGCCTAAAGCTTCGAAAGAGGAACTCATCGTATTGGCTGTATACATTCCGCCGCAAGAGCCACTACCAGGACAGGCGTGCTGTTCAACACCTTTCAGATCTTCTTCACTCATTCTGCCGGAAGTAAATTCTCCAACGGCCTCAAAAGCGGAAACGATATTGAGATCTTTCCCTTTGAAGCGGCCTGGTTTAATCGTGCCGCCATAAACGTAGATTGCTGGAACATTGGTGCGCGCAATCGCCATCATGCCGCCTGGCATATTTTTATCGCAACCACCGATCACGACAACACCATCTTGCCAAAGACCGTTCACGCAAGTCTCGATACTGTCGGCGATCACTTCACGAGAAACTAAGGAGTACTTCATGCCTTCGGTTCCCATGCCAATGCCATCAGATACGGTAGGCGTGCCAAACATTTGCGCTTTAGCGCCAGCTTCTTCTAGCGCCGCAACTGCAGCGTCTGTTAATTTTTGTAAGCCACTGTTGCAGGGCGTAATCGTTGAGTGACCGTTGGCAACACCAACCATGGGCTTGGTGAAATCCTTTTCTTGGTAACCCATCGCGTAATACATTGACCGGTTGGGTGCGCGAGCAACTCCTTCGGTGACATTGCGCGAGCGTTCATTGAGGCGTTTCATGCGGTAATTACTCCAGAAAAGGGATTTGTCGAAAGGCTCTATTGTGCCGTGAGAAAGGGCTTGCTGTACCCCACGTAGATCAAGATGCTTCTCGTTTAAATATTGCACTGCAATATTTAATGACTTAAAAAGTACCTATTTCTTTGATATTGTTGAGTAAATATTAGCTATAAGGCTAATATCCTTCAAAAAACAACTGCAGTACATTGGCACATCTATTAATTTTTCTTTGAATTCAATGACAAAATCTGCCGGCCATATCTATTTAATTGATGATGATGAGTCTATGCGGACCTCATTGACCAGAATGTTGCGTGAAGTTGGCTATATGGTTGAAGACCACTCGTCTGCACTGACATTTCTAGAAAAATCTATTCCGGTCTCACCTGCTGTGATCTTGCTCGATATGCAGATGCCAGACATGACTGGGCTCGATCTTCAGGAGAAATTGCGGCAATTAGGGCGTAAAACGCCGATTGTGTTTGTTAGCGGCCAGAGCCACCCCCATCAGATTGTTAAGGGCCTGAAGAAGGGCGCATTGGATTTTCTCTTCAAACCCTTTAACTTGGAAGACTTGCTCAAAGCAGTTGCAGAGGCAATAGATTTTGATCGACGTCAACTCAAGCGTGTTTCCCAGGATGTGGAAACTAAGAAGGACTACGCAAACCTCACTCCACGTGAGAAGGAGGTTTGCTCATGGCTGGTCCAAGGCCTTCTCAATAAGGATATCGCCGTAAAACTGGGTACTACCGATGCGACGATCAAGGTTCATAAAGCAAGGGTAATGGACAAAATGCACGTCGATTCGGTGCAAACATTGGTTAAGAAGTTCCTTGAATCTGATTTGGGTGACCTAGATCTGGACTAATCAGAAGTTAGCTCTTAGGTGAATTGGTGTAATGGTAGATAAGTACTAATATCCGTATTAGCATTAATATTTCAAACTAGATCAATGGCTTGCACCCTAAGCTGGCAATATATTTTTGAGACCGAGTAAGTGAATCCAAAATCTAAGCTGCCCGAGATTCGAAATGGGGCCTTTACTAAGGCCCGGGAAAAGCTTGGTTTAAGTATTAAAGATTTGGCAGGTCAAGCATGTCTTTCTAAGCACCAAATAGAGCAAATTGAAAATGGTGAAATGGGTTCCTTCTATGGCGCTCAGATTAAAGTGACTGCTGCTAAAAAAGTAGCAAAGCTTTTAGGGCTCAGTGAAGAAGATGCATTTAATCACGGTGAAGTTGTCGAACTCAAAAAAGAAATCGCCGCGATACCAGAAGAGCCTAAAAAATTAGTGGTGGCGGAGACAAAACAAAACCAAGAGCCAGAGCAAAAACAAAACATCAAAGCAACTCCAGTAAAGGCGGCCTTTACTTTTTCTGCGCTTGGGGCATCGAACCCAAAACAGCCTCCAAAGAAGCGCCTCTTTATTTGGCTCAGTTTGATTACGGTAGTAGTGTTTTCTGTTGTGAACTTGCGCCCACTTTTTTTCCCCGAAAAGCCAGAAGAAATCATTGTTGTTAAAGAGGAAATTATTGAGCAACCTATTGCCGATGCAAAAGTTTCTGAGACCGTTCCCGCTCCTACCTCAGCGCCTGTCATAGCCGCTGCCCCTGTGCCAGCCCAGGTGACCAGTGATGTTCCTGCAAATGCAGAGGCTTGCCCCGTAGCAGATGCAATAGTGCCAAGTTACAAACCTTTGTCACCTAGAAAGCCAGCTGATCTGGTCTATGTGCAGTCCAAAACAAAGCAGGTCGTTTGCGTAGTGGATGCTTCAGGTAAGACTCAAAATAAAACAATCGATCCCAATTTGGGAGCATCTTTTTACGGAACTCCACCCTTTAAAGTTTTGAGCTCAGGGCTCGCCCAGGTGGATGTCTATTTTCAGGGAGCTAAAGTGCGCCCTGCAAACTTAGATGGTAAAACCATTTTGTTGGAGGCGGGTGACATCAGTCAGCCCGCGGCCCCTACGGATTCTGGGTTCCGCTAAATTCTTAAACAGCTGATTCGTTGGTTTCACCAGTACGAATACGAATAGCCTGCTCAATTGGGCTAACAAAAATCTTGCCATCTCCAATTTTGCCAGTGTGAGCAGCTTTTGTAATCGCTTCAATCGCAGCATCAACGAGATTGCCGGGTACGACCACTTCCACTTTTACCTTAGGCAAAAAGTCGACGACGTATTCGGCGCCGCGATAGAGCTCGGTATGCCCCTTTTGACGTCCAAAGCCCTTTACTTCAGTAACGGTAAGGCCGGTAACGCCCACTTCCGCCAAAGCTTCGCGAACTTCATCCAGTTTGAACGGTTTAATGATTGATGTAATGAGTTTCATGTAATTCCCCCTAATGCAGTAATCATACCTAGAACTGACCCACTTGCCAAAAAGAAGGCGCCTGAGCCGCTATTTAGCTATATTTAGGCTCTAAAGCGAGATGTAATAGGGTAGCGCCAATCGCGGCCAAAGGCACGCGTAGTGACTCTCACGCCAGGCGGTGCTTGGCGACGCTTGTATTCATTGAGTTTAATGAGGCGAGTGACCTTTTCAACGCTTTCAGGATCAAAGCCTGCGGCAATGATTTGCTCGATGGATTGATTCTGTTCCATATAGCGCTCAACGATCCCATCGAGCACTTCATAAGAGGGAAGACTGTCTTGGTCTTTTTGGTCGGGACGTAATTCAGCGGATGGCGCGCGCGTCAGAATGCGCTCCGGAATGATTGGAGCAATGCTATTGCGATAGGCGCACAAGCGATAGACCAGCGTTTTGGCAATATCTTTGATCACCGCAAAGCCACCGGCCATATCGCCGTAAAGAGTGCAGTAACCAACGGCCATTTCACTCTTGTTGCCAGTAGTTAAGACCAGGCGACCTGTTTTATTAGAGAGTGCCATCAGTAGGGTGCCACGCACACGAGCCTGAATATTCTCTTCAGTGGCATCGATCTTTAAGCCTTTAAATTGCTCGGCCAGGACTCTCTCAAAGGCATCTACAGGCTCGCTAATCGGAATTTCGTCATATTGAACATTCAAGTTCTTAGCCATCTCGCGCGCATCAATCCAAGAGATATCAGCCGTATAGCGGGAGGCCATCATGACAGTGCGCACCTTGTCTGCACCTAAGGCATCGACTGCAATCGCTAATACCAAAGCGGAGTCAACGCCACCAGATAAACCAATGATGACGCCAGAAAAACCATTTTTTTGAATATAGTCACGCACACCCAACACAAGGGCTTGATAGGCTTGAGCTTCAACGCTGAGTAGTGAAGTGATGAAGCCTTTTTCTAACTCACCTTGACTGTCAAGATTGACAAAGCCAAGTGCACTTTCAAATTGCGGCATAGCCATTGCTAGCTCGCCTTTGGAATTGAGCGCGAATGAACCACCATCAAAGACCAACTCATCTTGACCGCCAACAGCGTTCACATAGATCAGCGGCATTTTGGTCAGGGCAATATGTTGGCGCAACACTTCAATGCGTAATGCTTCCTTTTGCAAATGGTAAGGAGAGGCATTGGGTACGAGTAGCACTTGAGCACCTGCGCTATGGGCCTGTTTTGCAGGACCTGCATGCCACGCATCTTCACATAGAATCAGCCCATATTGAATGCCATCGCATTCGAAAACGCAAGCTTGATTGCCGGGAACAAAGTAGCGGACTTCGTCAAACACTTCGTGATTAGGCAGCTCTTGTTTTGCATAGCCCGCAATCACTTTGCCATCACGCAGGACGGAGGCGAAGTTTTGTAAACCAGCGGATGTTTTTTGAGGGTGACCGACAATGACTGTAAGACCCGCAAAGCTTGCAAGCTCCAGCATCAATGTATCGAGTTGCTGCTGAGCTGCATGAATAAAAGCGGGGCGCAACAATAAATCTTCTGGGGGGTAGCCAGTGAGCGAGAGCTCTGGCGTTAGAACAAGTTTGGCGCCTTGTTTAAAGGCATTTTCTGCTGCTTGGAAAATGAGCTGCGCATTCCCTGCCAAATCACCCAGCAGTGGGTTGATTTGGGCTAGGGCGATTTTTTGCGAGCTCACTCCCAATGCCAAAGTTAGTGTTGATGCTTATGGATGTTCTTTGTTGTAACGCTCGATGCCTTCCAGAATTTCTGTATGGGCATCAGCAACACCAAACCAACCATTTATTTTT
>Ga0364893_10747_pt1 | contig 10483 bp, 4 predicted proteins | sample ExccelJu500001D3_FD_206943 | JGI IMG/M metagenome (GOLD analysis project Ga0364893, IMG submission 206943) | Enriched cells from Trout Bog Lake Hypolimnion, Wisconsin, USA - BchlTB.July16.5000.01.D3 | ecosystem: Environmental > Aquatic > Freshwater > Lake > Hypolimnion/Profundal zone | place: USA...
TGCCTGTAAATACTGGTAAGCGGAAATCCGGCATTATTTCTTTGGAGTTTCAAATTAATCAGGTCCTGCAGATTCAGGTTCAGATTATTTAAAGTTGGCCATACAACAGTATCCTTAGCGGTTGAATAATAACCTGCCGGAGTAATATATAAAGGTATTTTTACTTCATAATAATTATTCAGGTAATCCTGCCCGATCCTCATTACCAGGTTTAATTGTTTATCAGCAATTGGTATTTGCCCCACCACACTTTCTGCATGGGCAAACATTTGCAGTTTTCCGTAATTTCTAAGATCATAATTGACTGTTTTAATTACAGCCCGCGCATCACCTGCATTCAGGTTGGCTACCTGTAAACTTAATGACTGTTCATTTTGTAAAAGGTTCACCCCGTTATTACTTAATTGCTGTACCCTTTCAATGCCTGGTGGGATTAAGTAGTTAACCGGAGTTCGAGAACTGTTTTGTTCCAGATTAACTGCTGTAATATTAAAAGTGGTATTATAAGTAGAACCGGAACTATCAATTGGAGTATAAGAACCTGTAGTATCCAGTACATAGGTAAACTGACGCCAGGAATCACGCACCAGATTCAGGGATGCAAATCTGAGTACTACAGAATCCTCAAAACCAGTTAGGTAGGTCCTGATAAAACGGATAGATCTTAAATCAGGGGAACCAACCTGCCGGGTAGGCCGGGAGATGGGCACACGGAATAAATACCAATTTTCTGTACTGGCATTTGCCTGTACATTTACTTTCTGAACCTGCGCCAGGTAGGGGTTATCCCCTATTTTCATCCCAGGTTTTAAATTAATCTCATATTCAAAGTATTGTTCAGTTTCATTGATTACATTATCACCATTCAGGTCTTCATTATCGGGATACATGGTTGCTGCGGGAGACAAAGTACTGTTGCCGGAGACAATGGGCGAATTACCTTCTGTATTATTATAATTTTTATAACGGCCCAGAATGCCAGTACCAGCTGCATCAAAAGAAGGATCCCTGTACCATAAATAATCATCCCCGGAAGGATCTTTAAATGCTTTCTGGTAAACCGCCGAACCTGTTCCGAAATTAGTGGATAATGTATTTAAATAATCGGCATGTTTTACCCTTTCACTATCAGAACTCAGACCGTCAAGCCCCACATCCTGGAAAGCCCTGTCCTGCGTATTGGTACTGAATGCATTGGTAATCTGAATAGGGTTGAGCGGAACATTACCCCAGTTACTGGTATCCATGGCTGCGGGGAAATTGGGTGCATTTAATCCATTTTCATAAAAACGCTTGCCATCTCTTAAAATATCTTCACTGATATCCCCTAAATCAATACGGAGTAATCCGCCTGTACTGTTGGGATTTTTAATAAACGGATCCTGAACCAGAAATTCAACATAGGCAATATTATTGGTTTGAAAGTCTGTCTGGTTAATACTCCTGGTTAAACCACCCCAGCGGGTTTTGGGATTGGAGAGTTTTCCATTATTATTAACCTGTGCAGGGTTTGTTTCAAAATTATAAGGCCCTTTTTCTGTGGGATAATAAGCCACATCAAAAGTTACAGTCTGTGTATTGGTAATATTGGTGGTTTGCGCAGGGTATAATTCATTGGTCATCACCATTCTTACCCTGGGGTCATTCAGTTCTGTAATATTATTAGATAATGGGTTGTTTGGTGCTGATTTATCCTGCAGGTTTGGCTCAATATTATACCAGGCAATTTTAGCCCTGTTTTTACCATAGTTAAGATCATCCATCAGGCTTGATTCCGGAAACTCGGTAGCACCTTGTGGTGTAGATGCCAGTGCCCAGGAAATAAGTGGGAACCTCAGATCAATATTACTGGTAGTGCCTTCAAAATCATCAATATAAATTAAACCGTTATTTCCACTGCCGATTTGAGGGGGGTGCCCCGGTTTAAAATAGGCCATTTCTGAATAAGCGCTGACAAATGATTTTGCGTGGGTGGAATAAAAAGGCAATCGGTTTAGAGCACGGGTTAATCCCTGCCATTCGGATTTATAATCTGCATCCACACCAATTATAGTATTACGGATCGGATCTTCACCATAAGACATTTTTGTAAAGAACGGGCGTTCATTCAATCGTTCTATGGTACCCCCGATATTTAATTTTTTGCTGGCTGCATAATCAACCCTTAATGCCATAAATCCTTTTTGCTGCAACCCTGCACCTGCATTGTTTTCATAGGAAACATTTACCGGAACTCCGGAATTGATAATAGCCTGGTTAATAATTTTTACGGATCCCAAACTATAATCTACGGTATAATCCACCCCTTCCTGCAAAGTTTGCCCACTGGCAGTAACTTTTACAGAACCCGGAGGAACATTCACTGCATTCAAACTTATAGAATTACTGCTGATCCCTTTTCCTGCCCCCTGCATGGAAAAACGGTCGAGATTGGCATAAGTTTGTGCAATGGCTTTAATGGAATCATACAAATGCTGGTAAATATATTTTTGCCGCGTTGCAGCGGGCATGCCATTGAATGCAAGGGAATCTAAATCCCGCCCGAAAGGTTCCAGTACCGGAAATATGATTTTACCGGATTTAGAAACGATGGTAAACCCTTCCACATAATCAAAAACACCATCCGGTTGAGGGTCATTCCGGCTGTTTAACCTGTCCAATCTTAATATGGATAATAGAGATTTACCGTTTGCAGCAGGAGAAGCTTCTGGCAGGTAAATATTATTCCCCCCACTTGGTTGCTGGTATAACACATTTAATTTAAATCCGTCACTGGTAACATTATTCATGTTAAGTGAATACACATTTTTCATCATCAGCTGCCAGATAGGCAATGTAACCCTTGCAGAAGTAGCTTTCAGTAATTTCAGGTATAAAACTTTCTGAATTCCCTGTGTGGAATCAAGGCCCACATCCTGTGAGAACTCGCCCACCTGGTATACTTTACCGTTAACTGTGTACTGATAAGCCACCCCCAGTACATCATCCGGTTGTAATTGTGCATTCAGGGATATAAATCCAATCTGCGGATTAAAATAGTATTCCGATGGAGATAATTTTCTGGCATAGGTTTTTTCATAATCCCTTACTGCATTTAATCCGTTGCTTTGCAAAACATTGGTAACCAATGAAGGGTTTCTTCCGGAAGGATTATTGATTAAAGTACTGTAAATGCTGTTGGAACCATTATCCGGATAAGGGTTGGAGGTTAAAGAACTGATACTGGAATTATAGGGTGAAGCTTCTGCAAGGTCCATTAAGCCCACAACATACCTGGCATCCGATGTGGTACCCGTTCTGTTGGTTACCCATACTTCTATCTGCTGAATCTGAACCTGACTGCTTGTTACAGGCAGGTTGCTCATGGCAGTGTTGTAATTATTTCTGAAGTATTGTGCCAATAAAAAGTTCTTATTTTCGTCATAATCATCCAGCTTTTTCTGGAAACTGGTAACGGCTGCTCCTCCCTGTGATCGTTGGCTTTGAGCAGTAGAATTCTGATTTGCAATTACACCGGTTACTGTTAACTTTCCAAATTGGAGCTGCATTTTTATTCCAAACAAATTTTGTGCACTGGAAGTTAATACCCCCTTTGTCTGAAAAGATGTATTACCTGCTTCAATACTCTTTATAATTTCATCATCCATCCCTTTATAATTAAGCTTTATCTTATTCAGGTAATCAAAATTGGATAAAGTATTATAATTAAATGGTAGTTTGAGTTTATCACCAATACTGGCATTCATATTCAGATTGGTATTCATGTTAAAATCCAGTCCGCCTGTTTTCCTTGCGTTTTCCGGTAATGTAGGATTCAATGTATTCTGGCCCTGATATCCCAGCCCGATATCTACATTACCCTGGGGTTTTATATCAACCTTTAAAGGGTTGACACCATTTTTGGGCAATACGTTATTAACTCCGAAAATACGGTCGAACAAACTGGTATATACATTTGGTTTGGGCCTTTTTACTTTTTTATTTAAAGAATCCAATGCCTGGGCTCTTTGTTTGAAATAAGCCTGTTCATCCTGTTTTGTCTTTATTTTGTAGTATTCCTCGTAAGTTAAGTAGGTAGTTTGCCGGTAAGCTGCATTCCCAATTTTTTCTTTAATATAATATTGATTGGTAACGGGGTCATACTCAATGGTTTGTTTAATAATAGCGGTATCAGAAAGATCAAACGGGTTATGATTGACGTTGGTAAAACGGTCACTTCTTCTGTCCGAAATAGGGAAACGCAGAGAATCTGAAGCTGTATTCTGGGCAAAAAGAGTATTCAAAGGGATAATACTTATCACAGCAGTTATACAAATAACAAAAAATGCAATTAATTTTTGCTTCAAAAAAATAGCCTTGATTAAGTAGAAATCTTGACGATACGCTACAAATTTTTAAGTGACATTTTTACGATATTCTCTAACGTAAAATCGGGGTTTAAAAGTATAATTTTCCGAACAGCATTTTCAGCAGCCGTTCTGTTTATTCCTAAAGCGATCAGTGCATTGATAGCATCCGCTTCATTTTTGTCTTCCTTATCTGTTAATACAGAAGGCATTTCCGGGGATTGCTTGCCTAATTTATCCCTTAATTCCACCACCAGCCGCTCGGCAGTTTTCTTCCCAATTCCTTTTATGCCGGATAATATATTTATATTTCCCTGTATAATAGCCCGGGATAATTCCTCCGGCTTCAACCCACTAAGCATCATTCTGGCAGTAGAAGCTCCAATGCCACTTACACTGATCAGTTGTAAAAACAATTCCTTTTCTCCCATTTCAGAAAAACCAAAAAGTGTTTGACCATTTTCAGTAATATGCAGGTAAGTGTACAACTGTCCGCCTTCCTTATCCGAAATTGCTGAAAAAGTATTCAGGCTAATCTGAAGATCGTACCCAACACCATTTACATCCACCACAACATGGGCCGGGGTTTTATAAGCAAACTGTCCTCTCACAAAAGCGATCATAGTACTCAAAAATAGGGTATTCGATTCAAATTGGGCCGGTTTGAATCTCCCGTTTTATGCTTACTTAATTTTAAGAGCGGTTATAAAGGAAGATTTAAGATATTTGTGCTCGATTTTTAATTTTTACGCAAAATAACATGACTAAAATTAGAGCAGCTATTACCGCAGTGGGTGGATATGTTCCAGAAACTAAACTAACCAATGCCGATCTTGAAAAAATGGTGGAAACCAATGATGAATGGATCAAATCCAGAACCGGAATATCAGAAAGAAGAATACTTAAGGAACCCGGTAAAGCTACCAGTGATCTGGGTGCTCCTGCCATTCAGGACTTACTCCGTAAACGTAATATAGATCCTAAAGAAATTGATTGTATTATCTGTGCAACGGTTACACCTGATATGATGTTTCCCTGCACTGCCAATATCATTAGTGATAAAATAGGGGCTACCAATGCTTTTAGTTTTGACCTGGTTGCTGCCTGCAGTGGATTTTTATTTGCTTTAACTACCGGGGCTTCTTTTATAGAAAGCGGCAGGTATAAAAAAGTGGTTGTGGTAGGTGCTGATAAAATGAGCAGTATTGTAGATTATACAGACAGAACTACCTGTATTTTATTTGGGGATGGAGCAGGGGCGGTTTTACTGGAACCCAGCACTGATGAAAACGGAATTCTGGACAGTATCCTGAAAACAGATGGGATTGGACGTAATTATTTAAATATGAAAGCAGGGGGCTCCCTTAAGCCTGCCAGTGTTGAAACTGTTCTGGCTAAAGAACATTTTATATTTCAGGATGGACAGCCTGTTTTCAAATTCGCTGTAAAAGGGATGGCTGACGTAAGTGCAGAATTGCTGGAAAGAAATAATCTCACCGGGGATGATATTGCATGGTTGGTTCCGCATCAGGCTAACTTAAGAATTATTGACGCCACAGCCAACAGAATGGGCCTTTCTAAAGATAAAGTAATGATTAATATTCAGCGCTATGGTAATACCACAGCTGCAACTATTCCATTATGCCTGTGGGATTGGGAAAACCAATTACACAAAGGAGACAATATTGTATTAGCTGCATTTGGAGGAGGTTTTACCTGGGGTGCAACCTGGATCAAATGGGCTTACGATACCCATAAATAAATTTTTTTCTGTTTCAGTACAGGTATAAAAGCGTTGGATTATTTTCTGACGCTTTTGTTTTTATATTTGAAATATTGAACACTTCTATAAAATATTCCCTATGAGTCAACCTTCTTTCACAGGATTCAGTTCATTAGCATTACATGCAGCCGGGCATGAAAATGCAGAATATGCGCATCTAACACCCATATTTGCCACTTCTACGTTTACTTTCGATACGGCTGAACAGGGTATGGAACGTTTTGCCGGAAAAGATAAAACCAGGATTTATTCCCGCTGGGGCAACCCCACATTTAAGGCGGCAGAAGATACTATTGCTGCAATGGAAGCATTTGGACTGAAAGATGAAAATGGTGATCCCTTGCAACTGAGAGCTATATTACATGCAAGCGGACAGGCAGCGATGACTACCCTATTTTTAAGTGTGCTGAAACCGGGAGATACCGTTTTATCCCATTACTCCCTTTATGGCGGCACCCATGAACTATTGCATAAAGTGCTGGCAGAAAATAATATACATGTAATTATTGCAGACCTGCGTAATCTGAATATAGTTCAGGACATCCTCCAAAATAATGCATCCATAAAACTGGTGCATATTGAATCTCCGGCTAATCCAACTATTCAATGCGTTGATATAGAAGCAGTAAGCACTCTTGCTAAACAACACCATATACTGGTAAGTGTGGACAATACTTTTGCCACCCCTTATTTACAGCAGCCATTTAAATACGGGGCAGATTTTGTTTTTCATTCCACTACCAAATTTCTAAATGGACATGGTACTGCCATTGGTGGTATTTTATTAGGAAGAGATCTGGAATTTATGAATACCAGGATCTGGAAATGGCATGTTTTACTGGGCGGGAATTCCAATCCATTTGATGCTTTTCTACTCACTAATGGATTAAAAACACTGGAAATACGAATGGACCGGCATTGCCAGAATGCTGAAAAACTGGCACAATACCTGGTGGCACACCCGGCAGTAGAAAAAGTAAATTATGCGGGCTTAAGTTCGCATCCTGACCATGCAGTTGCCCTGAAACAAATGAAACACCCAGGTGCAGTGATGAGTTTTGAATTAAAAGGGGGACTGGATGCCGGCAAAATATTTATCAATAAACTACAAATGTGTGTCCGGGCTATTTCATTGGGAACTGTTGATACTTTACTCTCGCATCCGGCCAGTATGAGCCATATGGGCATCAGCCGGGAAGAAAGGGAAAAGTTTGGAATTACAGACGGACTGATTCGTTTGAGTGTGGGTATTGAACATATTGATGATATCATCAGTGATTTTGAACAGGCAATGAAAGGGTTAACCAGATAATGCATATTAATTCAGGAAGAATATTCTATACATTTTAAAATCGAAAATCAATTTTACTTATCTCAATAAAGTGATACTCCCAGATTTCTGGCGCATCACAGGGTCTGAAATACCTGCCAGCTTTAATATATAATAATAGGTACCTACCGGAAGTAGCTTATTTTGATAAGTTCCATTCCAATTGTCCGAGACATTGAAAGACTCAAAAACTTTCTGTCCATCTCTGTCAAATACAAGCATATGATAATAAGAAGGAGTACAATTAATTAAAGGCCTGAACTCATCATTAATTCCATCCCCATTGGGTGAGAATGCATTCGGAATAACCGGAAGGCATTCACATATAATATCTGTTACATTAAATGTATCGATAACCATCCCACAATAATTTGAAACATTACAATAGTATAAACCAGCATTGGTTACGGTGTAAAAGGAGGAACTGGTTAAATCCTGCCATTCATAAGAAGCATTGGGAAAACTTACATCAAATGACAGTTGGTATCCTTTGCATTTGGAAGTATCCGATGTAACTTTCTGTACAGGTGTATCCTGATAATCCACAACACAGGTATCTGAATTGGAACACCCGTTCTGAATTACTGTAACACTGTATGTACCCGCAGTGGTTATCAGATATTCCGGATTGGCAGAACCATCCTGCCATTGATAGGAAGCTGCCTTGCCTGTTTGCTTTGCATTCAGTAATAAAGCTGACTGGTTACATAAAATAGTATCAGCCGGTAATTGTAGTACCGGCAACGGAATATAACTGATCGTAATAGTATCCCGGTAAAAGCATTTACCGTTGTTTAGCTGCAACCAGTATATACCCGGGCTATTTACAGTGATGTGGTTTAAAGTTGTGCCATCCTGCCATAAATAAGATCCCTGAACACTAGTTTGCAATTTCAATATTTGGTGCTGGCATACACTGGTATCATTGCCTAAAGTAAAAATAGGTGTTTGCAGGTAGGTTACCCGGATTGAATCTGTAACGGTACAATTATGAAAGTCAGTAGCGGTTAACATATAGGTACCAGTAGCTGTAACAGTTATAGCAGTTGATGAGGCCCCATTACTCCATTCATAAGTTATAAAATTATCCCCTGCATTTAAAAAAAGGCTCTGGCCCGTACAAAGTGTTGTATCATTCCCCAATACAATTACAGGAGTAGGATACCTCGGTAATTGCACGGTATCCGTATTAATACATCCGTTTGTGTCTTTTACACGTATGATATAAGTTCCTGAAGTATCAACTTTAAACTGGTTATTGTTCTGATAATTCTGACCATTAAAACCATATTGAAATGGAGAAGTACCACCGGAGATTTCAACAGAAATGCCTCCTCCGGTATTGATGCAGGAGGCTGTGTCCAATGTAACCGTGGTTATAACAGGCCCGGATATATTATTAATATAGATACTCATTGTATCGGTTTCCATTGAGGAATCCTGAATAGCGATAGTAAATTTTCCAGTATCAAGCTCGGAAAAAATATTATTGCTTTGAAAATTGCTGTTATTGATTGCATACTGGTATGGCAAAATCCCACCCGATCCTGTTACTGTAATACTGCCATTTTTGCTGCCACAGGTTGTATTGCTTGCAGTTGCATAAATCTGCAAACAGTAATTATTTAAAGTTACAGTTGTACTATCTTTAAAACCATTGCTATCTTTTAAAACGACAGTATAATTTCCAGCATTTAAGCCGGTAAAAATACTGTCTGTTTGAAAACCGGATCCATTTATAGAAAAAAAATACGGCTTCGTCCCTTTGATACCAGAAACCTTTATACTACCCTTATTTAAACTGCATGAATCGGCAAATCCCTTTGCTGATAAAACTGGGCATTTATTAAATACAACTGCAGTTGAATAATTAGTCACACCACTGGCATCTTTTATCCCTATGGTATAAGTCCCGGATTGCAACCCAGAGAACACATTACTCACCTGATAATTAACTCCATCCAGTGTATAGGTATAAGGTGGAACACCATTTAAGGCTGACACAGTAAGTGAGCCATCGCTTTGCTGGCAAGATGCATCCACTTCAATATATGAAATTTGTATATTACAGTACCTGGAAATTGAGAATGAAAAGATTGAATTATCACCACTACTATCATATTTCAAATAAAGATGGTAAAATCCGGGTGGAATATAACTGGAGTCATAAAAATATGTATTTTTAAGAAAAGGGTTTTTAATCATTGAGCAATAATTAATATTGTCCAAAGAAAATTTGATTGGTGAAGTTGCCATCCCAATCATTAGTTCTAAATAACCCTCATTAGTACAGGACCATGATGCAAAGTCCGGGTCATAAAAATTGTATTGTAAGGGGCAAGAATAGCAAATCAAATTTAAAAATCCTGGTAAATTATTAAATGTTGGATTTGTACTGATTTCTGCTAATTGATTATTAGAATCTTTTAAAAGAATCCGATATGAACCTTCTGTAAGATTGGTAAAAATATTGTTTTCAGAAAAACTATTTCCCCCATCAATACTATAGGTATATGGCGGAGTTCCTCCACTACCAATTAAAGTAAAACTGCCATTGGCACTATCCGGAGCAGTGGGAACAACAATATCAGCTGAGCCAAGTGTTGGCTGAGGAAATATAAAACCTATTGTACCAGAAATTGATTTAGTTTGCCCTGTTGCATCAGTAACAACCACAGTATCAGTAGCAGGCCAAAGACCTGGAAAATAACCATTGTTATTAACACTTCTGTTTGCAATACTATATGTATAAGGAGGTGTCCCACCTGATGCCATAACTGTTATACTACCATTATATAGTAACTCTTGTCCTGAATAAGATTCAAGGGAAATGTTTGTTATGTGTATTCTAAGTGTAAGTTGACCTAAAACTAAATTATTGGCACAACTTAAGCATATTAATAAACATAATTTGTGAATCAAATTTTGCATTAAGAATAATGTTATGCAACAGAACCTAATTTATCTTACTTATTATCAGAATAACAAAAAATAACACAGAATTTATCATATTTGATTAAATTA
>Ga0364893_10591_pt1 | contig 10378 bp, 10 predicted proteins | sample ExccelJu500001D3_FD_206943 | JGI IMG/M metagenome (GOLD analysis project Ga0364893, IMG submission 206943) | Enriched cells from Trout Bog Lake Hypolimnion, Wisconsin, USA - BchlTB.July16.5000.01.D3 | ecosystem: Environmental > Aquatic > Freshwater > Lake > Hypolimnion/Profundal zone | place: USA...
TTTTTTTATCAATTGCATGACAACCTAAGCATGCATTTTGTTTGGCGATTGCAAACGCTTTTTGATCCTCTTCATTTGCTTGTGCAGCAGGAATGAAATAAGCGAGCGCTGAAAATAAAAAAACTATTTTTACAATCACTCGCTTCATGTAAATCACAAACTTACAAAAAGTTTATTGGAATTTTGGAGGCAAGCTTGGCTGCGTTTGATCAGCCTTGCCTTGTTTTTCTAAACGATTTTTTTCTTCTTCAGAAATGATGTCAAAGTAAACATAGACATCTTTCACACCATTAGTATTGCTGGCCACTTTCTTAGCCAGGTCAGCCTCATTCTGGGTCAGGATGCCCATTAGATAAACGCTTGAGCCCTCAGCAACAATAGACATAGAGTTCGATGGCAGCTTATCTGTAAAAATCATTTGCGCCTTAAGCTTCGACTCTAAATAAGAGTCGTTCGCGCGTGCAGTGTAAGTGCTATTAGGTCCGACAACAAGCTCATTAAATACAGTGCGAGCATTCTTCATCGCCTTCACATAGGCGCCTGCCTCACCCTTTATGTCAGCATCTTTTACTTCACCAGTCAGCAATACTTTTTGATTGAATGAAGTCACGTTGATGTGGGCGTTATCACCAAAGCGCTTTGATAAGGCCGCGTTAGCCTCAAGCTCGATCCCATTATCAATTGCTTGCACACCCGGAGTACGTCTATCAGCCATGATGCTTGCGCCTGCTGCAACCCCACCTACTGCGAGAACTCCACAAGCAGAGAGCTGAGATGCAAGGACTAATGCAATAAAGAATTTACTGAAAGATTGAATTTGCATTTAGGTGTCTTTGCTTTTGTATAAAAGTTAATCGAGCAGTATGTGATCAACGCCATCACACAAACCATGAAGTAAAACTAGATGGGTTTCTTGAATACGTGCGGTCCGCGTGGAAGGGGCGCACAAATGAATATCGTCTTTATCTAATAGGCTTGCAATCTTCCCACCACCATTACCAGTGAGCGCGATGATTTTGATACCCATTTTTTTAGCAGCCTCAATTGCTTTAACCACGTTCTTTGAGTTGCCTGAAGTAGAGATGCCTAAGAGGATGTCGCCTTTTTTTCCAAGACCGCGCACTTGCTTGCTGAATACTTCATCGTAGCTGTAATCATTACCAACCGCCGTCAAAATAGATGAGTCGGTTGTCAATGCAATGGCTGCTAACTCTTGGCGTTCGCGCTCGAAGCGCCCAATGAGCTCTGCTGCGAAATGTTGCGCATCTGCTGCAGAACCGCCATTGCCGCATGCCATGACTTTGCCGCCAGACTTTAGACAATCAACCATTGCAAGCACTCCAAGGGCAACCGGTTCGGGCAGGATTTTTTCAGCTTCTTGCTTAACGGCAATGCTATCTAAAAAATGTTGGGATGCGCGTTTGCGCAAACGTTCGATAGTGTCTTTATCCATAGCAATATTATGCGCCAAAGAAGGTCTAAATTCCGATGCTTTCAGCTTAACTCAAAAGCAACGTATTCTCTTGCTTATTGATTAACCTTCAGCAGACAATATCCCCATGGAACTAGGCTCATTGGATTTTTTAAAGCAACAGGATTTACCAGCCGGTGCTTTATATATGGTAGCTACGCCCATTGGGAACTTGGGTGATATTACCTTGCGCGCACTGCATGTGCTCAATGAAATGGACGGCATTGCATGCGAAGACACTCGGCATAGCGCTGCACTGTTGCAACAATTCGGTATTCATAAAAAGTGTTTAGCCTTACATACACACAATGAGCTCGGCGGAGCTCAAACAGTGATTCAGCACCTTTCTAACAAGGAGCGCTGGGCCTATATTTCTGATGCGGGTACACCTGGCGTTTCTGATCCTGGTGCACGTCTTGTAGACGAAGTACAAAAAGCAGGCTTTCGAGTGATCCCCGTACCAGGAGCAAGCGCTATATCTTGTGCCATCTCGGCTTCTGGCTCGGTAATGCAACACTCGGAAGGGCGCTTTCAATTTCTCGGCTTTTGGCCGCACAAAACGAAAGAGCGTGATGCCCTGTTGCAAGATATAGGCAGCAGCAAAAAGACTAGTATCTTTTTTGAGTCGCCACATCACATTCGCGAAACACTTCTCTTGCTTGGTGATGCATTAGAAAAAGATCGACAGGTGTTGATCTGTCGAGAGCTCACTAAAAAGTTTGAGCAATTGGTTTCAATTCAGGCACAAGAGATTGGATCCTGGCTAGAAAATGCTGACAGCCTTAAGGGGGAGTTCATTATTTTGATTGCAGGCCGCCAAGCCAGCTCTGACGAGGCTCCAGAGCATGCGTCTCTAATGCTCTGGGCCAATATATTGAGCCCCTATTTGGGGAGCAAAGAAATAGCAGCCGTGTTATCTCAAGCCCTAGGGCTCCCGAAAAAAGATGCTTACCAAATTGCCTTAGATGCGAAAGCAAATAATTCAGAGAAATAAAAAAGCTGGCACATAGCCAGCTTTAATTGTCCGCTCTTCTACTAGAGGGGATTGAAGCTTACTTGCTCTCCTGAGCATCTTTTGGAGCGCTTGCATCTTGGAGATTCAATTGGGCTACCGGTTTGATAATTTGATCTGCGGAAGCTGATGAATCAACTCGCTTGCCATTATTCACAAACACCATCAACAACAAAATGATGATCAAGGGTACAAAAAAGCTTGCAAACACCATGGTGATGAGTTGTTTTGGGGTCTTGATTAGATTTCCGTGCTCGTTGCTCATAGGGATTTATAGTTTGACGGGTTTTAGGGTTGTTTTGCCAAGATTATAACTAGAGAGTAGGGGTTTAGGCACTTACAATAGCGGGGTATCCAGTTTTACACTGGCGCCCGTAGCTCAGTGGATAGAGTATTGGCCTCCGAAGCCAAGGGTCGCAGGTTCGATTCCTGCCGGGCGCGCCAAAACTGAAGGGGTTTTTGACCTACATCATGCGAGAAATCGTGAAAACCGCTATCATTTGCGTCTAACTTATTGATTCTTATCGTGTCTACACATCTAAATACCGCACTTACAGAGCCTTCCCTGACCAATCCTTTGCCCCCTGAGGCACCATTGCCTCACCGCAAAATTATTCGGAGCTGGTTAATCCCAATGGCACAAGGTGAAACTGGGCGCGCAATCATGCTTTTGCTCATCGATTCATTGCTGTGGCTTGGCTGTATTGCGGGCACGGTTTTTGTTGAAAGCATTCTCCTGAAAATTATTTTTGGAGTAGTTGCTGGTTTTGTCACTGGCCGTATTTTTATTTTGGGCCATGATGCTTGCCACCAGAGCTTCACGCCAAATCGTGAGTTAAACAAAGTATTAGGACGCATCGCTTTCTTACCTTCACTGACCCCATACAGTCTCTGGGATGTTGGTCACAACGTAGTGCACCACGGCCAAACCAACCTGAAAGGTTTCGATTTCGTTTGGGCTCCACTATCAAAATCGGAGTATGACGCGCTACCCCCATGGCGTAAGGCTCTAGAGCACCTTTACCGCAGCGGTTGGGGTCCTGTTTTTTACTACTTAATTGAAATCTGGTGGAGACGCGAGTACTTCCCAAATGCAAAGAACAAGCCGGGTGATCGCCCAATCTTTCTAAAAGATAATTTACTTGTAACCGCCTTTGCTATTGTTTGGATTGCTTGCTTAATCGCCGGAGCTATTGCTACCGGCCAGTCTGTTTGGGTTGGCTTGCTAACTGGTTTTGCGGCGCCATTCTTGTTCTGGAACGGCATGATTGGATTTGTAGTGTATGTTCACCACACCCATCCATCGGTATCTTGGTATGACAAAAAGTCAGAGTGGCTGCGCGCCCAGCCTTTTGTATCAACCACAGTACACCTAACATTTAACTGGATCTGGGGCTCTTTAATGCACCATATCATGGAGCATACGGCTCATCACGTTGATATGAGCGTGCCACTGTATCGCCTCCCAGAGGCCCAGCAAACGCTGGAAACCATTCTCCCAGAGCGTATTTTTATTCAAAAATTCTCTTGGGGCTGGTATTTCGATACTGCTCGTAAATGCAAGCTCTATGACTTTGAAAATAAAGCTTGGCTGGACTTTGACGGCAATAAAACGGCCGATTCAGTCCGGGTTGTCTTAACCCCAATCCCAGCAGGACAAAACGGGTAAAATAGATCTCTGTATAAAGATTTGCCTTACCCGGATTGCCATGACTACATCGACTCCAGCTGCCACCCAAGATTCTTCTCAGAGCCTTAAATTTTGCTCTTCTTGCAGTCGCGAAAAACGACTCGAGGGTGGCACATGGATTCCGACAAGCAATCGCAAGCAACGCTGGATTTGCGCTAGCTGCTTATATAACCGTACTCATCGTACCGGTTCAGCAAAAACCTAATTTGTAGTTTTGTTTTTTAAGCGACGTAAGGCCGCTTATGCATCTTCTCCCACATAGGGATTGGAACTGCGTTCTTTACCAAATGTAGACATTGGACCGTGACCGGGCACAAACTGCACGTCGTCGCCGAGAGGCCATAACTTTGTTTTAATTGCGTTTATTAAATCGGCATGATTGCCGCGCGGGAAATCCGTTCTCCCAATCGATCCAGCAAATAAAACATCCCCCACGATTGCCAAGCGATCTTCTTTATCAAAAAAGATAACGTGGCCAGGTGTATGTCCTGGACAATGAAACACTTCAAGATCAACATTACCCACCTCTACATGATCACCATCGTTTAACCAACGATTAGGTTCAAATACTTTGGCATGACCAAAGCCAAAACGCACTGTTTGTTCAGGCAATTGATCAATCCAAAAACGCTCCTCTTCTTGAGGGCCCTCAATAGGGACGCCCAACTGATCAGCCAAGTCTTTGGCGGCAGCACAATGATCCAAATGCCCATGAGTTAACAAAATCTTTTTTACATTGCCACCCATCTGTTTTACGCCATCCAAAATTTTTTCAATATCGCCCCCAGGGTCAACTACCGCGGCATCTCCAGTTTCTTGGCAGACCAGAATAGAGCAGTTTTGCTCAAACGGAGTAACGGGAACAATTCCTAATTTAATTGGCATATATAAATTTAATAAAACACGGCGGGTAAACGAATCATTTGTTGAAAGCTAGTTTGTGAGACTGAGCATAAAATATTCCTAAAGGATAAAACAATGAATAGCCAAGAAACATTTAAATTTGCAGAAACCCATGAGTGGGCCGATCTAGAAGAGGATGGTCTGGTGTGGGTTGGTATTAGCAATCATGCTCAAGAAGCACTCGGTGACGTCATGTTTTTTCAAGCGCCCAAGCTTGGTCAACAGGTGAAACAAGGTGAAACAATTGCAGTCATTGAGTCAGTAAAGGCTGCGAGTGATATTCATGCTCCTGTGAGCGGCGAGATAGTGGCACTAAATGAAGAAGTGGATACCACCCCTGAATCGCTGAATGAAAAGCCATATGCAGTTTGGTTATTCAAAATCAAACCGGTTTCAGATGACAGTCTTGCATCTGAACTTGAGCAGCTCATGAGCCTAGAAAAATACAGCTCTACTTCTGGCGCTTAATTCATCCTTTAGATTGAAATTGGGTCTCGCTCAATCAACCAACGAATTTTCTCGTCCTTGCTAATGCGCCCCTGCGAGCTGTCTCGTAAAGCTCGATCAATCAGCTCTAAAATATCTTGTAACTGGCGACGGTCCTCTGACTCCACCACCAATTGGGCGCGCTCAACACCAGCGACCCGCACCATACTCTTTGGCACAGGATCATAGACTCTGAGGCCTTGCTTAATATGGCCCTGAGCCTTTAGGCGCCCCTTAAGCGCACCTAAAAAGCGAATGGCCTTATCCAAGCTTCTGGCTTCGGCATGAACCAAGGCCTGATATGAATAGGGGGGTAACTTAGCTTCATCACGCTCATTGGCGATATAGGACAAAAATCCATCGACATCATGTCTCAGCAAGAACTGAAAGACCGCGGCCTCGGGAAACTGAGTTTCGATATAAATATCTCCGCTGAGCTCACCATCTTTGCTAGCTCTACCAGCGCGACCCGCTACCTGAACAAGTTGTGCAAACAATCTTTCTGCGGCACGGAAGTCTTGCGAAAATAGGCGACTATCCGCATCCAAGACAGCGACTAATCCAATGTTTTGGTAATCATGTCCCTTTGCAATCATTTGAGTGCCAACGACAATATCAACATTGCCTTCATGAATTGATTGAAAAAGCTCTTCAGCGCCTTTACTTTTCCTGCTAGAGTCCGTATCCACGCGCAAGACACGTGCGCCCGGCCAAGCCTCCTCAATCGCATCCTCAAGCTTTTGCGTACCTTGTCCTAAAGTTTTAAGATCAGCATTGCCGCAGTCTGGACAGTGGCTCGGTATAGGCTTGACTAGTCCACAGTGATGGCAGCTCAACAGGGGTTTTCGTCCAAGGGCTCCTGCCTTGTGCATCACCATATAAGAGCTGCATTGCTCACATTTAGATAGCCATGAGCAGGCACTGCAGCTCAGCACAGGGGCATAGCCTCTACGATTAATTAAAACCAGGCTTTGCTTGTTGCTTTGCAAGTTTTTATTAATAGCCCTTACCAACGGCTTACTCAGCGCGATTTTTGCTAAAGGCTTATCAATATCACCCGGACTAAATTGATTTTGCGGGTCACGGGTATTGATTAAATGCACCACTGGAAGGCCAGCGCCCTGTGCACGCTGATCCAAACGTAAATATTGATAGCGACCAGACTTGGCCGACATCCAGGTTTCTAAAGAGGGTGTTGCAGAAGATAGCAAGATTGGAATCTTCAAGTCATGCGCACGCCACACTGCAAGGTCCCTAGCAGAGTAGCGAATTCCATCTTGCTGCTTATAGGATGGATCATGCTCCTCATCGACAACAATAGCGCGCAGGTTGGGTAGGGGCGTTAACGCAGCTAATCTTGTACCCAAGACAATTTGTGCTTTTCCAGTAACTGCTTCATGCCAAGCTACTCCCCGTTTTTTTTCACTAACGCCACTATGTAGCACAACCATTTTTTTATCGGGGAAATATGCGCGCACTCTGCGCTCTAATTGTGGCGTTAAATTAATTTCCGGCACCAAGATAAGCGCTTGAGACTTTTCATCTGCAAGGATCGCACTTAGCCAATTTAAAAATACTGCTGTCTTGCCACTACCAGTTTGACCCTGCAAAAGGGTGGCCTTGAATTCTCCTGCATTGACGCAAGCACGCAATTTTTGCAATGCCTGATCTTGTACTTCATTTAACTGGGATTCGCTAATGAAGCCTTCGCTAAGTTCAACCCCCGTTTGCTTCTTTGTTTTCCTATCTGCTGCAGCTAACTTCGCAGGCATTTTTTCCCACTCTTTGGACTTTTTCCACATCTGTGGAATTGTGGGGATGATGGTTTCTCCAAGTCCATGGATGTAATACTGGCTAGCAAAATTCATGAGCCTTAGCGCTGCCGAATCCATTGGAGGGAGTGGCGCCACCTGAGTGACAGACTTTAACTTCTCTAACTCAAAATCAGAGTGAGTGCTCACTTTAATTACCAGGCCTACCAAAGTAGAGCGTCCGAAGGGCACCTCAACAATATGGCCAATCTCTGGATCAATACCAAGGATATTTTTATCCCACAAGTAATCAAAGCCCTGGGATAAAGGCTTATCAATAACTACTTGAACCACAATGGGTGGGGACATGTTTTACTTCGTTTTTTCTAATCTACTTGTGGATAAGTCTGTGGATATCATCCAAGAACTTTGATTTATAAGTTAATTTACCAGCAAACTGTTTAGGCGCTCTTTTTCAGCCCAACGACCAAAAATCTTTATAAATCAATAATTTACAGAGATGTCCGAAAGTTAAAGTTTATCTTTATTCGGGATCTTCATGAATTTTGAATTGTGACCAAAACTGTGCATAACTTTTATTCTAAAAAATCTTCGAAGTTAGCGGTTACTCAGTTTTATTGCTTTGATCTAAGTGCCTTGGAGTGTTGGACCACTGTTTCTGCCAATGCCGTCACACTTTCTGGCGGGGTAAATTGAGAAATCCCATGACCTAGATTAAAGACATGACCATCGAGAGGGTGAAGTCCTGGTTTTAAAGCTGGGGCAGTCGCTAAGTCATCTAACAACATGCTTGCTTGCTTTGCGATCTGCGCTGGCTCTGAGAACAAAATAAGTGGGTCCAGGTTGCCTTGCAATGCTAATGGCTTATTTAAAGAAAGCAGTTGTTTGCGCGCTCTACTTAACGACATAGTCCAATCAATTGCAATTACATCTGCACCAACCTGTGCCATATCGTTCAACCAAATAGCACCACCTTTGGTGAACATGATGATAGGAATTTTTCTACCTTCATGTTCGCGCGGCAATAAAGAAATCACTTTTTGCATTGAGGCTAAAGACATTCTTTGATACCAGCCGTCTGGGAGCATTCCACCCCAGGTATCAAAAATCATCAATGCTTGTGCGCCAGCTTTTACTTGCTCAGTTAAATAATCTGCAACTGACTGCGCATTAATATCAAGTATGTGCTGAAGTAGATCAGGGCGACTAAACATCATTGTTTTAGCATGACGAAAATCATCTGAGCTAGAGCCATCAATCATGTAACAAGCCAATGTCCAGGGGCTTCCAGAAAAACCAATCAGGGGTACGCGTTGCTTGCCGTCTTGAATCAGTGCTTTACGAATTTCAGAAACCGCATCGAATACGTATTTCAGCTCATTCATATCGGCCGCGCGCAATTTCTTTACTGCGGCTTCATCACGCAGTGGATGATCAAAGCTTGGACCTTCGCCTATCGTAAATTTCAAGCCCAATCCCATTGCATCGGGGATGGTCAAAATATCAGAAAACAAAATCGCTGCATCCAATGGATAGCGATCTAGAGGCTGTAGTGTTACCTCAGTAGCATAGGCAGGATTTTTAGCGAGCCCAAGAAAGCTTCCAGCTCTAGCGCGTGTAGCGTTGTACTCAGGGAGGTATCGGCCAGCTTGACGCATGAGCCAAAGCGGTGTTTGATCAACCGCTTCGCCCAGGCAGGCCTTCAAAAACCGATCATTTAACAGCAAGGAGATGACCGGCGATTACTTTTTACGACGAAAACGAGCAATTGCGGCTAACTGCGCAGCTGCCATTGCAAATTCTGACTGGGCCAAGGCCATATCAAAGTCAGTGCCACGATTTTGCATTGCTTCTTCAGCACGTTTCTTAGCTTCAATTGCTTTAGCTTCATCAAGATCATGACCGCGAATAGCGGTGTCCGCCAATACGGTAACGTGATCAGGCTGAACTTCTAAATAGCCACCCGCCACGAATACAAACTCTTCATCACCATCAGATTTTTCAATACGAACTGAACCTGGACGAATACGTGTAATCAATGGAATGTGGCCAGGTAATATGCCGAGCTCACCACTTTCGCCAGGAAGCGCAACAAACTTAGCCTCCCCGCTAAAAATGGAGCACTCAGCACTCACAACGTCGACATGTATGCTTGACATAGTTTCCCTAGATTAAAGCTTCTTGGCTTTCTCGATGGCCTCATCAATTGAACCCACCATGTAGAACGCTTGCTCAGGCAAGTGATCCAATTCACCGCTGCAGATCATTTTGAAACCACGGATAGTTTCTTTCAATGGGACGTATTTGCCTGGTGAACCAGTAAATACTTCAGCAACGTGGAAAGGCTGGGACAAGAAACGTTGAATCTTACGAGCACGTGATACAGACAACTTATCTTCTGGTGACAATTCGTCCATACCTAAAATTGCGATAATGTCGCGCAACTCTTTGTAGCGCTGCAATGTCATCTGTACTTCGCGAGCTACTTCATAGTGCTCTTGACCAACCACTTGTGGATCGAGCTGGCGGCTGGTTGAGTCCAATGGATCAACCGCTGGGTAGATACCCAATGCAGCGATATCACGTGACAACACAACTGTGGAGTCTAAGTGCAAGAAGGTAGTTGCTGGTGATGGATCGGTCAAGTCATCTGCAGGAACGTAAACGGCCTGAATAGAAGTAACGGAACCAGTCTTAGTGGAGGTAATACGCTCTTGCAATTTACCCATCTCTTCAGCCAATGTAGGCTGGTAACCCACAGCGGAAGGCATACGACCGAGCAACGCAGAAACTTCAGTACCTGCCAATGTATAACGGTAGATGTTGTCAACGAAGAACAAGATATCACGGCCTTCGTCACGGAAAGCTTCAGCCATAGTCAAACCAGTCAACGCAACGCGCAAACGGTTGCCAGGAGGCTCATTCATCTGACCAAACACCATCGCTACTTTGTCGATAACGTTAGATTCTTTCATCTCGTGATAGAAGTCATTACCTTCACGAGTACGCTCACCAACACCTGCAAATACTGATAAACCTGAGTG
>Ga0364893_10260_pt1 | contig 10376 bp, 7 predicted proteins | sample ExccelJu500001D3_FD_206943 | JGI IMG/M metagenome (GOLD analysis project Ga0364893, IMG submission 206943) | Enriched cells from Trout Bog Lake Hypolimnion, Wisconsin, USA - BchlTB.July16.5000.01.D3 | ecosystem: Environmental > Aquatic > Freshwater > Lake > Hypolimnion/Profundal zone | place: USA...
CTAGTCGTGAAAAGTATAAGACAAGCATCCTTACTTTATACTAAAGCCATAGATAAGCCTACTATACCTCTTACTTCATTCTACTATAGAGCAGGGATAGTCCACGAAATGGTGGACTATCCCTGCTCTATCCCCGGACTATTCAAGACTATGATTTGAATGAAAGTGGAAAAATGTGCAAAATACGCAAGGGGTTAGGTTAACCCATTCCTGTATTACACAAGATACGATTTTATTAAATATGTCGTTTAAATATTTTTTGTATTTTACCAGTATTCATCACCATAAATATTGTGCTATGGCAAAGAATCTGACCATTCCCGAAAATTACCAAACGGTAATGCCTTATCTCATTCTAAAAAATGCTGCGGCTTTTATTGCATTCACACAAAGGGTTTTTGCTGCAACAGAAACCTATAAAGTGATGAGGGATGAAAACTGCATCATGCATGCCGAGATCATGATCGGTGGAAGTACCATCATGTTTGCAGACAGTACCGAAGAATACAAGGAAAGAACAGCAGGCTTATTTGTTTATGTTGAAGATGCTGATGCCACCTATAAAAAAGCAATGGATGAGGGTGCAACAATTGAATCAGCGATGAGCGATCAGCCTTATGGCCGCAGTGGTGGTATAAAAGATCCTTTTGGTAATACATGGTGGATCACATCACCTCTTGCTGATAAAAGCTAATTATTATTGCGATATTACTGATTGTAATAAATTGATCATTCTTATTAAACCTAACCAAAACACTGAATATGAAAAAAATCAACTGCTGCTTAATTGCCTTTTCGGCTTTATTTGTTTTAAATGCCAGCGGGCAGGCAGATTATGCCAAAGAAATTAAGCAATATGCCGTACTGCTTAATAACTCATTCGACAAAGTTCAGAAACGTTCAAGTGATCTTGATTTTAATGACACGGCTCGATTAAAATGGAACAATCTTCCCGTTGGGCTCAGGTCAAGGGTTGGAACAAGTATCGGGAACATGACTGATGACCAAAGAAAATTGGTTCACAGAATACTTTCTGCATCATTAAGTTCACAGGGATATTTAAAAGCCACAGGCATCATGCACCTGGATGAGTTGATCAATCGTTTTTACGACAGCCTTTATTATAAGAAAGAAATGAATGATTCGAATTATGCATTTGTAAAGTCTTTGCTTTGGTCTCCCAAAAATTATTATTTCGCCTTTTTTGGATCACCTGATGAAAAGCAATGGGGCTATAAATTAGAAGGGCATCATCTATCGGTAAATTTTACATTTAGTGATGATAAAATATCTGTAACACCCTTCTTTGTTGGAACAGACCCGGCAGAATACCTGAATTCTGAATATGCGGGTTATCGTGTTTTAGGTCAAGAAGAAGACCTGGGTATAAAGCTCATCAATTTATTAACGGAAGAACAAAAGAAGAAAGCCATTATGAGTTCTGAAGTTCCGGGAGATATTATTACAGCTGCTGAAAGCGGGAAAAGATTGGTTGACTATTGGGGCATCAAAGCAAATGCATTAACGCAAAAACAAAAATCAGTTTTAGAATATATCATCAGAGAATTTGTTTTTAATCTGGAGTATGATAAAGCAGTTATTGAATATGATAAGATCTTAAAAGGCGGCATTGATAATATTTATTTTGGATGGATCGGAGGACTGGAAGAAAAGCAGGCACATTATTTTATTTTAAACGGCCCAACTTTTTTAATTGAGTTTGATAATAATGGCGGGCCAAGAAAAAGTGCCAATCATATTCATGCCATCTGGAGAGAAAAAGGTAATGAATATGGAGAAGATATCTTAAAAAAGCATTACCTAACGGAAAAACATTAATAAGAAAAACAAAAACGACTATCAAAAGATTAAGTTTAGCCCTCTATGATTTATAATGTTGAAACATTGTTTACTCATCAAAACATTTACTAATTAAAACTACAAATACTGGAGTGCAAATTACGATTGAAAAAAAATAATATATAAATTTAGATGCGGATTCATTATCATATTTCTATGAATAGAAAATCTTCATCTTTAATTTATTTTCTATCAATAGTACTATGTGCAATTTCATCATGCAGCAGCCATGAAATTGTTTTAGATAAGGTTAGTTATATTCCTTATGACTATGAATATTTTCACAGCAATTTGCATTTCGGTAAAGAAATAAAAACGATGGAACTTAAAAATGAGTTTATTCTTATAGTAGGAAGCATCGATACAACATCGGAAACTCCTCCTATAAAATTGGCGTTTATTTCAATTAACAATAAAACGATCCAGCTTAATTTACTCAATGAAAATATTCAAAATGATCAGGTCATCAGAGAATATACAGGAAACGGGTATGAACTTTTGGTCAGATATCCAATAAAACCTGAAGGAGATCATTCCAGATTTTCTGAAAGTCATTTGATCATAAAAAATGGGAAACTAAGGTCAGAGTACGACCTTATCTGCGAGTCAGGTTATTACTAAAATAATGCAGTTCCAAATGAGTTAGTCGGATTCTCATGAATATCGAGGTATAGAATCAAATAAGCGGTAATTTTAGTTACTGAATCTCTAGTATGAATTCAATTCGTTTTTATAGTTGTTTTATTTGCTTGCTTTTTTGCAGCAATTCTATTCAAAGTCAAAACCTTACTTTAAACAAGCATGAAATAACGAAACTGCAACAGCTCATAAAGAAAGATAGTTCTGCTGCCAAACAGTTTAAAGGATTGTTGAACTTAGCCGATCAGTCATTAAAAGACAGCCCCAATCCTATCATCATCATTACCAGTGAAGGAAGATTAGCCGGAGACCCGCTTAAAACGGCGACAGCCAATGCATTAAAAGATATCCGTAAGATGTATGCATTGTCGATGGTTTATAGAATAACAAACAATGACAACTATTGCAGGAAAGCGGAGGAATTTTTAATTGCCTGGGCAAAAAAAAATCAACCAACAGGTGATCCTATTGACGAGACCAATTTAGACGGTGCTTTTGAAAGTTATGATCTCTTGAAGGATAAATTATCTGCAAAAGACAGATCTGTTATTACAAGATGGTTCAGAAATGTTGCCGATACCGAGATCAATTATCCCAGGATGGTCAGGCTAACAAAGTCAGGCAGATATGATAACTGGAATTCACACCGACTGAAGATCATCGGCGAGGTTGCCTGGCTCTTGAATGATGAAACATACAAGAAATTCATTACAGATAATTTGCCTTTGCATATAGCAGGAAACATTTATCCGGATGGCAGTTCATTTGATTTTACCGAACGTGATGCATTTCATTATCATATTTATGATATAGAGCCTTTAATAAAATTATCTATCCTCATACAGCGTGCAGGGGGACCGGATTATTATCATTTTACAGCCAGTAATCAGGCATCTATTGCAAAATCGATTGATTTTATGGTTCCCTTTGTTAACGGTGAAAAAACACATGCAGAATTTGTGAATACCAAGATCAGTTTTGACCTAAAAAGGGCAAAGAACAATGAAGCTTCTTATAAAATCGGGCATTTATTTGATCCTGCAGAAGCATTGCAACTGTTTACACTTGCTGCTAAATATGATCCAACACTGATAGAGATAGTGCGGAAACTAAAAAAAGATGATCAACGTTTTCCTTACTGGCAGGCGGTATTGAATGAGTTTTGATTGTTTTGTTTGCTGCACTTATTGGTTCTAAAAAACTAACATTCTGGCAAACTGATCGGAATATTGATGGCCAATCCGCCATCAGCAGTTTCTTTGTATTTACTGTTCATGTCCAACGCAGTATCCCACATGGTCTTGATCACTTTGTCGAGACTTACTTTTGCAAAATCAGGCGTGCTTTGCAAGGCAAGCTGTGAAGCGGTGATGGCTTTAATGGCGCCCATTGTATTACGCTCAATGCATGGAACCTGAACCAGGCCTCCGATGGGATCACATGTTAAACCAAGATGATGTTCCATGGCAATTTCAGCAGCCATTAAAACCTGTCTCTGAGTTCCACCCAGAGCTTCTGTCAATGCTGCTGCTGCCATCGCACTGCTTACTCCTATCTCTGCCTGACATCCGCCCATTGCGGCAGAAATGGTGGCGCCTTTTTTAAAGATGCTGCCGATCTCAGAAGCCGTTAATAAAAAACGAATGATCTTATCCTCATTTACTTGCTTGTCGGCAGGCAGGTTGCCATTACAAAACGTAATATAATATTGAAGCACTGCAGGAATAACTCCGGCAGCACCGTTGGTTGGTGCAGTAACTACCCTGCCGAATGATGCATTCTCTTCATTCACTGCGAGCGCAAAACAACTTACCCAATCAAGTATATACACAAACCCATTCCCACCTTCACGAATTGCAGCCAACCATCCTTCATGATCAGAATAAGGCTTATGAATCAGTAATTTTCTATTTAATCCGTTTGCGCGACGATGAACTTTCAATCCTCCGGGTAATTCCCCTTCAGCGTGACAACCGCGATAAATACAATCTCTCATCGCTTCCCATATCTTCAAAACACCTTGCTTGGTCTCGGCTTCTGGACGCCATGCATTTTCATTCTCCAATACAATTTCGTTGATGTTCATTCCTGTTTTCATGCACCAATGCAATAACTCATCAGCAGTGTTGATAGGAAATGGTAATTCAACTGCTTGCTTTTTATTATTGCCCTCTCCTTCTTTTACTACAAACCCTCCGCCGATAGAATAAAATGTTTCGCTGAATTTCTCTCCGTTCTTTAATTCGATCAGGAAGGATAAACCGTTGGGATGAAAAGGTAATGATTCTGAAGAAAGGAATTGAATATGTACAGACGGATCAAAAGCAATCCACACTTCATTGCCTACATGCAATTGTTTGCTGCTATTGATGGCATTGATCTTTGCTGTAATAGAATCAACAGGGATCGTTACGGGATCTTCATTGCATAAACCGAGCATCACAGCAATATCGGTACCATGTCCCCTGCCTGTTTTTGCCAATGATCCATAGAGCAAAACATGAACAGAAGCCACTTCACTCAAATTGGTTTTGCTTTTGATGGATTCAATACAACGCATAGCAGCACGCCAGGGGCCGAGTGTATGAGAGCTGGATGGCCCAACACCAATTTTAAACATATCGAATACTGAAATGGATTCGTGTGGCATGGCAATGATTGTTATTCAAAAATAGTGAAACAATGGCTGAGTTGTCCTGTTTATCCTATTCATAAATTTTATCTAAGTTTGATTCATGCAAAAAGCTTTATTCCTCTTTATTCTTTGTTCATGGTTGAATGGCCTTACTGCTCAAAAGGTTCAAAATAAGCCTGCTGACCTATTAGAAACCTTAATGAAAACAAGGCCCGAATATTTTTCTTCCATTCTTGCGAACAAAGACAGTTTGAATGTGCAGATCATCTATACACAAATAGATCGGGATAAAAATAATAAACCCTCTTTTACTGAATATAGTTTCAACCTGAATAACGATCATTATTTCTATCCTGCCAGTACGGTAAAAATGCCCATTGCTTATTTAGCATTGGAGAAACTAAATGAATTGAATAAGGCCGGATTGAACAGGAATACAACAATGATCACCGACAGCAATTCATCGAAAGAAGAGATCGTTTATTCAGAACCCAAAGCCGAGAACAGTAAACCATCCATTGCAGATTATGTAAAACAGATCTTTTTGGTGAGCGATAATGATGCATTCAACCGTTTGTACGAATTTGTTGGTCAGCAAACCATTCAACAAAAACTGAGAGAGAAAGGATATCCCGACGCCATCATCCGCCATCGTTTACAGATCAGTTTAACAGATGCGCAAAACCGTTTGACCAATCCTATTTCCTTCTATGATTCAACAGGTAAACTGATCTATCATCTGGATGAACAAAACAGTAAAGCTGTTTTTCCTGCCTTAAATAAAAAAGTAGGGAAAGGGTATTATAAAGGCGATCAACTAATCAATGAACCGCTTGATTTCTCCATGAAGAACCGGGTGTACCTGCAAGATCAGCATCATATTCAGAGAAGTCTTTTATTTCCTGAAAGTGTTGAAGCGAATCAAAGATTCAATATGAGTAAGGATGATCGTGATTTTGTGTTGCACTGGATGAGTGCTTATCCCGAAGAAAGCAAATATCCCTATTATGATACGGCTCATTATTGGGATGCATTTTGTAAATTCTTATTGGCAGGCAATGAAAAAGGATCTATCCCTAGCAATATCCGGATCTTTAATAAACCGGGTGATGCTTATGGATTTTTAACGGATATCGCTTATATCATTGATACGGAAAAAAAGATAGAATTCATGCTCTGTGCTACTATTTACTGCAATAGTGACGGCATATTGAATGACGATAAATATGATTATGAAACAGTGGGTTATCCTTTCATGAAACATTTAGGGCAATTGATCTATGATCATGAATTAAAAAGAAAAAGAAAGTTTATTCCTGATTTAAGTGAATTTATCATCGACTATAAAAGCAATCAATAGATTTTTTAAAGAAATTCACGCAGAGACGCTAAGTCGCAGAGGTTTTATTTTTTCTGTAAGATGCCTCTCTTTTTTGATGCGTATGTTTGAATGCACACTATATTTAATACTCTGTTATCTTCAACGAGACTGTTTACAGAACAGAAATTAGTTAATCAGATTACATCAACATAACATTACAAATAGCCTGTCGAAACATTGATATCCGAAGAAGTCTAATCCTTTTCTGGTTTGTTGTTGACATCTTTAAGGCTATTTGTTGTCAACCTATTTTAGGATGGGACACTTAAAATAAAAAAGTCCCGAAGAAAACTTCGGGACTTTTTTTATGATCAGATCTATCCGGCAATCTTATTAATTACCTGCAATGATCTTCGCTTTCTTGTACTGTACATTTTCTCCATCCAGTGCAATGATATATACACTGCTGCCTGCATTCTTTCTATTGAGATCTACCTGTACATTGTTGATACCTGTAACCGCTGCTACCTGCTGTGTATGCATTACCTGTCCGGTTGTCATTTCAATCACGCGCAGTGTTAACTGTGCAGGTTTATCACTCATAAAGCTGCAAGTGAACCTATTACCTGTTGCAGGATTCGGATACAACTGTACTTCTTTGGCAGTCAGACTTTGCAGATAACTGGCATCCTGTTTCGTGAAACTGATGCTATTCAATGTTGTATTCAACACACTGTTTTGTCCGTTGCCTACTTCAATGGAGAATACGATCGTTGTTACATCATTTGCATTGATCTTGTCTTTTGATAGAGCAGATGTAAATGCATCCAGTGATACCAGGTATTCTTTCGAAGCCTTATCCAATGGGATCACGGTATTGTATTGATCGGCCCAGTTTACAATTGAACTCTTCACTAATGTTATTCTCAGATTATATCCGCCTTCCGCAGCAAACTTCAGGGTCTTGTATGCAGTGAGGTCTTGAGCAACTGCGCCACCTTTCATTAATTTGAACACCGATACATAATCTGCCGAAGTTCCGCTTACCTGTACATTTCTGAATACAGGCAGTTCATCCGATGCATAGGTCTTATTGGTATCATTACTTACTTTAAAGCTTGTGACATTAGATGCAGGTCCTGCTCCGTATGACCATGTTCCGTCTGCCATATACACTACATCCTGTAACTGGTTATTGATATACATGCTAATGGTTGACTCATAAATATCGCTCATCGGAACAGTAATATTTCCCATACCGTTTGCTGCTACTGAGAATGCCACTGTTCTCTTGGTTGTTGCTGTTGACAGTTCATTAGATTTGTCTTCGATCACAAAATAACCATTGCTGTTTGTCTGGTTATTTGTTACTGACAATACCAGGTTAGTTCTGTCTCTGCTGCCCGATGTGATATAAGTATCCGGTAATTTCTTTGAACTGATGGCTTGTATCGGCATGGTTGACTGCAGATTATTGATGATATCTGTTGCCATATCCGTCACCATGGTTGGTGATACTGCCCATAATTGGATATTATACATGGTTTCATCTGCTGTATAATCCTGATTCAACCAGTTTGATTGCAATGTATAACTGTTCCTTCCGGTTTTCGCACCAATTGCAAAGCTCATCGCATATTCTGTATTGCCTGTTGCTGTTTTCAATGTATAAGCAACCATCTGAACATTATTGATCATAACGTTTTTAATGTCGATCAATACAGAACCTTTCAATCTGTCACAGATCGCCTTGGTGTGATCATAGACAGCATTGCTGGTTTGTGTTCCGAAGCTTACTGCTTTGGCCTCATTATTCAAAGTATAATCAATGGATAATACATCTGATGCATTGGTGATCGATGGTATATCCGTTGGTGTACTTATATAAGACGTAAGGCTATATTTACTTAAATGCTGTGGCAGGATATCGGCAAGCGTTAATTTACCCGTACCAACTCCCATTGTTGTTGCCCTTGCAGTTCTTTCGGCAACAGGAGACATGGTACTATAATCAACCGGTTGCTGCAAACTGTTGAAAGCTTTATTGTACACACGTTTCACGATGGCATCACCCAGGCTCTTGCTTTCCAGTCCTCCACCAACTCCACCACTCACGCCACCTGCTGAAGGACAATAATAATATACTATTGTGGCAGTATCCGTTGCAGTTGTGCTGATAGAAGCTGTGTCATTTCCTGTTGGGAATGATGCTGAGAAATTCGTATTGGTATATACAATTAATGCTATTGAATCTGATCCTTTATAGTTTGCCAAACTGGCTGCTGATGTGAATACGGTTGAATCTGTTTTCGCGCTTGTATGCGGACCAAAAGTCTTACCACTTGTACCTGCAAAATCTTTTACTCCGTCAAATCCTGTTGAAGAGAAACTATCTATAATCGTTGGTGGCGTGATACCGTATAAGAATCCGGGAGCATAGAAGTCCATCGTTCCATCCACTTGTATATTCACCAGTCGCTTGGTTCCGGCTGCCATATTACCCGTGATCTCTACTTTATTATTGGTAGTGAATGATCCATTATTGATCACTTTTACTGCCAGCAAGGTTCCTAAGGTTGTATCAAATTTGGCAGCATTCTGCGATTTTAGATTAGAGCTTGCCCAATCTGTTGTACTTCTAGGGAATATCAATGTTTGCGTGATCGTTGTTGCAGTTGCTGCATTACATACAGGCACTGCATCCATTGGTTTAGAAGCCGGTGTTACCACCACTGTTTGATAGCTTGTATCTGAACAGCCGCCCGTATTAGTTGCGATCAATCTCACATTATAGATTCCAAATGCGCTGTACGATTTTGTTGGTGTTGCAGAAGTAGAAGTTGTGCCATCACCAAAATCCCAGCTATAAGTATCTCCTGCTGCATTGCCATATTCTACAAAACCGAAACTATTACTGCTTAAAGGTTGTGTTGTTGTCAGGTAGTTGTTGGTGTATGCAAAATCGTTTGGCTTATTGGCTTTTACAATCACTGCAGCTGTTGCAGTTGAAATACAGCCACCGACAGCTTTTACAGTTACAGAATAAGTACCTACTGCCAGGTTAGAGAATGTTGCAGCTGACTGATAATTTGTGCCATCGATACTATAGGTATAACCAGCACCTGTTGGTGACGCCACTACTATTGTTCCTGTCGAAACACTGCAGGTTGGTTGGGTAAATGTAAATGTAGGTGTTGACGGTGTTGACGGTTGTGCATTGATCGTTGCAGGTGCGGAAGAAGTACAGCCACTTGCATTTTGCACTGATACCGTATGTGTACCTGCTGCCACTGATGCAAATGTTGCTGATGATTGATATGTTCCGCCATCAATACTATAGGTATAACCCGCACCTGCTGGTGATGCCACTACTATTGTTCCTGTCGAAACACTGCAGGTTGGTTGGGTAAATGTAAATGTTGGCGTTGCGGGTGTTGCAGGCTGTGCTGCTATTGTTGCTGTTGCTGAAGAAGTACAGCCACTTGCATTTTGAACTGAGATCGTATGTGTACCTGCTGCCACTGATGCAAATGTTACAGAAGATTGATATGTTCCGCCATCAATACTATAGGTATAACCTGCACCTGTTGGTGATGCCACTACTATTGTTCCTGTCGAAACACTGCAGGTTGGTTGGGTAAATGTAAATGTAGGTGTTGACGGTGTCGCCGGCTGTGCAGTAACTGTTGCAGTTGCTGAAGAAGTACAGCCACTTGCATTTTGCACTGATACCGTATGTGTGCCTGCTGCCACTGATGCAAATGTTACAGATGATTGATATGTTCCGCCATCAATACTATAGGTATAACCCGCACCTGCTGGTGATGCCACTACTATTGTTCCTGTCGAAACACTGCAGGTTGGTTGGGTAAATGTAAATGTAGGTGTTGACGGTGTTGACGGTTGTGCATTGATCGTTGC